>Ga0307374_10008511_pt1 | contig 15311 bp, 12 predicted proteins | sample OX3MG_FD_202532 | JGI IMG/M metagenome (GOLD analysis project Ga0307374, IMG submission 202532) | Soil microbial communities from Risofladan, Vaasa, Finland - OX-3 | ecosystem: Environmental > Terrestrial > Soil > Coastal area > Acid sulfate soil | place: Finland: Risofladan, Vaasa | collected... | reverse complement strand
TCGTACTTCGTCGTGTGGCTCGTCACCGAGTCCTCGAGCGGACACGTCTTGGTCGCGGTGCGCGAAAACGAAAGACGCCTTGAAGTCATGGGCGTGCGAACCTTCCCCTACAAACTCGGCGCCTACACGCTCTCGTCGCTGGTGGCGACCGGCGGTGGCGTCGCGTATATCTTGTTGATCGGCACCGCCGTGCCCGCGGCCGTCGCCTCGACGACGGTCTCGCTCGCGGTACTCGTGATGGTGGTGCTCGGCGGGGCGGGCACGCGCTGGGGGGCGGTGACCGGCGCGCTCGTCTACGTCTATCTCCAGCAGTATCTCTTAAAGGTCGCGAGCGAACCGTCCTTCACGACGCTGCCCGCGGTGCTTCGCGTGCCGCTCTCCCAGCCGCAGTTTCTCCTGGGCACGCTCTTCGTGCTCTTCGTCATCTTCGTGCCCGGTGGCATCGCGGGCATCGTGGCGCGACTGCGCGGTCAGTCAGTGGCGGCGTCCAAGCGATTTAATTGGCGAAAGAGTTTGCGCGTGAAAGAGGACGACCAATGATGCTTCGGGGCAAGACGGCGCTGGTGACCGGCTCGACGAGCGGCATAGGACTGGGCATCGCGCGCGCGCTCGCGAGCGAAGGCGCCAACGTCGTCGTCAATGGCTTGGGTGACCCCGACGTGATCGCGAAACTCGGTGCCGACCTCGCGAGTGAGTTTTCCGTGCAGGTCCACTACGACGACGCGAACCTGGCGAACCCCGGCGAGGTCAGCGCACTGGTGCAACGGACCCACGAACGCTTTGGGCGACTCGACGTTCTGGTGAACAACGCGGGCATTCAACACGTCTCGCCCATTGAAACGTTCGACGCGGCCCTGTGGGACCAAGTCATCGCGATCAACCTCTCGGCCGTCTTTCACGCCATGAAGGCGGCGATCCCCCTCATGAGAAGTCAAGGCTGGGGGCGGGTCATCAACGTCGCCTCGGCCCACGGCCTCGTCGCGAGCCCCTTTAAGGTCGCCTACGTCGCCGCCAAGCACGGCGTCGTCGGTGCCACGAAGGTCGCGGCCCTCGAAACCGCCAACGACAACCTCACCGTCAACGCGATCTGCCCCGGGTGGGTGCTGACCCCATTGGTCGAGCGCCAGCTCAGTGATCGAGCCGAAGCGAACGCGACCAGCGTCGCGGTCGAATCGAGAGAGCTCTTGCGCGAGAAACAGCCCATGCTCGAATTCACGACCCCGGAGGCGATTGGCGCGATGGCGATTTATCTCTGCAGTGACGCCGCACGAACGATCACCGGCGCCGCGCTCTCGATCGACGGCGGCTGGGTCGCGCAGTAAGGCCCCGAGCGCTCGTGGCGCTCGGGGCCTTGCAACCTACTGCGAGTGCCCGACTAGAAAGCGCCCAAGCCGTTCGGCGAACCATTGCCGGTCGGCGCGTCGTAGCCCACTTGGGCGGTGCACAGGTACGGCGGCGAGCACGTGCCGTTCGATCCCGTCGTCACGTCGTGCAGGGAAGCGGTGTTGGCGTAGGCGTTCGAGCCGTAGTTAAGCGCACTGGCATTGCCCGCGAGCGCGTAGGTCGCCCCCACCAAGGGCGACGAGAGGCTCGTGCCACCGACGGTGAACCAACCCGACTGGCCCTGATAGCGAACCGAGTCATAGACCGCCGCGCCCGTCGCCGGGTCGGCGTCGGCCGACACGTCACCGACCGTGCGGCTCGCACAGCCCGTGTCGAGCTGCCAGGTGGGCTTGGCGATATAGGCCGAGCAGCCCGAGCCGGTCTTGGCCCAAGCGGCTTCGCTCTGGTAGGTGTTGTCCGCGTTCAGGTACAGGGTCGTGCCGCCGACGGCCGTCACGTACTGCGAGGCCGCGGGGAACTCGACGCCGTAGCCGCCGTCACCGGCCGACACGGTGATCATGGTGCCGGGGTGGTTGAAGTAGCTCGAGGAGTCGGCGACTTCGCCCGAGTACTCGCTCGACCCGTAGGAATTCGACACGACGTTGGCACCGAGTTTGACGGCCTCGTTGACCGAGGCGCCCAAGTTCGCCATTGAATTCGAGTTCGCTTCGACGAGGAGGATCTTGCAGTTCTGGCAGATCTCGTGCGCGGTCTGCACGTCAAGGGAGATCTCGAGCGACCAACCCGAGTTGCTCTTGGGCAACTTCGAGGTACCAGTCTGACTGACCACGCTCAAGCATCCGTTGGCCACCGTGCACGACGGGAGTCCGTAGTAGCTGTCGTAGGTCGCCAAGTCACTGGCGACGTTGGGGTCGTTGTAGGCGTCGACGATGCCGATCGTCTGGGCCGACGACGAGGTCGTCGGCAAGGCGTAGGCCGTGTGGAACTGGGCCGGGCCGTACGCGCCCGCCGCGGGCGTCGAGGACGCGCTCGGGTTGCCTTGCGAATCGGTCACGACCATCGCGTCGCAACGCGCGCTGCCCGCGGGCACGCCCGCACAGACCGCTGCGTAGTTGGCGTGCGCGTTCGCCGCGCCCGCGCCCATCGATGACACGCCTGCCATCACCGCACCCGCCACGACCAACGTGAACGCGCCACCTAAGCGCACGAGCTTTTCTTTCACGACCACACCTCCCCACGAGCGAACCGCCATCGGTCCGACGTCGTCACGATAGCCAGCGCACGTGCCTTTCGCCATCGCTCGAAAGCGCACGTCTTAGGGAGTCTTAGGAACTGCGCCGCATTTCTTGGCGCGTCAGTGACGCCTCGCGCGCCGCTCCACGAGCACCTCGACCACGGCCTTGCCGTTGGCTTGGCCCTTGGTCAGTTTCATGACTTGGCCAATGAAGAACTGGGTGAGCTTGTCGTCGCCTTCAACGTATCGGCCCCACTCCTGGGGGTGGGCGCTGATGAGCCCGTCGATGGTCGTCGCGAGTGAGTCCTCACTCAATTGCTCAAAACCCTTGGCCTTCGCGATTACCTTCGGTTCGCCGCCGTGAGCGAGCAGTTCGGCGAGCACGGTCTTGGTCTGGGTGGCGGAGAGTTCACCGCGCTGCTCCATGAGGAGCGTCTCGCAAAAGGCCTCTTCGCTCAGCGCGTCGACACCGGTCTCACTGGCGGCGAGTTCATTGGTCGCTCGATTGAGCGCCAAGACCAGGTCGACGCCCGCGGCGTTCGCCGCGCGCACGAACCGATCGAGGTCAAGGTCAACCGCCAAGGCGATCGACTCACCCGGCGCGTCGCCCTCGAACAGGCTCGCCAACTCGTCGCGGCGCTGCGCGGGCATCGGACCAAGGCCGCTCTGCACGCGGGCCTGCCACTCCTCGCTCGGCGCTAAGTCCACGAGGTCAGGTTCGCGAAAGTAGCGATAGTCTTCGGCCTCTTCTTTAAAGCGCATCGTCGAGGTCTCGCCACGGTTCTCGTCCCAGTGGCGCGTCTCTTGGCGAATCGAGCCGCCGGCCTCTAAGACTTCAATCTGGCGAAGGGCCTCGAACTCGATCGCGCGCACGAGACTGCGCAGCGAATTGAGGTTCTTGATCTCACAGCGCGTGCCGTAAGGCTCGTGGGGCCGACGAACCGAGACGTTCGCGTCCATGCGCATCGAGCCCTCTTCCATGCGCCCGTCCGAGGCGCCGGTCGCGATGAGAATCCCGCGCAGTTCACTGGCGTAGGCGCGCGCCTGCGCGGCGTTACGGATATCGGGCGCCGAGACGATCTCGACGAGCGGCACGCCCGAGCGGTTGTAGTCGATCAAGGAGCGGTCCGCCCCCTGCAGACGCCCCGTGCCGCCCAGGTGCGTCGACTTGCCGGTGTCTTCTTCCATATGGGCGCGCTCGATGCCGACTCGCGAGCCGTCGAGCAAGTCGAGGTAGCCACCTGAGTTGATCGGCAGGTCGTACTGGGAGATCTGAAAGTCCTTGGGCATGTCGGGGTAGAAGTAGTTCTTACGGTGAAAGGTGGAGGGCGCGACCGTGCAGTGCAGCGCGAAGCCAAGCGCCATCGCGAGCTCGACGGCTCGTTCGTTCAAGACCGGCAAGGACCCCGGCAGGCCGAGGCACACCGGACAGATGTTGGTGTTGGGATCGTCGCCGAACATGTTCGCGCACCCGCAGAACAACTTGGTGGCGGTGCGAAGTTCAGCGTGGACCTCGAGGCCAACGACCATCTCCCATCCCTCGGGCAACGCCATCAGCTCGCCCTCGCGATCTCTAAGACTCGCGCCGCGGCAAACAGCGAGGCCTCACTGCGCCCCGGTCCGAGGAGTTGCACCCCAATGGGTAGGCCCGTCTCGCCCACACCAAAGGGCACGGAGAGCGCCGCCTCGCCGGCCAGGTTGGTCGGGATCGTGAAGACGTCAGAGAGGTACATGGCCATCGGGTCGTCGCTCTTCTCGCCGAACTTAAAGGCGACCGAGGGCGTCGTCGCCCCGAGCAGGAGATCGACCTTCTGGTAGGCGCTTCGAAAGGCGCTGATCATCTGGGTGCGGACCTTTAAGGCCTGGCCGTAGTAGGCGTCGTAGTAGCCCGCCGAGAGCGCATAGGTGCCGAGCATGATGCGCCGCTTCACCTCGGCGCCAAATCCCAAAGTGCGCGTGGCTTCGTTCATCGCCGTCACGTCCTCGGCGTCGACGCGCAGTCCGTAGCGCACGCCGTCAAAGCGCGCCAGGTTGCTCGACGCCTCGGCCGGGGCGAGCAGGTAGTAGGCACTTAAGCCCAGACGCGTCTCGGGAATGGAGAGCTCAACGATCTCCGCGCCCGCTTCGCGCAGGGCCGCGGCGGCGCGAGAAACGGCCTCGACGACCTCGTCGTCGGCGCCTTCGATGAGCTCGCGCACGAGTCCCACGCGCTTCCCCTTCACGCCGTCGTTGACGTGGGCCACGAGCGAGGGCGACGCTTCGGGCAGCGAGGTCGAGTCCATCGGGTCGTGGCCGGCGATCACTTCGAGCAAGAGCGCCGCGTCCTCGACGTTCTTCGCGAAGGGTCCGATCTGGTCGAGCGAACTGGCAAAGGCGACCAGCCCGTAGCGCGACACGAGCCCGTAGGTCGGCTTCATGCCGACGAGCCCACACAGCGCGGCCGGCTGGCGAATCGAGCCGCCCGTGTCCGAACCGAGCGAGATCGTCGTCATATTCGCCGCCACGGCCGCCGCCGAGCCGCCCGAGGAGCCCCCGGGCACGCGCGAGGGGTCGAGGGGATTGCGCGTAGGGCCAAAGGCGGAGGTCTCGGTCGAGGAGCCCATGGCGAACTCGTCCAAGTTGGTCTTGCCGAGCGCGACGGCGCCCGCCGCGAGCACGCGCTCGACGACCGTCGCGCTGTAGGGCGGGCGCCAGCCCTCGAGAATGCGACTCGAACAGGTCGTGGGCACACCGCGCTGGCAGAGGTTGTCCTTCAGGGCAATGGGCACGCCGGCCAACGCGCCGAGGGGCTCGCCGTTCTTCACTCGGGCGTCAACGGCGCGCGCCTGGGCGCGAGCGCCTTCTTCGTCGACGTAGAGAAAGACGTTCAACTCTTCGTTGCGCGCTCGAACGGCCGCTAGGGATTTCTCGAGTTCGGCCTCGGCCGAGGTGGCGCCGCTCTTGACGTCGCGCGCGATCTGGGTGGCGCTTGTCACGGGGCCTCGCCCATGATGCGCGGCACCGCGAAACGGCCCTCGCGAGCGTCGGGCGCGCTGGCCAAGACCTCCTCGCGGTTCACACTCGCGCGAACGTCGTCGCGGCGCACCACGTTGACCAGACCGTACGGGTGGGCCGTCGCCACGACGCCCTCGAGGTCCAAGGCGGCGATGTCCTCGGCGTGGGTGAGGATCTGGCGCAGTTGCTCGGTGAAGAGGTCGAGTTCCTCCTCGCTCAGGGTGAGACGCGCCAGTTTCGCGACCTTGGCGACGTCGTCTCGGGTGAGATCGGCCGCCATTACGAAAAGACCTTCGCGGCGAAGGCGAGGGCGCTTGACTCCACGAGGTCTTGTTCATTGTCGATGGTCGCGACGTGAAACGAGTCCTCGAGCCAGAGTCGCTCAATGGGACCCGCCACGTTCTGCATCAACGCGTCACCGTTGTCCGAGGTGACGACGTGGTCTTCGCGGCTCGAGAGCACGAGGCACGGGGCGTCGATCTTGTTCAAATTCGCTTCGACGTCCTTGATGCCCGTAAAGAGGCTCACCACGCAGCCGAGCGGCGTCGCGGCGTAGGAGGACTCGGCGACGCCCTCTTTCTTCACGTCCGAGCCGATCGAGTCGACGGTCTCGACGCCGGCTTCGAGTAGTTGGCGCAGCCCCTCGTCCATCTCGGGTCCGGGCGCGGTGACCAGGGGGTTGATGAGAACCGCGCCCACGACGCGGCGCTGCTGGGCGACCATTGCCGCGAGTCCGCCGCCCATCGAAAGCCCCGCCACGACGACGTGCGCGCACATCGAGGCGAGCTCGTCGTAGGCGGCCAGCGCCGCCCCCGACCAGTCCTCCCACGTGGTCGTCATCATGTCCTCAATGCTCGTGCCGTGCCCGGGCAGGCGCGGCAGCAAGACCGTGTAACCGGCCTTCGCGAAACGCTCCGCGAGGGAGCGCACGGACGAGGGATTACCCGTGAAGCCGTGCAAAACCAGGACGCCCTGGGCGCCGCCTTCGTGAAAGTAGGGTTCGGCGCCGGGCATGATGGAAGTCGTCATAAGGACCCAATCCTACCGAGTCGCCCCTTCGCTTCGAGAGGGCCGCTCTCGCTCGATCGATCGCACGTAGGTCGCGCTCACCAGTCCCACGAGCGCCACGCCCAGGCCAATCAGAAAGGGAAGTCGAAACGTGGCGAGCAGCGCCGGTCCCGGCGAAGCGTGGGTGAGGCCCCGTCGTCGAACGAGGGCCTGTTGGACCGTCTCTAAGACCTGGATGCCCGCGACCTCACCGACTTGCATCGCGAGCAGCTGCGCCGCGGACATGACCCCGAACTCGCTGGCCTTGACCTCGTTGGCCATCACCGAACTCGTCGAGGGCATCGCGACCCCCATACCGAGCCCCGAGAGCGCGAGCGCGAGCGCGACCATCCACACGCCGCTGCTCGGCGCGAGCAGCGCGAAGACGCCCATCGAGGTCGCGAGGAACGCCGCGCCCGCGACGGCGCTGACGCGCTCGCCGACGCGAACCGCGACGTAGCCCGCGATCGGCGAGCAGATCGCGAAGGTCAGCGGTCGCGCGATGGCGAGCGCCCCCACGCGCGGGATCGAATAGCCGTAACCCTGCTCCATCAAAAGCGGGAAGAGGAAGAAGGCGCCGAAGTACGCGAAGTTCGCGCAGGCGCGAAGCGCCATGGGCATGACGAAGTTGCGCCGCTTGAAGTAGTGCGGCGGGATCAAAGGAAAGCTCGAGTGGTTGATGCGGTAGATGAACGACACCAGGAACACGGCGCAGCCCACGAAGCAACCAATCGTCCAAGGACCCGTCCAGCCCAGTGAGGGCGCGATGGAGAGCCCGAGCATCACCAGGGTCACCGAGAGCGACAACGACCAACTCCCGATCCAGTCCATTCGGCGAAACTCGGCGCGCGCCTGGGACTTTTGTGCCGCCTCTTCCTCGGGGCCGAGGCGCCGCCTGGGCAAGACGATCGCCACCACCATGAAGGCGACCGCGATCAGGCCGAGCTGCACCCAAAACAGAGCGCGCCAGCCAAAGGCGGCGATGATGGGCGAGCCGAGCGAGACGCCGATCACCGGTCCCCCCGCTCCGACGAGGCTCCACCAGCCCATGGCCTTTACTCGTTCTTCGCGCGAGAAGACCATGTTGATCAACGCCCCCGAGGCCGTCCCGGTCGCCGCGCCCTGGATGCCGTCCAGGGTACGCGCGAGCAAGAGCATCGTCACGTTCACCGAGAGCGCGGTGAGAATCGCCGAGACCATGGCGCCGGCCAGTCCAAAGAGGTAGAGGCGGCGATGCCCGTAGATGTCCCCGGTCTTGCCGAGGATGGGGGCCGCGAGCCCGTAGGCCAGCAGTGGTCCCACCATGGTCCAGGTGAGGACCGTGACCGAGGTGTGGAACTGCCCCGCTACTTGGGGCAACGCGACGATGAACACGGTGAAGGTGAAGTTGAGGGCGAGCAGGCCCGCGAGCAGACTCCACAGCACCCACCACGAGTAGCGAGACGATCCCTCGGCGCGCGCCTGGACTCGCTGGCGAAGCAGCAGTATCCAGTTGAGGTCGCTGCTCGCTTCGGCACCCATCGTGCCAAAGGCGGCCCCACCGGGATCGGTGCGCGCGTCGAGCAGGCCGTCGGCGCTCTCGCGGTCCAGGTGCGTGTCAGCGCCGGAATCGCTCACGGACGCGCGCGAAGGAAACGCCGCGCCAACGCCGTGGCAACCCGAGCGGTGCGCGCACCCACAACGACCCCTTTGTCCTAGACCTGAGGTTGATTGTAATGATGGCGCTACGCACGAAGTAGCAGTGACACGCGATTTGGGGCGTCTCGTTTCATCACCGCCGCTGACGCTCTTCGTGCGAAGACTTGAGAACAACTCGGTTGCGCGGGCGAAGAATCCCCCGAGCGCTCGTCGAAACAGCCACGACGATATCGACGAGATCAAGCACACCGCCAACGCTTCGACCAACGCCGTTCAAAGAACGCGAACGCATGTTTCGTCACGACCATTGAGTACCGGTATTCGAGTGCGTCGCGCCGCGTTCTCTCTCTTGTAGCACGCGTGCTACATTCACCGCATGAGTCAAGAAATCACGCAGCGCCAACTGCGAAACGACAGTGGGGAGATCATGCGGGGTTTAGACGCCGGTCACACGTACATTGTCACGCGAAATGGCGTTCCCGTCGGCGAACTGGCCCCCTTGCGCCGGCGTCGCTTCGTCGACGTCGACGCGATGGTCGCGGCATTTAAAGGCGCCCCGAGCATCGACGCGAAACGTTGGCGCGCCGACCTTGAACGTGCGGCGTCACAAGACCCGCGACCACGTGCCTGAGCCCCGTCGTCGCGAGCGCGGCCTCATCGACACCTCGGTCGTCATCGATTTTGAGAAGGTTGATCCCTCGCGCCTGCCGCGCGAAATCGCGGTCAGCGCCTTGACGATGGCCGAACTCGCCGCGGGTCCGCACGCGAGCGACGACGCCGAAGAACGTGCCCGACGACAGGACCGTCTTCAACGAGCGGAAGCGACCTTTGACCCTCTACCCTTCGACAACGAGGCGGCTCGCGCGTACGGCAGGGTCTTCGCCGCTATCAGCGCTTCGGGCCGCAAGGCTCGCGGCGCCCGGGCGGTTGACCTGCTCATCGCCGCGAGCGCCGCCGCGAACGGTCTCGCGCTCTTCACGCGCAACGCCGACGACTTTCGAGGTCTCGACGACATCGTCGAAGTGGTTGCGATCTGAACCATCCTCCACGGGGATTTTCGGTCGGTCGATAAATGATGACGTGAGCCCGTTCACTTGAACTCGAACACTGGCGTGCGTTGGCGGCGTGGGCGAAGAACGCCCGAGCGCGTCAGACTTCAATTCACGCGACGCCAGAACGACGGCGGCCTCGCGTGCGCGTGGTAGTGGTCGGGGATGTTGCGCATGTGATCGTCGACGCGCCAGCCCCCTTCACCGAACTCCGCGTTGGCGACCCCCGCGAGTCTCGCGAGCAGCGCCACCTTGACTTCATCGCTCGGACGCGCGTCGTGCACTCGCCACACCACCATGGGCACCAGGCAGATCGTGCAGTCCGCGATCCAACAGAGTTCGTCTTCGAAGTAGCGCGTCGAGACGACCTTCGCCTCACAGAGTTCGCAGTTGCTCAATTGACGTTGAGCGACACGTAGGAGTGCCACGCCACGCTGGTGCCCGCGGCCGGCGCCTCGGAGAGCACCTTGGTCCAGGTCGTGCCCGCGTGGGGGCCGTGGGTCGTGAAGTAGAGCTGGGCCTTGCGAAACGCGGCGTAGACCTGGGCCTGGTCCATGCCCACCACGTTGGGCACCGCGACGTTGGCGTGCGACGCCACCGTGGTGGTGGTCGTCGAGGTGCTCGTCGTCGTGGCGCCGGGTGTCGTCGTGGTCGTCGTCGAGGTCGCCGAGGGGTTGGGGCCCTTCGAGAGCTGCAGGGTGACCGTGGACCTCACGGGCACGGCGACCGGGTTGGGCGTCTTTCGATAGAGCACCCGGGCCACCTTGCCGCTGGGCGTCGTCGCTGAATAGATGGCCATTGAACTCGGGCACTGCGCCGTGATGTGCAGCTTGGCGAGCGCCGCAGTGGCGCTCACGCAGTCTTGACCGCGCAGATTGGTCGGCAGATTCACGAGCGTGGGTCCTTCAGAGACCGTGACGTTGATCACGAGACCGGACTTGGCGAGCGTGCCGCTCGCGGGGCTCTGGCTGACGATGGTGTTGACGGGCGAGGACGAGTGGACCTTGCCGGTTTCGGTCAAGGTGAAGCCGTCACCGGCCAGCGCGCTGCCGGCCTGTTGGTAGGTGAGACCGATCAGTTCGGGCACCGTGTGCTTGGCGGTGAAGACGCCGAGGCGCCAGGCCGCTCCGGCACCGAGGGCGCTGAGCAAGAGAATGAGAAGGACGATCAAGAGACCCACGCGACGCTTCGGCGAACGACGAAAATCACTCTCGAGGTTCGGGAGCGCTTCGTGGCGCCCCACGCCCGTCAGTCCCGCGCTCGGGCTCACCGGGCGCGGACGAGGCTGATTCGCGCTCGAGACGATCTGGTCGGCCGAGGGCGCGCGAAAGCCGATCGACGTGCGCGGCTGGTTGGGAGTGAAGCGAGCGAGGAGGGGCACGCCGGTGCGCTCGTCGGCCAACGTGAAGGGCAGCGCGTCGCTGATGAGCCCGCCCAGTCGACCCGAGAACGCTTCGGCGTCCAAACGAATCGCGACGTCGGGCACGGTGGCCTGCGCCAAGACCATGTCGAGCGAGCCGAGTTCAGCGCGCACCGGCAAGGGAGCGCTCAGGCGAGCGCGCAGGACCGCCTCGGCCGAGGAGCCCTCGAAGGCGACGACGCCGGTGACGGCCTCGAAGAGGATCAGCGCGAGCGCGTACACGTCGCTCTTGTCGGTCGCGACGTCGCCAATGGCCTGTTCGGGACTGAGGTAGCGCGCGTCGTTGACGCTCAGGCGCTGTCGATACCCCGCCGCGAGCCCGGCCAGGGCGACGTCCGAGACGCGCACGTGTCCCTCGGCGTCGAAGAGCAACTTGGTGGGCGCGAGCGCGCCGTGCACGAATCCGTTCTCGTGGGCGTAGGCGAGCGCGCTGGCGACGTCGCGGCCGAGTCGCGCCGCGTCCTCCACGCTCAAGGTCCGCCCCTGGTTCATCGCGTCCTCGAGCGAACCGCCCGAGAGGTACTCGGTGATCATGAACATCGCGCCCGACTCTTGGCCCCCGTCAAAGACGCGCGCCAGGTGCGGGTGGCTCAGGGTCGCGCTGCGTACGATCCGGTCGCGAAAGGCGCGGCGCACGTCTTCGTGGGCGGCGAGTTCGCTCACGAGGACCTTCACCACCACGACGCGCTGGAGCGACACGTCCTCGGCGCGGTAGACCTCGGCGGTGTTGCCCACGCTGAGCTGTTCGACAATGCGGTACCGGCCAGCGAGAAGATGGCCGGGGGCGAAAGTCGGGGGCATTGAACTCAAACCTTAGTGAGAACTACGGCCACGTGACTTTCCAGGTTCCCGTCGCGAGCAGACCCGCGAACTCACTCGCGCCAATGAGGGGAATCCCGAGCTCCCGGGCCCGGGCGAGCTTCGAGGCGCCCGGTGCTTCGCCCACGACGACGCAGTAGGTCTTCTTCGACACCGAGCCCGGCGAGGTCCCGCCGCGCCCTTGGATCGCGGCCTCGACCTCGTCGCGCGAGTAGCCCTCGAGCGCCCCGGTCACCACGACCGCGCGCCCCGCCAGCGTCGCGGCGACGCCCTGCGCGTCGGGCTCGGCCAAGGCCAGCCCGGCGCCGCGCAGCCGCACGAGTCGCGCCTTGGTCTCGTCGTCGCGCAGGTAGGCGTAGAGCGAACCCGCGATCACCGGACCGATCCCCTCGATCGACTCGAGCGCTTCGAGCGCGGCGCCTTCGAGCTCGTCGTACGTGCGAAAGCGTCTGGTCACCTCGCGCGCGGCGACCGGCCCGACGTGACGGATCCCGAGTCCCACCAACACGCGGCTGAGGGGACGCTCCTTCGCGCCTTGAATCGCCGCGACCAACGCGTTGGCCGACAACTCGCCAAATCCCTCTAAATCGACGAGGTCGCTGGTCGACAAGAAGAAGAGGTCCGCGACGTCATCGACGAGGCGAAGCGCGAGCAGTTGGGCGACGCGCTGTTCGCCCAGTCCCTCGATGTCCATCGCGCCCCGCGAGGCGAAGTGCACGATCTGGGCGAGTCGCTGCGCCGGGCAACGCGGATTCACGCAGTAGGTGTCGCTCGCCTCGCCGCGACGCTCGAGCGCTCCCCCGCACTCGGGACAGGTCGCGGGGAAGTGCCACGCCTTGGCGCGACGCCGGCCCGTCTCGGGAAGCGCGCCGACGACTTCGGGAATGACGTCGCCGGCCTTACGCACGACGACGAGGTCCCCCGGACGCACGTCCTTGAGGGCCACTTGATCCTCGTTGTGCAGCGTCGCCATCGCGACCGTCGAGCCAGCGACGACCACGGGCTCTAAGACCGCGTAGGGCGTCGCGCGACCGGTGCGGCCAATGGAGACCTCGATCGCGAGCAGGCGCGTCGTTCGCTCCTCGGGCGGGAGCTTTCGCGCGATGGCCCAGCGCGGCGCGCGGCTCGTCGAGCCGAGCGCCTCGCGCATGGCGAGGTCGTTCACCTTGATGACCACGCCGTCGATGTCGTAGGCGAAGTCGTGGCGACGCGCTTCGAACCAGTCGCTGCGCTCGAGCACGGCGCTGGCCCCGACTTCGAGGCGCGTCTCGGGGGCGCTCAGAAATCCCCAGGCCTTCATCTGGGCGAGCGTGTCGAGGTGCGTCGAGAACGAAAGCGCCGCGCCGAGCAGCGTCAACTGGTAGGCCAAGAACGAAAGCGGGCGCGAGGCGCTGACGCGCGGGTCCTTCTGGCGCAGCGAACCCGCCGCGGCGTTTCGCGGGTTGGCGAACTCCTTTTGCTCGAGCTCGCGCTGGCGAGCGTTGAGGGCCACGAAGTCCTCGCGGGCCAAGAAGACCTCGCCGCGAACCTCGAGTCGCCCCGCGACGCCACGAAGCTCGTGGGGCACGTTGGCGATGGTCTTCACGTTGTCGGTCACGTCCTCACCGACGTGCCCGTCCCCGCGCGTCGCCGCGCGCACCAGCACCCCGTCCTCGTAAGTGATCGCCAGGGCCAGGCCGTCGATCTTGGGCTCGACGGCGTAGGGAAGCGTTTCGGGATCGACCTCGAGGAGCCGGGCCGCGCGCTCGCACCAGGTGCGCAGTTCGTCGCGGTCAAAGACGTTGTCGAGGCTGAGCATCGCCTCGCCGTGCACGACCGGGCTGAAGACCGAGCTCACGGGGGCGCCGACTTTTTGGCTGACCGAAGAGGCGAGCGCGAGTTCGGGGTGCTCTGCTTCGAGCGAGCGAAGCTCACGCACCAACGCGTCGTAGTCCGCGTCGGGAATCGCGGGGTCGTCGTGCAGGTAGTAGGCCTCGTTGTGGCGCGCGATGAGCGCGCGCAACTCCTCGACGCGCGCGTGCTCGTTCACGGACGAACGACCAGCGCCGCCCCTTCGACCAGGTCCGGCTCGTCGAAGCGGTAGAGGACGACGGACTGGCTCGAGGCGACCGGTCGCGCCGGCACGTCGAGCTCGAGCCACCACGACTCGTCGAAGTGAAGCGCGGCGGTCTTGGCGTCGCCGTGGGCGCTGCACTGGGCGCGCACGCGTGTGCCGCTTACGAGCGGCTCCCTCGCGAAGGTCATCGACGCGGCGTCGAGGTCGAGGCGACGAACCATCACGTCATCGAGCTTGCCGACGTAGACGCGCTGCGCGGCGAGGTCGACGCGCTGCACGAATCGCCGCTCGCCGTCGCGCGCGGGTTCGACGCCGCGGCGCTGTCCCACAGTGACGAGTTGGGCGGACCGCGTCGAACCGATCTCCTCACCCGTGCCGAGATCGATGAACGTCGCGGGCGTGAGCTCGATGCGCTCGCCCAAGAAGTGCTCGCGGCCCTTGCTCGCCTCGATGAAGCACACGTCTTGGCTGTCGGGCTTGTCCCAGGTGCGCATGCCGAGTCGCTCGGCGTGGCGGCGCACGTCGGCCTTGGTCATCGCGCCGATGGGCAACTGCAGCATCGAGAGCTGGGGTTCTTGCAGGTAGCCCAGCACGTAGCTCTGATCCTTCAAGGGATCGGCGCCGCGCACCAGGCACGCGCGTGCGTCGCGGCGCTGCACTTGGGCGTGGTGGCCGGTCGCCAGCGCGTCAAACCCGAGGCGCTTCGCGCGCTCGATCAAGAGGTCGAACTTGAGGTGACGGTTGCACTCGATGCAGGGATTGGGCGAGTGGCCCTGGGCGTAACCCTCGACGAAGGGCGTCACGACGAATCGCTCGAACTCTTCGGTGTAGTTAAAGACGTGGTGCGCGATACCCATCTGCTGGGCCACGCGGCGCGCGTCGTCGACGTCTTTGACCGAACAGCACCCCGAATCCGAAGCGCCGCCCCAGAGCTTCAAGGTGGCGCCGACGACCTCGTGGCCCTGCTCGACGAGCAACGCGGCCGCGACCGAGGAGTCGACGCCGCCACTCATGGCTACCAAGATCTTCACCCTCTTAGTCTGCCAGGCAGGGGTGGCTCAGGGCCCGGCGCGCAGGCGATGGACGGTTCGCGCGAGAATCTCGATCAGCCGGTCCACCTGCGCCTCGGTGGTCTCGGCGCCCATCGACAGGCGAAGGGAGCCCTTGGCGCGCTCGTGCTCGACGCCCATCGCCTCGAGCACGTGGCTCGTTTGGGTCGCGCCGCTCGAACAACTCGACGCCGCCGACGCGCAGACCCCCTCTTGATCGAGCAAGAAGAGCAGTTCGTCGCTCGCGATCCCTTCAAAGGTCGCGTGCACCGTGCCGGGCACCTTGGCCGCCGTCGGTGCCGTGATGCGCGCACCGGGCAAAAAACTGATCGCGCTCATGAGCCTGAGCTGTAAGTCCAGCACCCGATCGACCGAGTCGCTCAGCTCGCGCGCCGTGAGCTCGAGGGCCTTGGCGAGTCCGACCGCGGCCGCCACGTCGACGGTCCCGCCGCGACGTCCGCGTTCTTGACCCCCGCCGGGCATGATCGCTTCGAGGTTCGCGTCGCCGCGCACGATCAAAGCGCCGGCGTTGACCGGCCCGCCGAGCTTGTGCGCGCACAGTGAGACCAGGTCGACCGAGGCCGTGACGACCGCGAGGTTCAACCACGGCGCTCCGGCCACGGCGTCGGTGTGGATCAGCGCGTCGCTCGCGAGAATCGTC
>Ga0307374_10008510_pt1 | contig 15312 bp, 13 predicted proteins | sample OX3MG_FD_202532 | JGI IMG/M metagenome (GOLD analysis project Ga0307374, IMG submission 202532) | Soil microbial communities from Risofladan, Vaasa, Finland - OX-3 | ecosystem: Environmental > Terrestrial > Soil > Coastal area > Acid sulfate soil | place: Finland: Risofladan, Vaasa | collected... | reverse complement strand
CGCATCCTGGATGAGGCGCGCGAGCGCTTCGGTGTCGAGCGTGCGTTTTGCGCCCACCGCGTCGGCTCGCTGGCGATCGGCGAGCTTGCGGTCTGGACCGGCGTCAGCGCCGCGCACCGGGGCGAGGCCTTCGAGGCCTGCCGCTACATCATTGACCAGGTCAAGCATCGCGTCCCGATCTGGAAGAAGGAGCACTACCAGAGCGGCGACTCCGGCTGGGTCAACTGCGAGCGCTGCGCGGCGGCAGCGGGCGAGCATGCCCAGGCCGGCCACGGCGCGCCTGGCCACCGCCACGCGCTCACGCCGCTGTAGACTGGCGCAAGAGTCGCGGGCCGCGTAAGCCCTGCGTCAGGACGCTCGCACCTGGCCGCTCCCGCGTACGACGTATTTGTAGCTGGTGAGCTGCTCGACGCCGACCGGACCGCGGGCGTGAAACCGATCGGTCGATATGCCGATTTCCGCCCCCATGCCGAATTCCCCGCCGTCGGCGAACTGTGTCGAGGCGTTATGCAAAACGATGGCGCTGTCCACACGCTGGAGGAAATGCTCGGCCGTGGCCGCGTTGGCGGTGATGATCGCGTCGGTGTGCGATGAGCCGTAGCGGCCAATGTGCGCAATGGCCTCATCGACACCGTTCACCGTCCGGACGGCGATGATCGCATCGAGATACTCGGTGCCCCAATCCGCTTGCGTTGCCGCCTTGGCGCGAGCGTCGAGCGCGCACACGCTCTCGTCACCGCGCACCTCGCAGCCCGCGGCGATCAGGTCGTTCACCAGCGCGGCGAGGTAGCCGGGCGGGCAGAGTCGATCCACGAGCAGCGTCTCGGCCGCCCCGCACACCCCGGTGCGGCGCATCTTGGCGTTCACCGTGACGGAGCGCGCCATCGGCAGCTGTGCATCACGATCGACGTAGACGTGACAGTTGCCTTCGAGGTGCCCGATGACCGGCACCCGCGCCTCGCGCTGCACGCGGGCCACGAGGCTCTTGCCGCCCCGTGGCACCAGTACGTCGATATACTGCTGCATGCCGCCGAGCATCTCCCCGACCGCGGCCCGGTCTGCGGTGGGCACCAGCTGGATCGCAGCCGGCGGCAGGCCCGCGGCGTTCAACCCCTCCACCAGGCAGGCATGAATCGCCGCGCTCGAGCGGCCACTCTCGGAGCCGCCGCGCAGGATCGCCGCGTTGCCTGACTTCAGGCACAGCGCGCCGGCATCGGCGGTCACATTGGGCCGGCTCTCGTAGATGATGCCGATCACCCCGAGCGGCACGCGCACGCGTGCAATCGCCAGGCCGTTGGGCCGCGTCCACTGCGCCATCACCGCCCCGATCGGATCGGGCAGCGCGGCGATATCCGACAGACCCCGCGCCATCGCCTCCACGCGCCCGGGATTCAGCGCCAGCCGATCGATCATCGCCGCTCCCAGGCCGGCGTCCGCCGCCGAGCGCAGGTCCTGCGAATTGGCCTGCAGTATCGAGGCGGTGCGGCCGCGGATCGCCGCCGCTGCGGCCAGCAGCGCGCGGTTCTTGGCATCGGTTTGCGCCAGCGCCAGCTCGGCCGCGGCGGCGCTCGCCGCGCGGCCCAGGCCCTGCATGAGCTCTCTGACCGCGGGCGCAGCCGGCGTGACCTCCTCGCCGGGGCTGGTGACGGTGCGGGTCATGATTTGGCCTCGGCGGGCTCGGGCTCGTGCTGGAGCATCACCATATCATCCCGGTGGATCAATTCCGCGCGGCCGCGAAAGCCGAGCACCGCTTCGATCTCACTGCTCTGCCGACCCATGATGCGCGCGGCATCGCTGTCGGAGTAGGCGGCGATCCCGCGCGCCACCTCCACGCCGTCCGCGGCCAGAATGCTGACGGTATCGCCGCTCTCAAAGCGGCCCAGTGTACCGATGACCCCGGCGGGCAGCAGGCTCTTGCCGCTGCGCAGGGCTTTCAGAGCACCGCCGTCGATATGCATCGCCCCGGCGGGCCGCAGCGTACCCGCAATCCATTGCTTGCGGGCGGCAAGCGGCGTTGATCTCGGGATGAACCAGGTACAGCGCGCACCACTCTCGATGCGCCGGACCGGGTGGCGCTGGTGGCCGGAAGCGATGCACAGATGGCAGCCGGCACTGACCGCGATGCGAGCCGCCGCGATCTTGGTCACCATGCCGCCGGAACCGACGGCCGAGCTCGATCCGCCCGCCATCGCCTCGATCTGCGGGGTGATCTTCAGGACCCGCTCGATGAACTGCGCCTGCGGCTCGCGCTTGGGATCGGCCGTGTACAGGCCATCGACATCCGACAGCAGCACCAGGCAGTCGGCACTGCTCATCTGTGCCACCCGTGCGGCCAGCCGATCATTGTCGCCGTAGCGCAGCTCCGCGGTGGCCACCGTGTCGTTTTCATTGATGACGGGCATGGCCCCCAGGCCGAGCAGCGCCTCCAACGTCGCGCGCGCGTTCAGATAGCGCGGCCGCTGCTCGCTGTCCTCGAGCGTCAGCAGGATCTGCGCCACGGTGACGTCGACCTGCTCGAGCAGCTCCTTGTACGCGTGCGCGAGGCGAATCTGACCGACAGCGGCGGCAGCCTGGCTCTCCTGCAGCGGCAGCGGGCCCGCCGGCAGGCCCAGCTGCCGCCGTCCCAGCGCGACCGCGCCGGAGGACACCAGGATGACCTGTTGCCCACGGCGCCGCAGCCGCATCAGGTCCGCGACCAGCGTCTCGAGCCAGCGACGGTTCAGGCGCCCCGTTCTGGCGTCGACCAGCAGCGCGGAGCCGACCTTGACCACGATGCGGCGTGCCGCGGTCAACGGCGTGGGGATTCGATTGGCCTTGCGGTCGATCATTATCAAGCGGAGCCGGTAACAGGACCGATAGAGCGCGGCTATTGTAGGGCAATTGCAATGCAGCGATTGCCTGGCGGCGGCACCGGCCCTAATATCTGCTGCGCGCAGTGCGTCTCATCAATTGATCGAGGATTTAAGCCCCGTGGCGAGAGAATACGAGCCCGTCGTTGGTCAATGGTACGAGGACGTCGATGAGAACGAGAGCTTTCGCGTGCTCTCGGTCGACGAGGATGCGGAGCTGATCGAGATCGAGTACCTCGACGGTGAAGTCGAGGAGATCGACCTGGAGACCTGGCATGAACTCGATCTGGACAAGACCGCGGAACCGGAAGGCTGGGCCGCCAGTCACGAGGCCGACAAGACCGGCAAGAAGGAGGAGGACGACGACGACGACCTCGATGACGATACCTGGGACGAGGACGAAGACGACGAGGATGAGGACGACGATGACGATGACGATGACGATGAGGATTGGGACGAAGAAGGAGAAGAGAACGATCATTATTGATTGAGCCGCCGCTTGCGCGCATGAAGCGAATCTTCCTGTTCGTCCTGACGAACCTCGCCGTCATCGCGATGCTCACGCTCGTGGCCCGGCTCACGGGCCTGGACGGCTGGCTGGCCCGGCACGGCAGCAGCCTGGCGACGCTGCTGGTGCTCGCGCTGGCGTTCGGTTTCGGCGGATCACTGATTTCGCTGGCGATGTCCCGCTGGATGGCGATCCGCGCCATGGGGGTGCAGCTCATCGAGCAACCCGACTCGGCCCGCGAGCGCTGGTTGGTCGAGACGGTGCGCTCGCTGGCGCACAGGGCCGGCGTCGGCATGCCGGCTGTGGGGGTATTCGAGTCCGCTCAGCCCAACGCCTTTGCCACCGGTGCACGGCGCGACCGTGCCCTGGTCGCGGTGAGCAGTGGCTTGCTGCAGGTGATGCAGGGCCCCGAGGTGGAGGCCGTGCTGGGACACGAGCTCACACACGTGGCCAATGGCGACATGGTGACGCTGGCGCTGATCCAGGGTGTGGTCAACACCTTCGTGATCTTCGTATCCTGGTTGGTCGGCAACGTCGTGGATCGCACCATGATGCGCGATAACACCGGTCGTGGCCTGGGCTATCTGGCCGCGGTGTGGGTCACACAGATCGTGCTCGGGCTGCTGGCGAGTATTCTGGTGATGTGGTTCTCGCGACGGCGCGAATTTCGCGCCGATGCCGGCGGCGCACGCCTGGCCGGGCGTGAGCGCATGATTGCGGCGCTCGAGCGACTCGAGCTCGCGCAGGAGCAACCGCTGCCCGCGCACATGGATGCCTTCGGCATTCACGGCCGCTACGCCGCAGGCTGGACGCGGCTGTTCATGAGCCATCCGCCGCTCGCGGCGCGCATCGCCGCGCTGCGAGCGGCCCCAGCCGCAGCGTGACGCTGCGGACGCCGCGGCGGTGCCGGCAGGGCGCGGATGCGCGGGTGCGGATCGAGTCGGTTACAATGCAGCCCTGCCGGTAGAGTCGCTCACCCTCGCCCATCGTAGGAGTCTTCCTCGGGCCGTGGCTGCATGCGCCGATTACAGCAGCCGGCGCGCTGAGATAATGATCGGAACGGCCGGGACCGGCCCTTCGCGACGGACCAATTCCTGCTGTAGGCGTTTTCTCGGAGCACACAGCTATGGGGCAGAGATGATTGTTTCGGCCAGCCCGGCACCGGCGAGCGCGGAGGCCTCGTCCCATCTGCTGGTGCGGATCGCAAGCGGCGCCCTGACGCGCTGGTTCGATAGCAGCCGCACCTACGTGCAGACGGCACGTGACAATCTGCCCGATCGCATCGACTGGGCTCGTATCGTTCCGTTCGTGTTCATGCACCTGGCCTGTCTCGCGGCTATCTGGGTTGGAGTCAGCCCGATCGCAGTCGTGGTCGCGGTGCTCGCCTACGTGGTGCGCATGTTTGCCATCACCGGCTTTTATCACCGCTATTTTGCCCATCGCTGCTTCAAGACCTCGCGCGGCGGGCAGTTCATCTTCGGCCTGCTGGGCGCCTCGGCCGTGCAGCGCGGTCCGGTCTGGTGGGCCGCGCATCACCGTTATCATCACGCCAATTCCGATCAGCAGGCCGATCCGCATTCGCCGTTGCAGCACGGCTTCTGGCGTTCGCACATGGGTTGGTTCCTGTCATTCAAGGGCTTCACTCCGGATCTTCGTTTCGTGCGCGATCTGATGAAATTTCCCGAGCTGCGCTGGCTTGACCGGTTCGATATCCTGGTGCCGTTGGCGCTCGGGCTCGGCATGTTCGCGCTCGGGGTGCTGCTCGAGCACGTCGCCCCCACGCTCGGAACCGGCGGCACGCAGATGCTGGTGTGGGGATTCTTCATCTCGACCGTGTTCTGCTGGCATGCCACCTACACGATCAATTCGCTGTCGCATCTGTTCGGGCGCCAGCGCTATCGGACCGGTGACACCAGCCGCAACAACTGGTTCCTGGCGCTGCTCACCCTCGGTGAGGGCTGGCACAACAATCATCACTACTATCCCAACTCGGCGCGGCAGGGTTTCTATTGGTGGGAATACGACCCCACTTACTACCTGCTCAAACTGCTGTCATGGATGGGCCTGATCTGGGACCTGAAGCCAATTCCGTCGGTCGTGCGCGAAAACCCGCACCGCAAGATCCGCTGAGACACGGGCCGGCCCCAGGGCAGCCTGCGCGGCGCATGGGTTATCATGCATCGCAATGAAATCGAGCATCATTCCAGTGGGTGAAGCGCCCGCAGCCACGCCACCGGCCACGGCCGGACCCCTGGCGCAGCTCGGCCGTGCAGCGCTGCTACGGACGCTGTCGCGGCTGCAACATGGTGAGATCCATCTGGTCGACCAGGCCGCGGAGCACCGCTTCGGCCAGCGCACCGAGCGCTGTGCGCTCGCCGTAACGCTGCGCGTCAGCGATGCACGCTTCTATGTGGATGCGGCACTGGGCGGCAGTGTCGGTGCAGGCGAGGCTTACATCGAGGGCTACTGGAGCTGCGATGACCTGACGGCGCTGATCCGCATCATGGTTGTGAATCGGGACGCGCTCGCGCAGATGGAGGGCGGCTGGGCACGCCTGCGGCGCCCATTGCGACAGCTCTCGCACTGGTCGCGGCGTAATACCACGACCGGCAGCGCCCGCAACATCGCCGCGCACTACGACATCGGCAACGAGCTCTACCGGCTGATGCTCGATGAGACGATGGCATACTCCTGCGGAATCTTTGCAGATGAGGCCACGACACTGGTCCAGGCTTCGCGCGCCAAGTTCGATGCGGCCTGCCGCAAGCTCGCGCTCGGGCCGGCCGACCACCTGCTCGAGATCGGTACCGGCTGGGGCGGGCTCGCGATCCATGCGGCCCGTCATTACGGCTGCCGCGTCACCACGACCACCATCTCGCAGGCGCAGTACGACTACGCGCGCGAGGCGATCGCTGCGGCCGGCCTCGATGGGCGCATCACGCTGCTGCTGGAAGACTATCGCCAGCTGTCGGGCCGGCACGACAAGCTGGTGTCGATCGAGATGATCGAGGCGGTGGGAGCGGACTTCCTCGAGACGTTCTTTCGCCAATGCAGCGCGCTGCTGGCCCCCCAGGGGGCGATGCTGCTGCAGGCGATCACGATCCAGGACCAGCTGTATGCGCAGGCGCTGCGCTCGGTGGACTACATCCAGCGCTTCATTTTTCCGGGCAGCTTCATCCCGTCGGTGACCGCGCTGACCCGGGCGGTGTGCCGCGGCAGCGACCTGAAGCTGTTTCACCTGGAGGATATCGGCCCGCACTATGCGCGCACGCTGGCTGCCTGGCGCCGCAATTTCTTCGACCATCTCGGCGCGGTGCGCCGCCTGGGCTACCCCGAGCGCTTCGTGCGCCTGTGGGAGTTCTATCTTTGCTACTGCGAGGGTGGCTTCGCCGAGCGGCAGCTAGGCGACGTGCAGATGCTGCTCACCAAGCCCGCATGCCGCCGCCCATCCATCACGACGGTCTAGCGCAGCCGCAGCGACTGCGCCGCGAGCTGCAGACGCTGCTGGGCGACGGTGGCCTGCTGAGCGATCCGGCCGAGATCGCGCCACTGTTGGTGGACCAGCGGCGGCTGTATCAGGGCCGGGCACTGGCGGTGGCGGTGCCTCGCAGCACCGAGGAAGTCGCCCGCGTGGTGCGTTGGTGCAACCAGCGTCGCGTCGCACTGGTACCACAGGGAGGCAATACCGGTTACTGCGGCGGCGCGACTCCCGATGAAACGGGGCAGCAACTGCTGCTGACTCTGCGCCGGATGAACCGCATCCGCGCGCTCGACACGGCCAACTTCTCGATGACGGCGGAAGCCGGCTGCGTGCTCGCCGCGGTCCGCAGCGCGGCCGACGCCGCCGAGCGCTACTTTCCCCTCAGCCTGGGATCGGAGGGCAGCTGCCAGATCGGGGGGAATCTCTCGACCAACGCCGGCGGTCTGAACGTCGTGCGTTACGGCATGGCGCGCGAGCTGGTGCTGGGCATCGAGGCGGTGCTGCCCGACGGCAGCGTGCTCGACGGCCTCAAATCGCTGCGCAAGGACAATACCGGTTACGATCTGAAGTCACTGCTGATCGGCGCGGAAGGCACGCTCGGGGTGATCACCGCCGCGACGCTGAAGCTGTGGCCGAAGCTGCGCAGTAGCGCCACCGCCTTCGTGGGCCTGGACGGCCCCGCGCAGGCGCTCGAGCTGCTCGGCGCCCTGCGCGCCGCAGCGGGAGAGCGTTTGAGTTCATTCGAGCTGCTGCCGCGCATCGCGGTCGAGCTCACCGCGCATCATATCGACGGCGTGGCCGATCCGCTCGGCGCGCCGTTCCCGTGGTACGTGCTGTGCGAGCTGACCTCTGCCGCGCAAGAGCCCCTGGATGAGCTGTTGCAGCAGGTGCTGGGCGAGGCCCTCGCTCGCGTGCCCGCCCTGGATGCGGCGCTGGCGACCAGCGAGCGCGTGCGCGCGGCCTTCTGGCGGCTGCGCGAGAGCGTGCCCGAGGCGCAGCGCCGCGCCGGCATGAGCCTCAAGCACGACATCAGCGTGCCGGTCGCCTCGCTGCCGGTATTCATCGACGAGGCGTCGCGGTGGGTGCGCGAGCACGTGCCCGACGGCACCCTGGTGTGCTACGGCCATGCCGGCGATGGCAACCTGCACTTCAACATCAATTGCGCTGCCGGCGGCAGCGCCGCGGCGCTCGCAGCTTTCCGGGCGAAAGAGCCGCAGATCCGCCGCGCCATCCATGACTTGGTGATACACTTTCACGGCAGCATCAGCGCCGAGCACGGCATTGGCCGGCTGAAGCGCGAAGAGCTCTCGCGCTATGCTCCCGCAGCCACGCTCGCCGCGATGCGCGCGATCAAGCAGGCACTCGACCCCAACGGCATCATGAATCCCGGCAAACTGCTGTGAGGAGTACGGTATGCGCGCCCTGACCCAGCTCATCCGCTCGATCCCGACCTCGGACGGCGCCGGCGTCAAGCTGCGCCGCAGCCTCGGCAGCCAGCGAGGGCTGTATGTCGACCCGTTTCTGATGCTCGACGAGTTCTACTCGGACGATCCCAGCGATTACATCGCCGGCTTCCCATCGCACCCGCACCGCGGCTTCGAGACGGTCACGTACATGCTCGACGGGCATATGCGCCACGAGGACCATCTCGGCAACCGCGGCGACCTCAAGCCCGGCGACGTGCAGTGGATGACCGCCGCTCAGGGTATCGTGCACTCGGAGATGCCGCAGCAGACCGAGGGGCGCATGCGTGGCTTCCAGCTGTGGATCAATTTGCCGGCGAAGGAGAAGATGCTGCCCGCCCACTACCGCGACATCCCCGCGAGCGACATCCACGCGCTCGAACTGGCGAGCGGTGCGCGCGTGAAGGTGATTGCCGGCAGCGTAACCCTCGATGGACAGACGCTCAACGGACCGGTCAATGGGCCGGACGCGCGGCTGAGCACCGATCCGCTGTACCTGGATATCCATATGCCGGCGGACAGTGCCGTGCGCGTACCCATCACGGCCGGCTACAACGCGGTGATCTATGTCTACGAGGGCGAGGCCCGCATCGGCGGCGCAGCCACTGCGACCATCCCGGCGCGCGCGGCCGGGGTGCTGTCGGATGGCAACAGCGTCGAGCTCGCCGCCGGCGCCGCACCGATGCGCGCGCTGCTGCTGGCGGCCCGGCCGCTGGGCGAGCCGGTCGTGCAGTACGGCCCGTTCGTGATGAACACCCGCGAGGAGATCGAGCAGGCGATCGAAGATTTTCAGCGCGGGCGGCTCGGCACGACTGAACCTCGAGCGCAGGGGTAAGGGCGCGGTAGTGCCGGAACGGACCTGACCACGAACAACCCCGGCGGATCAACGGCAGATCGCTGGTCTAGTTTCGCACGCTCGCACGGCGCTGCAATTCCGCCGGCGATGCCGAATACCGCTGCCATGAACGCGATAAATTTGTCTGCCCCCTTGATCATCAGGTAAGGCGTGACGGAGTGATAGCCGTCGGGGATCGGCTTTAGATCATCTTCTATTGGAGCCGTGGCCGCCGTTCATCGAGCGTCAAAATCCAAGACCGCCTCAATCCACCCTAAACGTTTCCTGATCATCGCGCGAGGCCGAGGAATACCGTCAGGGCGCGGTTGAGTCCGAAGACATCTTCATCATTCAGTTTACCGATCCGCTTGCCCAGACGCGCCTTCGGCACTGTGGTGATCTTATCGATCATCAATCGAGATGCACTCGGCAGTCCGTTGCGATCGGTGGGTTCGATCAGCACCCTGAGCAGGGGCGCGTCCGCCGGGTCAGTGGTGAATGCGCAGATTGTGATCGAACTGGTAGCCTCGAAACGGTCCTCCTGCACAATCAGCGCCGGGCGCGGCTTACCCGCGTACGGACCTCCGCCCGACACCGTCCACACCTCGCCGCGTTTCATTCGGCGATGTCTTGCGAGATCGCGTCAATAAAACCCTGGTCCATCTTCGCATGCTTGCTGGCAGCAACGGCGTTCGACTGCTTGCGCGCTGCACTGATAAAGGAGCGCGCACGTACGTCTGGCACCCAAATCTGGACCGGCCGCAGCCCTTGGGCACGTAAGCGCTCGCGATGCAACCTGACCTTATCTCTCGACGAACGCGGTTGGTGCAACAAGACGAGCTCCAGATGGTTACATGTAACCTAGCGCCTCACGGCAGGTATCGCAAGTGCTTTTTTGATGCCGCCATCAGTGAGCCGCAGCAATCCTTCCTGAGCGGTGCTGGCCAGCAGCCGCCCGTCCCGACTGAAGATGCTACCCCGGGAGAAACCACGCGCCCCCGAGGCGCTCGGGCTGTCGGTGGCATACAGAAACCAGTCATCGACGCGGATCGGCCAATGGAACCACATGGCGTGATCGATGCTGGCCATGAAGTGCTTGCCGCTGAGGAACTGCGCGGCGTGCGGCAGCGTGGCGGTACGAAGCAGATGAAAATCGGACGCGTACGCCAGCAGGCAACGATGCAGCGCATCGTCGTCCGGCAGTCGATCGACCGCCCGCACCCAGACCTGATGCACCATCGCCGCCGCTACAGCCTGCGGTGCCGGTGCTGCGCCCGTCTCCTGCCCTGCCGCTCCAATCAGGCGAAATTCAAACGGACGCTCGCGACGAAAATACTGGCGCAGCTTCTCCGGCATCGCCTCCAGCTCGCGCGCCGACGGCAGCGCGTCGTCAGCCAGCGCCTCCGGCGGCGGCACCTGTGGCATGGGCAGCTGATGCTCGACGCCGCTCTGTGGCAGCTGAAACGAGGCCGCCATGTGAAAGATCTGCTCACCGTGCTGGATCGCGGTGACGCGGCGGTTGGAGAAGCTCTGACCGTCGCGGCTACGATCCACGAAATACACGATCGGTGCGTTGAAATCACCGCGCTTGAGGAAGTATGCGTGCAGCGAGTGGGCCACGTGAGCGCCATCCACCGTCGCGTAGGCGGCACGCAGGGCCTGCCCCAGCACCTGGCCACCGAACACCTGTGGCGCCCCGACGTCGCGGCTGGCACCGCGGAATAGATCAGTCTCCAGCCGCTCGAGCTCGAGCAGCCGCAGCAACTCGGCCAGCCTCGGGTCCATCAGGCGCTCGCCCGCCGCTGCATCACGCAGTGCATCAGGCAGCCACGACGCCCAGGCGCTTTTGCATCGCCGGGCTGGTGGTCGTGTACTGCAGGAACTGCTTCTTGGCCGGGTACAGGTGATGCTGGATCGCAAATGCAGCCAGCGCCGCCTCATGAAACGCCGACAGGATCAGCTTCTTCTTGCCAGGATAGATGTTGATGTCGCCGATCGCGAAGATGCCGGGAATGTTGCTCTCGAAGCGCTCGGTGTCGACCTTGATGGCCTTCTTGTCCAGCTCGAAGCCCCACTCTGCGATCGGCCCGAGCTTGGGAGCGAGGCCGAAGAACACCAGCAGGTGCTCGGCATCGAGCAGCTGCAGCTCGCCGCTGGCGGCCTTTACGTGCACGCCCTTGAGTGCACCGGCCTCGCTGTGCAGTGACTGCGCCAGCCCTTCGACGAAGCGCAGCCGGCCTTCGGCAGCCAATGCCCGCACGCGCTCCGCCGTGGCCGGGGCACCGCGAAACTCAGCACGCCGATGCACCAGCGCGATGCTCGCGGCCTTCGGCGCCAGATCGAGCGCCCAATCCAGCGCGGAATCACCACCGCCGAAGATGACCAGCCTGCGGCCATGAAAGTCAGCCGCGCTCTTCACGCTGTAGTGGATGTGCGTGCCCTCGAAATCGGCGACATTCTCGACCGCGAGGCGGCGCGGCTGAAACGAGCCGACGCCGGCGGCGATGACCACCGCACCGGTATCAAACACGGTCCCCGCGCTGGTGGTGAGGCGGAAGCGGCCATTGTCCTGACGCTCGAGCTGCACCGCCTCCTCGGCCAGGTGAAATTCGGCCCCGAACGGCTTGATCTGCTGCATCAGCCGCTCGACCAGCTCGCGCGCGCCGCAGATCGGCAACGCCGGGATGTCATAGATCGGCTTGTCCGGGTACAGCTCGGTGCACTGACCGCCCGGCTGCCGCAAGGTATCGATGATGTGCGCCTTGATCCCCAGCAGTCCCAGCTCGAACAGCTGGAACAGGCCCGCGGGACCGGCGCCGATGACGACCACTTCAGTGCTGACGATTGCGTTGCTCAAGATGTACTCTGCCGTTTCTGCTTGCGCAAGGCGCGGGATTCTAGCGACGCGGCTCCCCGCCGAGCAATGAGACTGAAGTCTTGAGCTTATGTGCTTGGATTATGACCATATTTTCTCAATCCGATGTCGATCCCACGCTGGTGGCGGCGGGCCCGGGCGCAGCGGCTCAAACCTGACCGCGCTCACTGAATGGATCGGCTTGCTCGATGTCCCGGCGTACCGATCATTGGGAGCCCGCACTGTTCCGCAGCGTTTCGTCCAGCGCGATCGTCCATCAGCACGGCAGCAACATGGATCGCGAGCGGCGCGAGCGCCGTCTCGACGCCACACAGAACGAGATAGTGGAGTGGAGAGGTATCCGAAACGACGCGGCTCACGTGCGGCGCAGAATCTTCCCGAGCGTCGCTGCAGACTCTACCGCGTCTGCTTCCGAATGAAACGAAAGCGCAGTAGTCCACACTCAGCTTTCCGCGCCCCGCGCTCGGAACGGCCAGAAGCGCCTTCAGGCGCGGCCGGCGTTGGCGTCGGTCGGGGCGTGAAAGTATTCGCTCTCGGCGGCCAGCTGGTCGATCAGCCGCTTGAGCTCCACCAGCCGCGCATCGGCGGTGCTGATTGGCGCGCAATCCTCGCAGCGCGGATCGCCGCAGGGCTGGCGCGAGTACAGCCAGTACTGCACCGCGCCGGCCAGCAGGCCGTCGGCGATGTCCCACAGGTCGGCTTCCTTGTCCTTGCCGGCCAGACGGTTACCCAGATCGACCGCCTTGGCGAAAGCAGAATCGAAGGTATCCGGTACTTCATCCATAACGGCATCGCTCATAGTCGGCCTATTGTACCCCGCCGCAACGCCGGCGCGCCTCAACGATACCCCCGTGCCTGCAGCGCGAACAGCTGGGCATAATGTCCGCCGCGCGCCACGAGCTCGGCGTGACTGCCGCGTTCGATGATGCGCCCGTGATCGAGCACCACGATCTGGTCGGCCATGCGCACGGTGGAGAAGCGGTGCGAGATCAGGATGGTGATGCGCTCGTGCGCCAGCGCGCGGAAGTGCTCGAAAATCTCGGCCTCGGCGCGCGCATCCATCGCCGCTGTGGGCTCGTCGAGCACCAGCACATCGGCGCCGGTGCGCATGAAGGCACGCGCCAGCGCAATTTTCTGCCACTGGCCACCGGACAGTTCCTGGCCATCCTTGAACCACTTGCCCAGCTGCGTGCGGTAGCGCTGCGGCAGCCGCTCGATGAAGTCGGCCGCGCGTCCCAGTCCTGCCGCTTCGCGCCAGCGCCCCTCCTCCTCGAAGAAGCGCTCGTCGCCGGCGCCGATATTCTCCCCGACCAGCATCTGGTAGCGGGTGAAGTCTTGGAAGATCACACCGATACGCTCGCGCAGCGCCGCCTCGTCCCATTCCGGCAGCGGCAGGCCGTCGAGCAGGATCCGCCCCGTATCCGGGCGATACAGGCGCGTGAGCAGCTTGATCAGCGTGGTCTTGCCGGAGCCATTCTCTCCGACCAGCGCCAGGCTGCTGCCCGGCGGCAGGTGCAGGTCGATGTCGCTGAGCGCCGGTTCGGCGGCACCGGGATAGGTAAAGCTGATCTGTTCGAAGCGCACGCCATCGCGCGGCTCGGGGCCCTGCCGCGCGCTACCGGTGGGCGCTGCCACCGCGGTCCCGAGATATTCGTACAGCGTCGATAGATAGAGATTGTCCTCGTACATCCCGCCGATCGCCGACAGGATCGCCATCACCGCAGACTGTCCCTGGCGAAACAGCAGCATGTAGCGAGTCATCTGCCCGATCGTGATCGTATCGAGCACGGTCGCGATCGCGATCCAGGCGTAGGCCCCATACAGTGCCGCGCTGGCGACCAGGCTGAGCGCAAAGCCCCAGCTATCGCGCCGGATCGACAGCGCGCGATCAGCGGTGTACAGCCGCGTGAAGATATCGCGGTAGCGCTGCAGCAGCCGCGCGCCCAGGCCGAACAGCTTGACCTCCTTGGCATGATCCTCGCGCGCAAGCACGGTCTCAAGATAGGTCTGCATGCGCGTCTCGGGCGAGCGCCAGCGGAACAGCCGGAAGGCATCGCCGGAGAACTTCGCCTCGGCGATAAAGGCCGGCAGGCCGGCCAGCAGCAGCACCGGCACCGTCCAGGCGGAGAAGTGCAGCAGCAATGCGGCGAAGCTCAGCAGCGAAATCGCGTTCTGCAGCAGCCCGAAGGTGCGCATCACCAGGCTCAGCGGCCGGCTCGAGGCTTCGCGCCGCGCCTGCGTGAGCCGGTCGTAGAATTCCGAATCCTCGAAGTGCCGCAATTCGAGGGTGAGCGCCTTCTCGAGGATCATCTCGTTGACGCGCTGCCCGAGCTGCGCGCGCAGCAACGCCTGGCAGAACGTCAGCCCTCGCTGCACCCCGGCAAGCGCCGCGGCGAGCACTCCCTCCAGCACCACCAGCATCAGCACGTGCGTGACATCGTGTCCGGCGGCGTTGCGCGCCGCGACCACCGCATCGACGATCCACGAGGCGACCAGTGTGATGCCGGCGGGCAGCAGCCCCGCGACCACCGTCAGCGCGACCAGCGCCATCAGCAACGTGCGGTTGGTGTTCCACACCAGCTCGACGGCGCGCCGGCTGTATTCGAGCATGCCGGCGAGGCCACGCAGCACTTGTACATTCGCGCCGGGAGCGGCGCCGGACGCCGTGCTGGCGCCGGTCCCGTGCTTTGCATGCGCAACCATTAATTATGGCACGATACTCTAACAGTCGATCCGTGGTTCTGCTACCCTCGCGGCCCTTTTTGGACTTCGTCACGACCGTAGCCGCAGGGGCATTTCACCCATCCATTCTGCCCGCACCATGCAACGCCCAATCCGCAACATCGCCATCATCGCGCACGTCGACCACGGCAAGACCACGCTGGTGGACTGCCTGCTCAAGCAGTCCGGCACCTTTGCCGCGCACGAGAAAATCGGCGAACGCATGATGGACTCCAATGCGATCGAGCGCGAACGCGGCATTACCATCCTGGCGAAGAACTGCGCCATTGAGTACGCCGGCACGCGCATCAACATCGTGGATACACCCGGGCATGCCGATTTCGGCGGGGAAGTCGAGCGGGTGCTGTCGATGGTCGACGGCGTACTGCTGCTGGTCGACGCGGTCGAAGGGCCGATGCCGCAGACGCGCTTCGTCACGCGCAAGGCGCTCGCGCTCGGGCTGCAGGCCATCGTGGTGGTCAACAAGATCGACCGGCCCGGCGAGCGCGCCGGCTGGGTGGTCGACCAGACCTTCGATCTGTTCGACAAGCTCGGCGCCACCGACGCACAGCTGGATTTC
>Ga0307374_10008509_pt1 | contig 15312 bp, 30 predicted proteins | sample OX3MG_FD_202532 | JGI IMG/M metagenome (GOLD analysis project Ga0307374, IMG submission 202532) | Soil microbial communities from Risofladan, Vaasa, Finland - OX-3 | ecosystem: Environmental > Terrestrial > Soil > Coastal area > Acid sulfate soil | place: Finland: Risofladan, Vaasa | collected... | reverse complement strand
CACGACCACGACCACGACCACGACCGCGACCCCGACGACCACGACCGCGACCCCGACAGCGACAGCGACCACGACCCCGACCACGACAGCGACCACGACCACGACCGCGACCCCGACCACGACGACCGCGACCCCGACAGCGACCCCGACCAGGACCGCGACCGCGACCAGGACCGCGACCCCGACAGCGACCGCGACCCCGACCCCGACCGCGACAGCGACAGCGACCGCGACCACGACCACGACCGCGACCGCGACCCGATGTAGAGCGCAGCGGTCATGACGACCCGTTTTCTACTTTGATGCGTCAGGAAGCGAGTGCGTCCATGGAAAGGCGTCTGTGACCGTCAAGAGATTGATGTATGCATTTCCTACGCGCTCGACTTCGTTCAGAGATCCCTCGGCGATCGCCTTGTGGAAGCGGCCGCTGTCGGCTACCCATGACGCGTCGTTGAGCTCGAGCCAATCTCCGTCCTGCCGTACGACCTCGCCGACCAGGTGGAATGTGACTGTCCGGAAGAAGTAAGTATTGCCTACCTTAAACATTATGGTTTCCTTTGTATGGTGGGAAATTACAGGCCAAGAATATTATACCCTCGGTAGAACATTTGTCCACTGTTGATCTTGGAGCTTCCGGCGGGCACTAAAGTGGTCCTCATGAAGCAAGGACAAATAGACGCAGAATGGGAACCAGTCAAGCCTGGAACTGTTCCTCCGAAGCAGACCGAGGCGATGGGAGGACCAGTCTTGATGCACGCTCGCCATGCCTCCACCGGAGATATCTGGTTTTCTCCGCTCACGACACCGAAAAAAGATTTTCTGGTCACGAGAGATGGCCAGGTGTTCGAGTATTAGAGCGGGATGGGCGCCATGTTTCGCATATCGTTCTCGAGCTTGCAGTACCAGAGGTGGCTGTATCTTCCGTATCGGTCGTAGAGTTGTTGTAGTTCGGCTTCGAGCTGTTGGGGGGAGCGGCGGACGTGCGCGGCGATCGCCTTGAGGTCGATCTCGGCTGGGGGTGGTGTCATGACCATGATGTGCTCGGCCTGTGTGCGGACGGCGGGATGGCATTCTGCTAGGCGTTGGGTGCAGGTGATCACTAGCCTCGGGCCGCAGCTGCTGTCGCCGCTGCGGCCTTGGGTGATATCGAGGCGCATGCCGGTGGGGCACCATCCCGGCTTACAGTGTTCGGCGGCCTCGTCGATCCACACGATCAGCGGGCCGCGGGCGGCATGGATGGCCTTCCAGCATTCCTCTAGGTACTTCTTCTCGAATGTCGCCGGCACCCATCTGATGGTCTGCTGGTTGGATAGCGCTTGGGTGATCTGCTCGGGGGTCTGTACGAGCACGGCGCCTGGCCATTTGATCTCGCCCTTGCTGTCGCAGATCAGCAGCCTGCAGGGCTGAAAGTCCTCGACTATGTGTTTGGCGACGGTGCTCTTGCCGTCCCCGGTGGATCCCACGATCAGCACGCGATCGGCTTCGGGCAAGAGTTGGATCAGCCGCTTGGCCGATTGACTAGGCGCCAGCTTGGGCGGTAGGGTTGTGCTCGGCCGGACGTCGAAGGCATCGCGATCTCGTGTCTCGGCGGCCGGTCTAATTTTCGAACTCAAGGGGAATAGCATGTCATCGCCAGATCTGATCGGCAAGATAGCCGACACGCTGAAGGACACAGTGCGTGAGCTCAACGAGCTCGAGGACCTCACGCAACAGATCTCCGAATCAGCCCAGACAATCGCCACGCGCAGCGCTTCACGCAGGCCTATCACCGGCGAGCTACAAGAGCTGCAGGAGAAGGTCGAGAAGTTCAGTGACTGGCAGCTAGCCCAGCGACGGCTGATAAACCAGCGAAAACGGGCATACGCTCGAAGCTTGCTCGAGGCGAGAAATCATGAGAGCGGACGAGCTCCGTGAACGCGTTGGCGGCCGATCAGCGTCTGCTGCAGGGACCGGCGGTCATCATTGATGAAATCGACCACATCCTGCTCGCTCCATGCACCTTGACGGGGAAGGCTCACCGCCCGGACGATCGTCTCGACCTTCCCCATGGTGCGTACTTCGCCGACTAGCTGGATGATCGGCTCCCCACCATCCCGCGGCCACATTCCCTGCGTCTCGATCCGCCACCCGAAACCACTGATCTCATCCAACGTCTGCGGCGGCTTATAGGAAGCAGTCTTTCTAGGTGTCATGTTGTGAACCTCGCGATCGCCGCGGCGGCGGTCGGCGTGTCGTTGCCCAAGTACACCGCACCGTTACATCTCCACATCCCCTCCCGTTCCTCATGAAACTCGGCGTACCAGCCGGCCGCTGGATGGGCGCTGTCAGCGGTATGCACGTAGGGCAGCATCGTGCCGTTCGAGCCAAGCAATTTTTGTAGCTGCTTGCGCCTGGAACGATCTGCTGGTATCCCCACCACACGAATGATAATCCCGACTATCCTTTAGCACTACTGATGGCCATCAAGCCTCGCAGCCCCGCACAGGAACGCACCGCCAGAGAGAACCTCGCCAAGGCCAACAAGCTCGCGTTCACAAAGAAGCAAAGCGGTGAGCCGCCGCCTGTTGTGGCTGATCCGCCAGCGAAAAAACCGACCTACCGGGCGCCAGCCCGTTCCCGGAAGCCGCCAGCCAGCAAAACGCCTGCATCTTCCCGGAAAAACCCTCCACCCACGGAGCCTGCCGAAGTCAAAGAACCAACCGAACAAACGTTCGATACAGCGCCCTCAAAATCTGGTGGGCTGCTAGGGGCACTGGATGATCTGATCGGATCGATCTTTCAATGACCGAGGACGATGAGGGTGGTGGTGTTGAGGAGCTGCGTTATACGCAGGGGCCTTCACCTGGGACGGTCGATCCGCAGCCGTTGAGTGAGGAGCAGCAGGAGCTCGTCGATGCGCAGATCGCTGAGGAGCAGTGGGAGGAGGAGAGTGTCCGTCAGCATCTGTTGATGGTCGGGGAGGGAATTCACGAGGTGTGGGGGGTCGCGGAGAAAGACTGGGAGATGTCCAGTCGTGATCTGAACAGGATCGCGCCACCGTTGACGAGGATCCTCAATCGGTATCAGCCGACTCGAGCGGTCGCTGAGTATTCCGATCCGGTGCTGCTGGGTTGGGGATCGTTTATGTATGCGTCACGGTCGGTGCTGCAAGCGAAAGCAGCGAAGCTCAAGAAGCAGGAAGAAGAAGAAGGCGTCTGGCCGCTGGAGGAGGAAGCCGGCTACGACGTTCCAGACGGTGATGAGCCCGAGCAGCAAATTCCTCGAGAACACATGAATGGTCTGCGGTTTCCGCAGGCGGCTAGGAGAAACCACCGATGAATACCGCGGACAAGATCCAGCGCACCGTTATCCGGATGCGCTCACCAAACGATGATGCCTCAGGGCCGGAGCTCGCGATCGCCACATTGGTGCAGGGCCTCTCGAGCCCGAACATCCGTGAATGGCTACAACAGCGCGAGGAGGAGAATGTGCTCGACACGTTCCTTGTCGCTTTGGCTACCTGGTTGCTCTCGCATATCAGCGATGCCCATCCGGTGCAGGTGATCATCCCGATGCCCCGCGCCCGGGGCCTGCCATCCGGTCAGATCTTGAATCTCGTCAACCAGGCCAGAGAGATCGCGCTCAGACCACCGGATGATCTGCTGTCCGCTCTCCTGGAGCAGGATGACGAGGACGCCGCGTTGTCTGAGGTCGAGGAGACGATCCGCACGAACCTTGATGAGGTGGAGCTCGGCGAGGACCTGGCGCTCGAGGAGGAGCAGCAGGAGCTCGTGGCAGAAGAGATCGCCCGCCATGTCGCCGAGCAGAAGCAGGCCGAAGATGACCCGGTCTGAGTTTTGGATCCTGACGGTCTCCTACTGGTTTGGTGTGTGGATCGGCTGGCATACCAGCCGGCGGTTCCATGAGCGAGAACCATGAGTTGCAAGTACTGCAAGAACGGGGCTACGTGTCGGGGGATGTGTCCCAAGCACTACATGCGGTGGGTCCGTCATGGCGATCCGCACATGGTCAAGAGGCCATCCCACCCGGTCAGGATCGTGCTGCCCGTTGGGGAGATTGTCGATAAGTACCAGGCGGGATTGTCTCTAAAAGACCTCGCCTATGACTACTACTGCTCACACATGACCATCCGCAAGCGGCTGGTCGCCGCGGGTGTGCAGTTGCGCCGATCCGGGCGCCCCCGAGACCCAGCACGCCCCTGAAGCGGGCTGGTTGCAGCTTCCTACCAGACGTCCGGGGGTGGTTTGCTTCGCGGCATGAAATTCTCTGTGAAGGCTTGGGTGCTGATCGGGCTGATGGCGATGACGTTCCTTGTCGCGTTTCGTTGGCTGGCCGGCAAGTCCAAAGTCAAAGGCCTCGAAGCGATCGCCGCCGCCGCGTAGGCGGCCCCCCGGCATGGCTTATCCGACCGCACCGTCTTCGAGCCCGGGTCCGGAGCTCGAAGAGCGAGAACTCCCCGCCGAGTGGAACGAACTGACCGAGCGGATCGAGCTGCCGTGCGTGACCCACAAGTTTTTGGGGTTCGGCGAAACAGACGAATTGAAACTCGAACGTGTGGGGTGTGTCGCCGAGGCACAGATCCATGTGATCGTGAAATTCGCGGTGCCGGCGAAAGAAGTCCTGCCGAAGATCGGCGCCCCGTGGTCGCTGATCAAGAAGGTCGCCCTGAAAGCCAACGGGGTGTCCGGCATCATCTCCTGCTCCGCGACCGTCCTGAAGGTGAGGGAGATCGTGGAGTACCGCTCCCCACCCGACAGTCTCGCCACGAGCGTCACACCGAAAACGAAGCTCAAAGAATCCGAAACGGCGACATGGGAATTCGTTCTGCAGGTCCCGATCGCCCAGGACCTGCGGGAACTCGACGGGATCGTCCTGGCACAGTCCGAGGAGACCGCGCTGGGCATCGAAATCCAGTTCGCGACGTTGGCGGAAGTCTTCGAATCCGGCGGCACCGAACTCACCGCAATCACGGGGTCGGTGAAGTGGGCTGTCACGCTGTTCTCGATCGGCACGATGACCGAAGGCAAGAACACCGTCGTCGTCCTCCCAGACCTCACGTCCTTGCATGGTCTCGTGGAACGCTCAGCCGAATACGCAAACGAAGGCGAAGTCGAAGCACCACTAACCCGAACCTCCGGGGATCTCCTCAGGTATTTCGTGTCCGCGTGGAAGGGCCTGGTCGCGACGTTCGACCCGAAGTTCTGGACCAGCTTCATCATCCAGTTCGGCGGCAACCAGAAGCCGATCGGCTACAACGACCCGGTGCTCTTGGCGCGCCGTAACGAGCGGGACTACCTCGGCCGCCCCACGGTCAACGGTGTCGCGTTCGCGGTCCTTGACACACAGCTCGACGACGCTGAACGTGACGCGATCCGCCCGATGGCGCTCTCCGAACTAAAGAGTCTGATCGGGATCCCTGAAGCACCCGGCGCGAACTCCTCGATCAAGAGCACGCAGGAGACCCTCTACCCGGCCAACGCATAAGCACGATGCCTACCCCCTCGATATGGGCTATCGGCGTATCCGCCCCATCAGGCATCTCCCCCGGGCTGCTCGCCGAACAGGCATCGACGTTGCCCGGCGGCAAGACGGGCTCACCGACGAACTTTCTGCCGACCACAGGGCAGGCCGCGACCGGACCCACGAAAGGCCACTGGTCAGAAATCCTTGACTGGAAAGAGAGCCCCGCTATGTGGGTGCTGTTGGCGCTGTTGGCGATCGGTGTGCTCCATCTCAAAGTAGGCGCCGGCGGGAAAGCAGCGGCCGGGGTGACGGTGTGATGCGTGATCGAATCATTGGCAGCCATCCTGCTGTTGCTCGGTGTGATCGCGCTGGTCACGAACTACGCCAAAGGCGGCTTTCCCCAGGTCGGGCAATGGCTGAAAGCCAAGTTCATAGGGGAACCCTAGGTGGTCGCGGTCGGATTGATGCTCGTCGTGATCGGGATCTGGGTGATCCTGCGGATGACGGCCGGCAAGCTCCCCGAACAGCTGTTGAGCGGCTTCAAACCGGGCGGCTGACATGACCGCCGCCGCGGCGATCGGCCACGCCGGCCAGCAGCTGCTCGTCGCACCCGTCGAACGGCGTAAACACTCGTTCATCCTCGCGATCGCCGGGTACACACTGCTACTCATCCTCGTCTACCTCGTGATCCAGCCGTCTGTGTCCGGCCCATTGGCGGGACTTGCGAACGTCACTGTCGGTGCGGTCAACACGTGGGTCACCCCGGAAGACCCGTTGGCTAAGCTTGAATCAGTCTTGGGAAGCGGCGGCACGGCCTCGTCGTCGTTTTCCTCCGGAACCAGGCCGTCCGGTCAGTCTGGTTCCAGCGGCGTCGCCGGAGGGAATCCTGGTGGGAGCTCCGTCGGCGGCGCCGGCCCCGCTTCCTGGACACCACGGACGGCGCCGGCACCGTCCACGATCAAAATCACTAAGCCCTCAGCCGAACAACAAGGCGCCGAAATAGCTCACATCCTGCTGGCTAAAGGCATCTCAAACCCGTCGAACGCACAGATCAACCAGGCCAGGCTGCAGTATGAAAAGCAGACCGGGATCCCCCAGTTTAAGAAACGGGGTGTGACCGCGGCGCGGCGGCCGGCGCCCGGTTCCCGGGCGAAACTGCAGCGGGCTGTGAGGATGCTCACACCATGAAGAAGATCGTCTTCTACACCTTCATCTTGATCCTCGCGTATCTCGCGCTGATCCATTTCACGGGGTTCACAAAGGATCTCTCGACCGGTGGCAAGGTGTATACCGGCGCTGTCACTGCACTGCAGGGACGCTAAGCCCATGGCGAGAGCCGGCCGCATACGGGACCGAGTCCAGTACGGGCTGGCGATGACCACCGAGCAGGGTGCACAACGCCGCCGCGGCAGCGAGCAGATGCCAGACGGAGGAGGAGGCTTCACGACCGGTCCCCGTTCACCGACCCAGCAATACAGCCCCAGGGTCCTACGGATCGGTGCCGGGCGTGGCGCGAACACCAAGGGCTCTCTTTCCGGGTCCGGCCAGGTCTCAGGGCAGCCATTCAAGCCCAAGGCCCAAAGCGTCAAGCAACCCTCACGGACCGTGAGAGGCTACCGTGGCTGACAAACCACCCACACCCACACCCGGATCCGGGTCCTCTGCTGAGGCGAAGAGCGGCAAGCCCGGCGGGATACAGAAGCTCGTCAAGAACAAGTGGGTGCTCGTCGCCGGCGGGATCCTCGTGATCGGCGTACTGGTCCTGCTCACCAAAAAAGGATCCTCCGAAGAACCAGCTGCGAAACCGGCGCAACAGACCGCCTCAAGCTCACCGTCCTATGAAGGCGGCGGCGGCGGAGGTCAGTCGATCATCCCCAGCCAGGCAGAACCGATTCTCGCGCCGGCCGCGCCGCCCTCCGGCGTGAACATTCGTGGGGGCGCCCCGTTGCGGTCGGGTGAAACGCGTGAACGCGAAGAATCCACCGAAGGCGGCACGATCGCTATACGCGAATCCGGCGGGGAAGAACCAGCCCCGCCGGCCGCGGCCGCGGCGCCTGCGGCGGCGAAACCTGCCGCTAAGAAAACAGCCACACGTGAAAAAGCCGGGAAAGCCAAGAAAAAGCCCGCAGCGAAAAAGACAACCACCAAACACCCCGCCTCGAAAAAACCGACAACCAAACACAGAAAAAAGGCGCCCGCGAAAGCCCGGGCGAAAAAACCCGCCGCGAAAGGCCCATCCCATAAACCCGCCGGGAAAGCCCCGGCCCACCACCATGCGGCCAAAGCCAAAGCCCCCGCCCATAAACCGAAGAACAAGAGGTAGGAGATGCCACCAGCTGCTACGACTGTCCCGCCGGCCAAACCACGTGGCCGCCCACCAAAGCCCAAAACCGAACCGGGGTTGGGGAAGGGCTATGCGAAGGTCCTGCAAGACCAGCCCGCCGAACCCGACATTGACCAAGGTGCCGGCGAGACACCACCCCCCAGAGACCCCCCGCCGGATGTTCGAGTGTTGCGGCCCAGGCGCCCGCGGCCGCCGCGGTGGATGCGGATCGCGTTGTATGTCGCGATGCTGCTGATCGCGTTCGCTGTCGGGTGGATGATCGGCCAGATCTGGGGCGAGGTCGACCGCAGGATCTGGGGCTATGGCGACTAGAACCGGCAGCCGGCCGGCGTCGTTGATCCCCGGCGTCTCCACAGTGCAAGGCGCCGCGCGGAAAGTCGCGAAAGCTGTGTATCCGGCGACGCCGCCGAAGCAGGGGAAGCTCGGCTTTGAGTATGAAGCGGTCAACAAGGCCGCTGAAAAGCATCACATCAACCCGGTGATCCTGTGGGGGGTGTTCGGTGCGGAGACCGCGCACGGGTCGAACGTGAAAACCAGCAGCACGGGGGCAAAGGGCGCGTTCCAGTTCGAGCCCGAAACAGCGAAGGCCTACAACTACCCGTACACCAACGCGCAGACCAAACCGATCTTCGAAGCTCAAGCCAACAGTGCAGCCGCCTACCTCGCGGCGTTGTTGCCCGGCGGGAAAGGCGAAACCTCCGCGATGAAGGGCACGGGTTGGGAAGCAGCCTGGGAGAAGGCGCTGAAACAGTACTCCGGCGGCGGTTACGGCCTGGCGCACGTCAAGGCGGAGGCAGGCAACCCCGCCCAGATCTCCGGCACAGAATTCGCCAACACCGAAGAAGCGAACAAGACCGAATCCGAACCCAAAGAAGAAGGATTGTGGGCGCAGATCACCCGGTTCGGCGTGACCCTCGTCGGGTTGCTATTGGGGGCCGCTTTGGTGTATTACGGGATCGTGACGATGCTCAAGAAACCAGCCGAGCAACCCGCATGACGTGGACAATGATGTTCTTCTTTGGCGGGTCGAGCAGTTGGAAGCCAAGCAACGCGAGCTCGAGCGGAATCTCATGACCGCCCTGGAGGGTGTTCGCCTGGCCCAGCAGGCCGACTACGAGAAGATTCAGCGCAAGCTCGACCAGGACTATCTGAGCGGCGCCGAGGTCAAACTGGCGTATGTGTCAAAGAAAGACGAGCGCTACCAAACCGAGCGCCGCTACCAGGTCGGGCTGTACATCGTCGGGCTGCTCGCCGGCGTCTCAAGCCTCTTTGCCATCCTTGAGCAGATCAGGCAGATATTCGGATGAGATACAAGACACTGATCCTCGGGGTCCCCGGCTCAAAGAAATGTCCTGATGAATACGAAGCCTCGGCTGAAGCGCTGGTCCCCCGCTCGACGCTGTTGATCGTCACGACCGCGCTGCAACCTGTGATCATGCAGCTCGGGTTCCTCGAGCTCGGCCAGGCCTCAGCGCTCGGGTCCGTGGAATGGGGCACAGAGGACCTCCTGACCCCTGTCACCCTGTCGTTGCCGATCAAGTTTGATGCCGTCAGGTTCCGGAACTTCACCGCCGGTGTCGAAGGCCAGGTCATCGCGAGGTTCGACTGATGAGTGTGGGACTGTCCTTGGAGGCTATGGAACAGATCGCGACCGATCTCGACCAACGCCTAACCAAGTCCTCCCAGGAGTTTGATGATCGGCTCAAGGCGCTTGAATCTCAGCCGCGGACACCGTCGGTGGCTGTCCCGAACAACTACTACATCGGAAGTGAAGGGAAGGTCAAGGAACTGGGGCCCGTTATCAACCAGATCCTCAAACCAGCCGGAGCACGGCCGACCGGGAAAGTCGTGGAACCCGCGGGCCTATGGTGGGAAGACAAGAACATCGAAATCGGGTGGGAAGGATCCGGGCTGACCGGTGCCGGCGGCATCGAAGAACCGTTCATCCATGATGTTCACACGATCGCTGGCAGCAACTTCGGGGCCTCGCACGAAGTGCTGGCGTATGACATCCCGAACAACGGGTCAGAAACGCTGACCGCGACACTCGTCAACGAATCCGGGTCGGTATTCCCGACGACCGGTGTGGAAGCCACCCATTTCCAGCTGTTTCACCTGGAATGGAACGACCGGCCGCACACACCCACCAATCAGCTGATCGCGATCAACGTCCACGAAGACACACTGAACAAAAGCATCGCGTTCTACGACGAAACAGGCAAAGAAAACCTGGCGCACATCGGGTTCAAAGGCAACATCACCGTCGAACGCTCAGAAGTAACGACCGGCGAAAAACTGTACTTCGCGTTCACACAGACCCCCGCTGAAGGCCGCTCGTTCACGGTCACCGTCTCAAACCAGGGCTACGAACTCAAGAAGATCCTGCTACCAGCCGGGTTCCTGTACATCGTCAACGTCTCAATGAAGATCCCCAACGCCGTGGAAACGGTCAAGCTCGAAGCCAGCGCCGCGAAAGGCTACCCGGCGGTCTCTACCACCGCGGCGATCGCCGCCGAACAATGCGCGCTGTCGCTGACCGTCAACAACCTCGGCACCGAAGAAGACCCCGCCGGCATCCGTGAACTGGAAATGACCGCCGGGAAACCCGGGAAATCCTGGACCACACAGGAATACTCCATCCAACAAATCACCATCTAGAAAGGAACTATCCATGGCCAGAAAGAGCAAAAGCAAGCGGAAACCAAAGGGCCATAAGGCAGCCTGCAAATGTGTAATCTGTAAACACCGCAAACGCCGCAAATAACCCTTCGGAGGAGACCTTACTGATCATGGACACCGTTCTCGCAGCCGGCGCTACCGGCGAATGCCCCAAGCAGCTGCTCGCGCTCGCCCGCGCGGTCGGCATCGACAGCCTGTTCTTCCCCGGATCCGGGCCAGAGCGACTCTCGATCGACTCGATCACCCAGACAGACATTGCAGTCCTCCAGAACTGGGCGGCAGAAAACGGTGGCCTGGCCCCGGCTGCAACGCAGCTGGAGCTCTACGACGGCCAACAGATCAACGGCATGTTCATCACGCAACCCATCTGGGACCTACTCCGCGAGAAGGCGATCGCCGCAACCGGCCTCGGCATCAACATCGTGCCCCCGCCGGATCCGGCACCGGTCCTCGAGCCGGTCGTCGCTGAGACACCGCCAGCAGCCGCGCCGGCCGCGCCGGCGGTGGCTGAGAGCACGGCGGAATCTGGCCGGTTCGCCGAATCACAAGCCCCTGTAGAGGCCCCAGCGGAGGCGAGCGTCGCTGAGACGCCGCCCGCGGCCGTGCCGGCTGGTGATAGCGAGCAGGTCCCGCCGGCATGATCAAGGTGCCTCCACGGGTCGCGGCGATGCTCGGCAGCCTTTGGGCTGTCGGGATCGGCGCGACCACGGCGGTGAACATGCCGTGGTGGGGGCACTACATCGTGACCGCTGCCGGGATCCTCCTCGTCGGCCTGGGCCTCATCCCCACCAGCGAGATCCCGCCCGGGCCCGGGCCGCCGAAGGGCGGATCCGCCGAGGACGTCTGGGAGTAAACGGCGTGTTGCCTCCGCAACATCTGCTGATGGCCGACATCAGCGACTACCAGGAAAGCTATATCGCCCGCCGGTACAAGCGCGCCGGACGGCGGGCGATCATGATCAAGGCCGGCGATGGACTCTCGGCCGCCGGCTGCGCCCACCATGGTGCCCGGGCGGACGCAAGCCACGATGTTGGCCTGGTCGTGGTGCATTACCTCATGGCCGTCTACCACGACCCTCCCGACCAGTGCATCCGGAACCTGCTCGAGCGGATCCGCCCGCACTGGCACACCGGTGACAAGATGCTCATCGATGTCGAGGACTACAGCGGACCAGCCGAGCACGCTCGTCCATGGGTCCTCGGCGCCCAGGCCGAGCTGCACCGCCAGAAAGCCCCCGCAGCCGCCGCCTACAGTAACGAGGCATATCTCGCCGAAGGCGGCCCCTCCCTGGCCGCCACGGCGCCGTGGTGGCTGGTGGCGGCCTATGACGGCCGGCGGTTCGCTGGTGGTGGGATGCCGAAGATCCCCGGCGGCCACAGTCAGCTGCTCGGCAAGCAATACACCGACGGGCAGGTCGGCGCCGAACCACACATCCAGCCCGGTATCGGCCCGTGTGACAACAGCATCCTCACCAGCACCGGGCTCGCCTACCTCACCGGCTCAAAGACCGTGCCGCAGCTGCGCCGCCATCCACTGAAGCGCCACTAAACACGGGGGCGGCGGTGTCGCTGCAGCAGATGGAACGCGTCGCCGCCGATCTACAACGGCGCGTCACGCTGCTCGAGGAGAAGCCGGACATCGCCGCGACCGCGGAGCCCAACCCCTACTACCTCGTCGAAGAACACGGCCTGATCGTCGTCAAGTCCACCGCGGTAGGTCCAGAAGGACCACCAGGCCCCGAAGGACCAGCCGGCCATGAAGGCCCGGAAGGCAAAGAAGGCAAAGTCGGGCCGGCAGGGCCAGAAGGCCACATCGGCCCCGAAGGCAAAGAAGGCAAAGTCGGCGCGTGGCACGCACTGGCTTACAGCGAAAAAGTCGAAGACTACAAAGTCTCAGCCGAATATCAGACGGGGGAATATAGAACTGAGAACGCAGGAGCAACCCTGCGTTTGAAGGGGTTGTTGGCCATAGTGGCAGGCAAGACTCTCGCTGTCGGGGAAACCATTTTCACATTGCCTGAAGGCTTCAGGCCGCTCAAGAAGACACCGCTCCTGGTCTTTGCCGAAACCACGGTCGACACAATCGCCCTGGTAGTCATCAACACCGCCGGCGTCGCTTCTATCAGTGCGTTCATCGCCGTAGGAGCACCACCCATGAAAGCCGGAGAGGTCCTGACCCTTGACGGTCTGACCTTCAACCTGACTTAAGGACGCGACTTGTGGTCCGCTCCATCACCCGGGGGTGTGCGGCCTACGGCCCGTGTGGCCTGCTGACTACAGATGCTTGCGACGTCCGCGATGCCAGAGAAGGGCACGGCGGGTGATGATTGCGACGCAGAGTGCGATGGTCAAGAGGATCCACTGTGATCCTTCTGATTGCACGTGAAACAGGTATGCGCCCCAAAGTACTACACCGACCATGACGAACACGCTGAACACGAACGCGTAGAGATAGTCCCACGCCTTCGCGAGCCAGCTGCTTGTCTTGGTGGTCACCTTGTTCATGTGGTGAGCATCGACCAGGCGGCCGGGCAGGTCAAGCGTTCTGGACAAACATACGAGTCGTTGCACGCGCAACTATCGTGTCGACTCGTTTCTGGATGCTCATACATCCGTCCGCGAGGGTTGACTTAACCCCCGTGGATGGTGGATGGTCGTGGGCATGACTACTACTCACCAGCCGCATCACAGACTGATCATTGAATTCTTGCCCGCCGGTTACAGGGCGAGATGTAGTTGCGGGGAGACGGGTCCGATCTCCACAATCCAGCCGATGTCGGCCGCTCTGTTGGAGGCAGACGACTGGGCGTTCCAGCACCAGGCGCAAGTCGAGGCCGACCGGCCGGCGCCTCCCATCATCGACCGATCCGAGATGCGGGCCGAGATCGCCAGGAGACTCTCGGCATGATTCTCGAGATCGATCGGCAGGTTGTGGGGCTCGCGAAGGTCCGGATCCGGATCACCTACCGCGATGGTGGCCATGAGTGGATGTACCTGACGTCGGAGAATCAGTGGCAGCACGAGTCGAAGTGCGAGGAGATCAAGCTCGTGCAGCTGATCGGCGTGGAGGTCGTTAAACCCGGATAGTGCGGCTTTAAAGAGCCTGGGCGCCTTCGCGGGCGCCCAGGCTCTGCCTTATGATTGACGGTCCGGGACTCGCCAAAGAACAGGATCGTCGTGTCACGTCGGCATTCATCACTCAAGGGGGAGTAATGCAGGGTAAGCCTAACAGCTCATCGGAGGGATCGCACACCAGTTCGATCCACTATGAAAGCGAGGCTTCACTCCGCGGGTTTACCAGTAAGCGGGAACGCCGCTCGACCGCGGCGCGCAGGGCGTGGCGTCAGCGCCGCCGTGAAGGCTACAGACCAGCTGGCCGCAAGATCGGCCACCAGCGCGATCAGCATCTCGGTCTGTCGTTGGCTTACCGGATCCAGCAGATCAACCGCGTGGAGTTCGACAAGCGTTTTGAGCAGCTGCGCGCCCGCCAAGAACGCCGTGTCTCAGAGCGGGGACGTCAGACCGTCTGGGTCGAGTACCTCTCATGTATGGCGGTGTACAGGACGAAGGGCCAGGATTTCAAGACGACCAATAGCCAGCGCGCGGCGGCGCTGGCGGCTCGCAATCGGCCTCGATGCTCGAGGACGATCCAGAGAGTCCATAAGGATCTGGCGGAGATGGGTCTCCTACGCCGGGCACACGTTCGCCGCGGCGGCTCGAGGGCTGGGCGCCGGGACTGCCTTCGCGTTTTTATGACCTCAAGTTTTGTCACCCCGCCTTCGGCAGCAGGAGCTGCAGCGCTTCGCGCTGCTATAGCTCCTGCTTCTCGGCCGTTGGCCGATAAAAGTTCCCTCGGGCAGACGCCCTCGAGAGATCGTGAGCCGGCGTTGCCGGCGTTAGGGCCGCCTGACGGCGGCGATGGTGCGGCAGTCAAGCTGCCGAACAACAACGACAGCAAAAAGAAAGAGGGGCCGCATGAGGTTGATGAATCCGACAGTGCCGAAGAGAACAAGTCCCTTCGCGAGAGTGACAGCTATCGACTCATTGAAGAGATCGAGGCTCGAGAGGGAGTTTCTGGAGTTCTGCGGTACCTGCGTGAACGCCGAGAACGTGGGTCATAACTGCGATCTTTGCCGGTGCGACGCTTGCGCTGAAGAGCTATGGGCCTACACCAAGCTGCGTGATCTGTACTGGGAGAACGTAAGTTCAGACGATCAGCCCGGGTTCGTAGAGGCGATGCAGTGGGCTGCGGAAAGCGAAGCGATCGCTGAGGCCTCCGACCCGATGTAGAGCGCAGCGGTCATGACCACCCCGACCGCGACCACGACCGCGACCGCGACAGCGACCGCGACCGCGACAGCGACCACGACCCCGACCGCGACCGCGACCCCGACGACCGCGACCCCGACCAGGACCGCGACAGCGACCCCGACCGCGACAGCGACAGCGACCGCGACCGCGACAGCGACAGCGACCGCGACAGCGACAGCGACCGCGACCACGACAGCGACCCCGACCGCGACCCGATGTAGAGCGCAGCGGTCATGACCACCACGACCGCGACCCCGACCGCGACAGCGACAGCGACCGCGACAGCGACCCCGACCACGACCACGACCCCGACCACGACCGCGACCCCGACAGCGACCCCGACCGCGACAGCGACCGCGACCGCGACAGCGACAGCGACCCCGACCGCGACCCGATGTAGAGCGCAGCGGTCATGACCACCACGACCGCGACCACGACAGCGACCCCGACCGCGACCCGATGTAGAGCGCAGCGGTCATGACCACCACGACCGCGACCCCGACCGCGACCGCGACC
>Ga0307374_10008506_pt1 | contig 15313 bp, 17 predicted proteins | sample OX3MG_FD_202532 | JGI IMG/M metagenome (GOLD analysis project Ga0307374, IMG submission 202532) | Soil microbial communities from Risofladan, Vaasa, Finland - OX-3 | ecosystem: Environmental > Terrestrial > Soil > Coastal area > Acid sulfate soil | place: Finland: Risofladan, Vaasa | collected... | reverse complement strand
CCGGCTGAAGACGGACTGGCGTGCGGAGTACGACGCCTGGCGTCAGCGCCGGCTGGACCAGGACCGCTGGGTTTATCTGTGGGCCGATGGGATCTACAGTGGCTTGCGGGCTGAGCATCAGCGCCTGTGCGTGCTGGTGGTCATCGGGGTGAATGAGCGTGGCGAGAAACATTTTCTCGCCCTTGAGGACGGGGTACGGGAATCCACCCAGAGCTGGCGGGAGGTGCTGTTGAAATTGAAAGCCCGAGGACTCACCCAGGCGCCAAAGCTCGCCGTCGGAGATGGCGCGCTCGGGTTCTGGGGTGCGCTCGATGAGATCTATCCCGAGACCCGGCATCAGCGTTGTTGGATGCACAAGTCCGCGAACACACTGAACTATCTGCCAAAGTCGGTGCAGCCCAAAGCCAAGGAGGCGCTGCAGGCGATCTGGATGGCGCCCACGCGTGAGCAGGCTTACCGTGCCTTTAATCTGTTTGTGGCAACGTATCAGATCAAATATCCGAAGGCGACCGAGTGTCTCAGCAAGGACCGTGATGTGCTGCTTGCCTTCTATGATTTTCCGGCCGAACACTGGCCACATATCCGCACCAGCAATCCCATTGAGTCCAGCTTCGCCACGATCCGGCACCGTACGCAACAGACGCAAGGCTGCAGCAGCCGGGACACGCTGCTCGCCATGATGTTCAAGCTGGGACAATGCGCCGAGCTACACTGGCGCCGCATTCGCGGGTTCCACTACCTGGCGAAGGTGATCACCGGCGTCCGGTTCACCGATGGAATCGAAGACGTTAACAACGAATTAGAGGACAGCAGGAGCGCCGCTTGACGAATCCAAATACACCATGTATGAACGTCCCCGGGTTTGCAAGATGCCGTCGATATCGGAAAGGATCGATCGCACACACATGTATCCGGCCTGTTCGTGGGCATTACGCCCTGGCCCAAATGGACTATTCGCGCACCGGGTCCTCATCACATTTTCGGCTTGATCAGCCCCTGGTGTATTCAGGGTATCCCGATGTCGGTCCGACCTGTCCGCCATCTTTCGTCATCCAGCAATCGTGGAACTACTTCTCCGTTTCCTGACTGTGACGCACTATCTCGAGTTGTTCTGTTTGGGTATCACGCCATCCGATAGTGCTCTCCCCGGGCCATGAGGACCCAGCTCGTGCGCACCATCTTCGCCGCCAACGCCACGGCGGCCTTCTGGATGCCGCAGCGGGCGATTAGACTTCGGATCCATTGGGATCGCGGGTCAGTCTTCTCGCCTAGATGACGAATCACCGTCATGGCCCCCTGCACGAAGAGCGTGCGCAGGTAACTATCTCCGTGCTTGGTGATCCGTCCCAACCGGCAATGACCGCCGGAACTGGATTGCCGCGGTACCAACCCGACCCAGGCCGCCAGCTCCCGACCATTGCGAAACAGTGTGGCGTCGCCCACCGTCGCCACCACCGCCGTGGCAATTACGGGGCCCACCCCGGGAATCTCCGCCAGTCGCTGGGCGGTCTCGTCTTTGGCCAGGCGCGCAATCTTCCGGTCGTATTCCGCCAAGCGTTCTTTCAGCCGCAACAGATGCCCGCGCAACTCGGCCAACACACTCGTGGTCTCTCCGGGCAGCTCAGTGGTTTGCAAGACTTCCAGCAAGCGCTTACAGAAAGTCGCCGCCCCTTGGGGCAGCACGATACCAAACTCCTGGAGCAGTCCACGGATCTGATTGATCAAGGCGGTGCGTTCCGTCTTGATGGCTTCCCGCACCCGGTGTACCGTCAAGGCCGCCTGTTGCTCCGGCGTCTTGATGGCGACGAAACGCATGTTTGGACGACCGACGGCTTCACAGATGGCCTCGGCGTCATTCGCATCGTTCTTGCCGCTCTTGCGATATGGGGCCACGAATTGAGGCGCGATGATGCGTACCTCATGCCCCAATTTGCCGATCTCCCGTGCCCAGTGATGGGCCCCACCGCAGGCCTCCAGGCCCACCAGGCAGGGCGGCAGATTGACAAAACTTTCCAGCAGCTTGGCCCGGCTCACGGTTTTGCGCAGCACGGCCTTGCCGTGACGATCTACACCGTGTAACTGAAAGGTTTGCTTTGCCAAGTCGACGCCGATGGTTGTAATCTCGTGCATGGGATGAGTCTCCTATTCGATGAGTTCCCCATCGTGGCATCGAACCACGTTTGGAAGAAGGGGACGTTCATCCCATTACATTTGACTATAGCTCCCCGAAAAGTTGCCATCCACGCAATTTGCTTAACATTGCTATGGCCACTTCAGCGGCCTTTTCCGCATGGTTCCTATCCGTAATTGCGCTTTGGCTTGGGACATAGTGTTTTATAGTTCCATCGTTATCGATATATGTACCAATCACGCCGGTGGTAATAAAATGAGACTTGGCTTCTGCATGAGAATATTCTGATCTCTTTCCCATAAAAGCTTTATCATGTGTGATGCCGGTATCTATATTGCTCATGTAGAGATGTGTTTGTCTTTGTAGATTATCCATGACTTTTAGCGCATCCTTGCGATCCGATAATGCTTGCATACTCCCACTAGCGACAAGCAGTAGACATATACCTGTGGATAATATTGCTAAGACCCGCATCTTCCCAATAAGTGCATGATAGGTTCCAAGCCCAATCAGCAAGGAAAACCAAACTACATCAAAAATATTACCCAGCCATCTAAGTCCAGACCAGTTGTCATTAATGACAGATTTATAAATGTCGTCTCTAGATATGAGCTTGGTAATTATCTCGTGAGTAATTATAGAAGTGAAAAATGCAATCAGCATTATGACGATCAGCAATCTTGCATACCTGATTCGTATCACTTCGCAATCCCATGATCTTTGTTCAATCTCAATAACTGTTTCTGGCCGAATGCTGTATATTAAATAGCATACCAGCGATTCAAACCCCTGATATGCTGTTCTCGACCCACAGCGGCCTTTCGGAAAACAGCCGAATAACGATCGTTCTAATATCTACTTAAGCGGGTGAGATCCAACCGATTCACCAACCTGGGTCTCCGAATCTAACGGGGCACGGGGGGGGGGCCACGGAGATTTCACTCCTTGATATAGGATTGCGTGAGACTGCAGGGCTTGACATGGAGTCAACTCCAGCATCTAGACTCCCGTTCACAGCTAACCAAACGCCTAGTTGGAGACAGCGCACATGAGTTCCGCACACGCCTTATCTGAAGATGTTCGCCTTTGGAGTGATGAGCCAACCAGTCGCGCTGATCGCCGCCGCGTGCGCGCCCATATCGGCGGACTGCATTGTTCGCTGTGTACAGGTACGATCGAAAAGGCGCTTGGCCGACGTACCGGGGTGCACAAAGTTGCAGTCAGCCTGACCCACGAGCAGGCGCTCGTTGAATACGATCCGGCCCTGACCCGAGCCGACGTGCTGATGCGCACGCTCACCGATATTGGCTACACGCTCTCCGACCCGCGCAAGGTAGAACCGTTCGAGGCCCAGGAACAGGCGCTGGCGCGCGAGCGCAATCGTTTTCTCGCGGCGCTGGCAATGAGCTTGACCGCGATTGGGCTGATAGCCAACCCCGCTGGGGGCTGGACACTAGGCCTGTCGGCGTTTGTGGTGGCCAGTCTGATGGCTTTTGGCTTTGCCGTACTGCGCAACCGGGGCGTAATACGTGCCGCAGTTGGCGGCCTCGGTCTGGGCGTAGCTGGTATTGCGGTGTTTGCGCTGCGTACGCAAGAATGGCTGGGCACGGCCGTGCCATGGCTCACGGCGTTGCTCGCTACTGCGATGATCTTCGGCCTCGGTGGACACATCCTGCGTATGGCCGCTCAAGCCCTGAGACGCGGCATCTTGAATCAGCACGTATTGGTCGAACTCGGTGCCTTCGCCGGCCTCGCGGGCGGAACCCTGGGTCTGATCCTACACCGTCCCGACTATCCAACCGCGGCGTTTTTTGCCGTGGCAGTGATGGTGCTGACCTATCACATCTTTTCCGAGTGGCTCTCGCTGATTGTGAAAACGCGTAGCTCGCAGGCTGTCAAGAAACTGCTCGACCTGCAGCCGGATACCGCCTATGTGTTGCGTGAAGGGAACGAAGCAGATGTTCCGATTGAGACGGTCAAGATTGATGATCGCGTACGCATCCGCCCCGGCGAGCGTGTCCCTGTGGACGGCGAAGTGATCGAAGGGCACTCGGCAGTGGACGAGTCGCTGATTACCGGTGAGCCGCTGCCGGTCGAAAAGCGCGTGGGCAGTAGCGTGGCCGGCGGCGCAATCAACGGAACCGGTGCGCTCATCGTGCGCGTCACCGCAGTCGGTGAAGAAAGTTTCTTGCATCGGGTAATCAAGAGTGTCGAAGACGCACGCGCCCTCAAGCCCGGCTTGCTGCACGTCGTTGACCGTGTGTTGCGCATCTATACCCCGACCGTGCTCGGTATTGCGACGCTCGCGTTTCTGGCCTGGGTGATTGGTCCCGTGCTTTTCGGGTATCCAGTGGATCTCGAGCGCGCCGTATTTGCCGGCTTGTCGGTGCTGGTCATGGGTTATCCGTGCGCGCTCGGCGTCTCCGCGCCGCTATCCATTGTACGTGGCGCCGGCGAGGCCGCCGAACGCGGCGTGCTCATGCGTACCGGCGAAGCGTTCCAGGCGCTGCGTAAGGTCACCACAGTGGTGTTCGACAAAACCGGCACACTTACCGAGGGCCGACCGGCGCTGCGGGAGCTCGAAGCGCACGGCGTGGACGAGAACACACTGCTGGCTTGGGCGGCCGCAGCCGAGGCCGCCTCCGAACACCCGCTGGCGCAGGCGGTGGTGCAAGCTGCGTTTGCCCGAGGACTGACTATTCCAGAGATCAAGGATTTTGAGGCGATCGCCGGCAAAGGCATCATCGCGCGACTTACCGGTACCACGGCCGCAGAAACGGTGCTGGTGGGCAGTCCTGCCTTTTTGACCGAACGCGGCGTGAATGTCCAACCCTTGAACATGAGCATCGAGCGCCTGGAAACCACGGGCCGAACCGTCATCGGCGTCGCTCGCGGTGCCGAGCTGCTTGGCGTTCTGGCGCTGGGTGATGCGTTGCGCGAGGATGCGCGTGAAACGATCGATCAGCTTAAGGCCGCCGGCGTGCGGGTGGCATTGCTCACCGGCGACAACGCGCGTGCGGCGCACCAGATTGGGGCCGCAGCGGGCATTGATGAGGTGTACGCCGAAGTGCTGCCAGCGCGCAAGGCCGAAACGGTCCGGCAGATTCAGCGGCAAGCTCGGGTCGCTATGGTCGGCGACGGCATCAACGACGCGCCGGCACTGATGCAGGCGGACGTCGGCATCGCCATGGGCAGCGGCACCGACATCGCCATCGACGCCGCCGACGTGATTCTCCTCAATACCCGTCTGACCGGCGTCCTTGTCGCGTACGACATCAGTCGACGCGGCTACCGCAAAATGCTGCAGAACATCACGCTGGCCTTCCTGTTCAACGGTATCGGCATCCCGCTGGCGGCCACCGGGCTTGTGTACCCGGTATGGGCCATGGTGGCTATGGCGACCAGCGTCACCGCCATCTTCATCAATTCGTTGGCAGGCCGGTCCGGACTCTTCTTTGGCGCGGTCAGTGGTGTCGGCGTGGCACCCGAGCCGGTTGTCACAACCTGAACTGAGACAGATAGCGCATTTATTTTCAGTCAAACTTCAGCGAAGGTAAGACTATGTTCCAGTCCGTAGCATTCAAAGTGATCGGCGATCAGAAACTGCATTGCGTGAGTTGCGAACAGCGCGTGGTCCGTACCCTGAAAACCCTCACAGGCGTTCACCAGGTCCTCGCAGACGCCTCAGCACAACGCATCGAGGTGCTGTATGACCCCGGCGAGCTCGAGGAATCGGCCATTGCCAGCCGTCTTGATCTGCTTGGCTATGCAACGGAACCGGCGACTCCGCCTGCGAGTCGAATGACTGAATAAATCAAACCGATAAGGGATAAACGGTGCGCCAAATCGAAAGCCAAGGCTCTCGGGGTTCACGCTGGATGATTCCGGCGAGCGCCGCCGTTCTACTTTTGCTGATGGGGGGTGCAGGTTATTTTTTATATCTGCATGCGGGTTCGATCCTTGAGACGACTCACGCATTGCCGCCCTTCCTCATTCTTGGGTTGGCGCTGATCGGTGGAGCGGCGTCCTTCTTCTCGCCCTGCAGCATCGCCATTACGCCGGCTTTTCTGGCATATCTCACCGTCGGGGTACCACCTAAAAAAGATACCCGTATCCTATCGCGTCCACTGATTTTCGCTGCCGGACTGGTCGCGTTAGGCATCGTCGCGTTCTATTCAGCCGCGGGCACTGCCATCGCTTTGGTCGGCAGCATTGCCTACAATTACATGATTTACTTCATTCCCGTCGTGGGCGCGGCATTTATTCTGCTCGGTGCACTGATATTGCTGGGACGCACCGGCATGCTGGCGTTCGTTGAACGCTGGAACCCGATGAACCGACTTTACGCGTATCAGGAAGTCGGAACACCTGCTGCCGGTCCTGCCAGCAAACGCACGCTCATTTCGTTCGGTTTCGCCTACGGCGCAGCGTCACATACCTGCTCGCTACCGATTTTTCTCGGCATCCTGCTGTTACCGTTGGTTGCTGGGAATTATCCGCTCGCCGCACTTTCAGTTTTCACCTATGGCTTCGCCATTGCTCTTCTGGTGGTGGTGATGATGGTGCTCGGCCAACGGGTATTTTCCGCTCTGCGGCGCATGGGTACATGGCTGATGTACATCACGGCCGGTTTATTCATCGGCACTGGCGCGTTTCTGTTCTATTACTTTGGCCAGAATTACGGCGCGTACCTCAACCAGGATTCCGTGACTTCCGCGACAACTTCAGTGCCGGACCGCGCCTACCACCTGACCGAAGGCGCGGATGCGACCGGTTATCCCTATCAGCCACGCACCCTTGTCATACCTGTCAGGCACACCGTTACGGTTGCAGTAACGGATCATATCGGCGGCTGCCTGTTGCGTACCGTGTTCGAGGGGTTGGGTCCGAAGGGTCACGCCGTCGCGATCACAGTCCCAGTAGGACAGACCCGGACTGTGGCCCTGTATGCCCCCCGCAGGGGGCGTTACGCATTCCATTGCGGCGCCTTCATGTACAACGGTACGGTTGTTGCCCGATAAATAAGCGCGCGAACTGAGCAAGCGTATGTTTTTGACCCTAAATGCAACCAACGCGTGTGCCGGGTAACCAGCGACGACGGGAGTACACTCATCACCTCGGAACTACGGATTCTTGGGCATGTCGCTTGATGTTGAATTATTTTTTTCGCTTCATTGCCCGCATTGCCTTGCGGCGCGCACGCAAGTCCGGGCGGCAATTTCAGCGCTTCCGGCAAATACTATCCACTACCAGGAACGAAACGTTATGGAATGTTTGGAGCATGCAGTGGAATTGGGCGTAAGGGCAACGCCGGCAATTGCAGTCTCAGGAAAGCTCCTGTCCACCGTTCGGTGGGAAACAAAAGCCCTGCGTGCTTTATTCAACAGCCAATGCAAGAAGGATGCCTGATCATGGAGCTGCTAATCGGTAAAACCGCAGAAGAACTTGGTCTCTCCCCTGACACGCTTCGCTACTACGAGAAAATCGGATTGGTACCACGGGTTGGCAAAAACCAATCGGGCCGACGGACATACTCAGAAAAGGACGTGGCGCGGCTCAAGTTTGTGCAACACGCTCAGAGTACAGGCTTCAGCCTCGCTGAAATCGGCCAGTTGCTGAAATTACGCGAGAATCCGCTCAAATCCAGCAAGGCCATACGTGCCATGGCGCAGCGCAAATGTGAAGACATACGGAAACAGATTAGTTCCTTAAAGACGATGGAGACGGAGCTGACGCTACTGTTGAACTTGTGTTCCGGGAACTCGGACAACTGTCCAATCTTGGACCGGCTGGATAACCACTAAACCAGTCGCGATAGAACTACCCGTAATCCCTCCCCGATAAAATGTATATCCGCTTATGGCCGGATACAGCACGTAATACCTGGCATCCGTGATTCTACTACTTCTATTTCTGCAACCGACACGTAGCGGCACTTCGGCTCTCGACCCAATTTTTCACATTTTCGTCTACGAAAACGGGTGAAGTCCGATGAATCCATGTTCATCAGCCAACCGGTTCCATTGGTTTACTTGCATCTCCTGCGCGGGCTAGCCGGCGGCTCCATGGAGACTGATAATGAGGGATGTGGATTTCCCACGCTCGTTGCCCCAACTCAAGCTGATCCATCGTGCGGCGATGGGATCCAAACTTTGCCAGTTTCATCTTTGGGTACGGCTGACCAGTCAACTTTCATGGCTTCATGGATGAACCTCGCAATCTGGCTGGCATCCTGTTCTGTTGATAATGCATCCAGAGCAGCAAAATATCGTGTTTTGCTCGCGTCGTTCTTGATAATGGTCCAGGGGTACCCCGCGCTTACGAGCTGCGTGTTCATAAGAAACCTGGCGGTACGGCCGTTACCGTCCATAAAGGGATGGATATAGGTAAATAACGCATGCCCCAGGACGGCGCGAACCGCGGGGTTTACTTCCGATGCCAGACATTTCTCGAAAACTTCCATTGCGTCAGACACGGCATCGGGGGGTGGAGGCACATGCTGTCCCGCGCGCAGGTACACGGGATGAGTGCGGTAGCCGATCAGGTCCTTGGGGGCGTGGATACCGGCCCGCATAGCCGGAGTGAAAAGTAGCTCATACCACTTATGGAATCCGTTGGCTGCAACCTCACCTGGTGGTTTGCCCTTTAGCATCTCAGTTAGATCTTCGCAAACCTGCTGGAACGCCTCCCAATAACCGCGGGCGGCAAGCGCATTGCGCTGATCTCCGTCGGCAGGATTACCGTCCGGATTCCAGGTACCACTCCTCACGCGCTCAATCAAAGCCTCGCTGACCTCGTACCCCTCTATGGAGAGCGAGTTGTAGGCATCATGGATGTAGGTTTCCTGCACCCGTTTAATCGCTAGTTCTGCGTCTTTGGGTATGCCCGGCGGTGATGGGAAAACTGCGAGTACAGCGGCCTGGTTCTTGTTCCACAGGCCCTCAACTCGGGCCGCATAGGGCGAGCGGTACTGCCGCGGACCGAGCACGAACGGTGCCGCCACGAAAGGATTTACCTCGGCAACGCCCCGCATCCCGGCACTGTCAACCCGCTTGCGTACCGCATCGGCCATCGCATCGTTCCTGAGGGCCCGGTAGGCGCCGATGACCTTGCCAGCAACTGCGACGAGGTTGCCAGCCACCAATGGCTGGGCTATCTCGTCAGCATTTTTTATCGACGCCAGCGCCGCCTGCATATCCAGCGGCTGCTTTTCCCATGTGCCGGCGGATGCCCGCACAATCGCCCAAGGCAGCGGCATGACCCGAGCGCCATGGGCATCCGTCTGGGTGGGCGGCAGAGATTGTGTGGACCATAGGACGCAGGAAGCACCATGTGGCCAATCCAGTTTGTCGCTGATGCCCTTCGAGTTCATCACGCTCAGCTGTTTCGGTAGGGCTGCTTGATTCAGCCAGTGATCCAGCGACGAATCCGCGGACAAGCAGTAGTTGTCTCCAAAGCGATCCGCTAGGTACTGCCCTACGAAAGGCCAATAAGCTCCCGCCCACGCTGCCTGCTCACCCCCCGTTCCAGGTTGCGACAACAGGTACCAACCGCGCGCAATCAGGGTCAGCCACTCGGCATTGACCAAGCGCTCCCGCTGGGCTCTACTGAGGTCGTTGCTGCGCACGACACGCCCACCTGCCGCCACGCTCCTTGCAGCGGCCAGTGCTTGAGCCATTGTTTCCTGTAGTGTCGGCATAAACCCTAAATTAATGTATCCTAATAACCATATTATATAGCATACAAGGGTATTTTCATGCTTATTTTGTTAATTATTTCAATAGGATAACTCTTCTTTACTTTGATGCAGACCGCTAATACACTAATAAGTAGCTAAACAGTAGGCGATTGATGACTGCCCTATTGGCTAGCACCCCCACAAATTCGCCTAAAGTCGGCCCCCTGGAAATAGAACACTCGGTGATGATGGTGGGTGCCACCATCATCACCGCCGCCATGACGCCGGTGGTGGTGATCAACATCCACCAGTGCTGGTGGTGGTCATGATTACCGCCATGGTGATGTTCAATTCATGATGTGGACTTCGTCCGATTTTGTAGACGCCTAGAACATCTGATTTTGGATGTCTGCTCCTGGCTGAATGCAGCATTTAATACCTGACATCCGTGGTTCTACTCCTTCAACTTCTCTTTCCGACCCCAAGCAGCCCTTCGTACCTAGCGGCATACGGACGTCTTGTTTAGCACAATTCGCATAGAAAGTTAACAGTCTACCCAGCTCAGCAATTGGTAAATTGCACCCACCAACCAAATTGTCTATTAAAGGTAATGTTCGTGTCAGCGTAACTAACCCCATTGATTGTCATCGATGGAATTATGAAAATAAAATCATCAGGCGCATCGTTAACAAATTGAACTTCCACCTCGTATAGACTGTAATCCTGCCCGGTTAATGTATCACCGCTGATCGATTCGATGTTACTAGATAGCGTGATTGGAGCACCAGCTTTGTGAGCGTAAATACCTTTTATTTCTATCGGCAACCTGTTCCCAGCGTCGTCGACCACTTTTAACTCATTCCATTGCGTCACCATTCGATCATTGCTGTTCAACCGGAATTGCACCGTCAGTGTGAGCGAGGATGAGTGTTGATAAGGTAGAACTAGTAGCTTTACATCGCCACGTTCAAATTCCACGTTAGTCATTGGCCCGGCTCGTCCCCTACAGTCTTGTTGGGACACCGTGCCACCTGGCGTCGATGCGCTATAGTAGTGTCCCATCAACGGAAAGCAGCCCGAGAGCAATAAAGTGCAGTCGAGCAATAGAAAAGCATAGATCGCGTGTGAAACAGTGCTATTTGCCATGAGATGCCTGAATTTGATTCATGAGTGGGTCTGGCATTATTGAAACGTTAAAGGCTGTTGGAAAGAGGCACTTTGAAGACTATCTCGAAGGACTGCTACTGGCCGGACGCGGCACTTCAAACGACGTTCCACTGATTCTACCCCTTGATAGGCCGCTACTGAAAGTAAAGCGGCCGTTACAAGAACGACCCACTTCAACAAAGCGGCAGTTCCGTTGAGCGACACTGCGGTCTCCAATCCAACAGAAGGAGACACGTTATGGAACCCAACCAAAACACCGCAACAATCGTAGGTAATCGCATCCCCTGGAACAAGGGTCGTCTAGTCGGTCAGAAACCGCCTTTGAAGCTCAAGGAGATATGGGCACTGCGTGTGCGGTTGCAGCTTGGTAAACAGCTGCGGGATCTCGCGCTGTTCAATTTGGCCATCGACAGCAAACTCAGGGGCTGTGATTTGGTCAAACTGCGGGTAGAGGATGTGGTGCAGGGCGACAGAACCATGAGCCGCGCAACCATCCTGCAACAGAAGACCGGGCGACCGGTCAAATTCGAGATCACCGAACAGACCCGCAACGCCGTCGATGCCTGGATCACGAAAGCACAGCTCGTGCCTGGGAAGTATCTGTTCCCGAGCCGTATGAGTCGCTCGCCACATATATCACGGCGTCAGTACAGCAAGATTGTGAAATCTTGGGTATCGCGGATCGGACTTAATCCGCGCGACTACGGCACCCACACGATGCGGCGTACCAAAGCCACGCTGATTTATGAGCGGACCAAGAACATTCGGGCCGTACAGCTGCTGCTGGGACACACGAAACTGGAAAGCACGGTACGATATTTGGGGATCGAGGTCGATGACGCGCTCGAGATATCTGAGCGCACAGACGTGTGATGTTTGTTCATCCGCTAGCGGCCGGCGTTGTGGGGCCGCTAGCGGGTTGTAAGCAGCTCTTCAAGGGGTAAAATCAGTAGAATGTCGTTTGAAGTGCCGAGTCCGGCCATCAACGGCCCTTCGCCGTGTCAGCGGAAGCGGCCGCTATCTACCCCAAATTCTTTTAACGCTCGAGCTAAGTGGGAGACGGCGGCGCTCTGCGTGAGCGAGGGGTTACACACCTTAACTCGGTGTCTGTAAAACCGGCAGCAGTCCATTAGACCGCACTCGCAGCCTAGCGTGGCTTGAATGCAGTTTCATCAGCCCATGAGGCTCGCTGAATGACCACGCGGTATCTGTCTTTGTCTTCGAAGGTGCGGCCGGCTTTGGCCCAGTAAGGATTGAAGGACTTCACTTCCTCAAAGCCAGCAGCGAGCATTGCCTTGCACCGGCGTTCCCAGACTTCTGGCTCTGGCTCATAGAAGACCAGTAGATCTTCTGGAGTGGCAGCTGGAGAAACTGGTTGGGCTCGCGAAATCGTAAATTCGAAGTGGAACTGAGCGCCGCGATGGCCAAGCATCATTCCATCAAATCCCTCGTGGTCGTGAAAGCTCCCAAGTATTTCTAGGCCCAAACCCTGCTGATACATCTGGACACAGCGAGATAGATCGGTGACAGGCCTAGCAATGCGCAGATGGGCGGGCATGGGAAAGGAGTGCTGGTGCGGTCTAACGCTTGGGTTCAGCGGCGGGCCGAGCGCGCAGAGTGAGGTCCATTCGCTAGAACCCGTTGTTGGGCCACATCTGTGGACCAAGGTCTGATTTTCACCAGTTTGGGACCGATTGCGCGCTCGGCGACCTCAGTGTCATAGGCGGCCTGCGCACGCAGCCAATAGCCGTTGGACAAGCCGAAGAAACGGCAAAGCCGCAAATCAGTATCGGCAGTGACACCCCGCTTTCCCGCCACAATGTCTCCAATGCGCTGGGCCGGAACGCTGATTTCTTTCGCCAGCCGATACTGGCTAATGCCCATGGGCTTAAGGAACTCCTCCAGAAGGAGTTCGCCAGGGGTTACAGGCTTAAGTTTTCCCATATGCACCTCTATTCAGTGGTAATCCACTATCTCTACGTCTTCAGCGCCCGCCTCTGTCCAGCGAAAGCAGACGCGCCACTGATCATTGATGCGAATGCTGTGTTGCCCGAGGCGGTCACCCCTTAATGCTTCAAGGCGATTGCCCGGCGGCACCCGCAAATCGTCCAAGCGGCCGGCGATTTGAAGCTGTCTGAGCTTTCGCTGCGCCACGGCGGCGATGCTTACAAATCGCCGGACACGGTCGCCCTTGGACAGTGCCTCCGTCTCGGAACACTTGAACGACCTAATCATGCGCTATAGTAACGCAATGCATGATTAACGTAAAGCGTGATTATGGGGCCCAACACCGAAGCTCTGCCGGCGTCCGTGAGGGCAGCGAGTGCGTGGTCGGCTGTAGAATTTGAGGGAGTAGAATCTCAGATGCCTGATATTAAGTGCAGGATCCGGCCATATGCGGGCACTCGCTATCTTCACGGTTTTGATCATTTCTGAGGTGATCGCATGTCTATCAGCATCAATAGCATCTTCGAGCGCGATTACGAGCGATACGACGGAGTTCGCAGGATAAACGTCTATCTCATGCGGGCGCTATATTTCCTCATGGCGGTCTTTCTCGCCATGGATGTATGGACGTATATTCTTGGGCATAAAGGCGCCTGGGCACCTCAAGATGCCATGGCGTGGAGCGTGTGGGCTGGGTTCTCTACCCTCGCCATACTCGGCATTTTTCACCCCGTGAGGATGATCCCGATCCTGCTGCTGGAGATCTTCTACAAGAGCCTCTGGCTGATACTGGTCGCCTATCCGTTATGGAGAGCTGGCACCCTGGTGGGCTCCTCCGCGGAAGGTGAGACCTATGTATTCCTACCGGTGATCATCGTGATACTCATCATCCCCTGGGGATATGTGTTCAGAAACTATGTCATCGGCGCCAGGAGAAAGATCGGATGACCCCTATGGGTCGAGAACAGCATATCAAGGGATTGAATCGCTGGTATGCCGTTAGAAATGCTGAATGCGGCCGGTTACAGCACTTCAATGCACGTTCTGCTGATTCTACCCCTCGATAGGCCGCTCCTGTAAGTAAAGTGGCCCTTCCAACGACGATCCCACATCACCAAAACGGTATTTCCGTTGAGCGGCACTGAAGTCTCCGATCCAATGCGGGTTCTCGCTGACTTCAAGAATCTAGTATCCCGGCAGATTAAGCAGGGTAGGCGTTGTGCTGCCTGGCGGCGCGTCTTCCATGCTTTCCCCTTGATCCATACTTAAGACCGATATTTACCAGGGGGAAACCCGACTTATCAATCACAGTATCCGAAATTGCACTCACATGTACCGAGTGCCAGAATTAACTGAGATCAATCACGAAATCCGAATACCCTTTTGTTGTTGCCCCTGTTTCTACACACGCCTTCTGGAATTCCTGCGGGCGACTTGAATCTGGCTTTACTGGATGTTGGACAGGGGTTATCCGCTGTGATGCGCACCACTTGGCATACCCTGGCGTATGACACTGGTCCGGGTTTTTCCGGCAGTTCTGATACCGGCGATATAGTCATCATCCCATGGCTTCAGATCTGTGTAGTAAAGGCGCCGGACCTGGCGATCGTGAGTCATGCGGACAACGATCATGCGGGCGCTCTAAGGAGTCTGCGCGCTGTGTATGCAGACATGCCGGTACTATCGGGAGAACCCGCGCGTATAAGTGCAGGCAGAAACCTGTCTGGGTGGTCAATCCTGGGAATGGGATGGGGTGCGTTTTGAGATACTCTCGCCGGATGTGGATGAGCAGGTATCCGGCAATGATGCATCCTGCGTATTGCAAGTTAAGGGTCGTAACGGCAGTGCCCTACCGGCGGGTGATCTTATGCACCGTGGCGAACAGCATCTATTAAAGGTTGAAGGTGATGCGCGTGCCAGCGAGGTGCTGATTGTGCCCCATCACGGTAGCCTGACTTCATCGAGTGCCGGATTTATCCAAGCGGTGGCGCTGAAGTTCGCGTTATTCCCGATGGGTTATGGCGACCGCTGGGGTTTTCCCAAGCCCAGGCTGATGGCGGCCTATCGCGATACCGGTGCGCAGCTGCTGGATACCGTCACCGCAGGCGCCATGGAGATCCGCCTTTGGCCGGGACGGGAGCCTGAAGTTGTCAGCCGTTGACGGATCGATGGGGCACGTTTCTGGACAACGCACTGAGCGGCCCGTCCGTTCGCCCGGCAGGCAAAATCCAGTATGATGCCCGTGAATTGTCACCGGATGCGTGTCCAGCATGTTTGAAATCATCAAGTCTGGCGGTTGGCTCATGGCCCCGCTCATACTCTGTTCCATCGTGGTGGTCGCCATCGTGGCGGAACGTCTCTGGACCCTGCAGACCAAGCGCGTGGCGCCC
>Ga0307374_10008504_pt1 | contig 15315 bp, 12 predicted proteins | sample OX3MG_FD_202532 | JGI IMG/M metagenome (GOLD analysis project Ga0307374, IMG submission 202532) | Soil microbial communities from Risofladan, Vaasa, Finland - OX-3 | ecosystem: Environmental > Terrestrial > Soil > Coastal area > Acid sulfate soil | place: Finland: Risofladan, Vaasa | collected... | reverse complement strand
ACAGCCGGGCAGATCTACTGGCCGCCGCTGGGCAGTTCTAGTGGCCACGGCTGGGCAGTTCTGTTGGCCATCACCGGGCAGAAACCACTGGCCATTGACGTACACCGTCACGATGAATCCGCCGAGCGATGGCTCGCCGTCGAGACGAAACGCTCCGCTCGTTGCGGGTCGTTCCCAAGATGAAGGTGCAGGTAAGAGGCGAAAAGTCGCGGCGTTGCATATCCTGCCGAGGTCTCGCCAGACCGGCTTCGAAGAGTCAGAGCGGAACCGGGCGGCGTTACCTGTGAGTAGTGAAACTCGTGCCCACGCAAGGTCTCTCCGACGGACCCGAGCGGACAGTTGCTTCGAAGCTCGGCCGACCGGTACCCCAGCGTCAGGCGTTTGGTCATGACCCCTTCGCTCGGCAGGATTCCCGTGAGACGATGTCCGTCGAGAGAGCGGCCGAGCCACAGCAGCCCTCCGCATTCCGCCCAGATGGCGAGTCCAGACTTGGCTTTGTCGCGCAGTTCTCTTATGAGTGGCTGATTTTCGGAAAGCTCAGTCGCAAACACCTCGGGATACCCGCCGCCGGCGTAGAGAGCCGACGTCCCCTCGGGTAACGCGGAGTCCTGGCGGGGATCGAATGGGAGAAGTTCCGCACCGGCGGCCTCCAGGGCATCGAGGTTGTCCTGATATACGAAGCTGAAGGCAGCACCGGCGGCAACCGCCACGCGGGCTGTCCCCACCCGACGGGGAACGGGAGGTGCATGAACAACTCGGGACGGCGCGGAACGGGCTAACGCCACGATGGCGTCGATATCGAGAGAAGCCAAGACCGTGTCAGCCAAGTTGGCCATCGACGCCCTTATTCGAGACTCGTCTTCGACAACCGGCACCAGCCCCAGATGTCGGTCGCGCCATTTGAGCGAGTCATCGCGGCGCAGGGCGCCGAGGACGTGTACACCGAGGGGCTGGAGAGCCTCACGCAACATCACTTCGTGTCCGGGGCTTCCGACAAAGTTGAGGATCACTCCAGCCACCGAGATCGTCGGATCGTAGGTCGAGTATCCATGGACCAGGGCGGCCACCGAGCCGCTCATGGCGGCTGCGTCGACGACGAGCACGACGGGCGCATCCAGCATTCGGGCCACCGAGGCCGTGCTGGCGTCTGGTTTTCCGTCCGCTGCACCATCGAAGAGGCCCATGACGCCTTCGACAACAAGGATGTCTGCCCCTGCGGCTGCCCGTCCGGCAAGGGCCGGTATGACGGCTTCGCCGCAGATCCAGCTGTCAAGGTTGCGACCGGGACGACCAGTGGCCAGCGAGTGATAGCCAGGATCGATGAAATCCGGGCCGACCTTGGCACTGGCGACCGACATTCCGCGGGCCCGCAAGGCTGCCATCAATCCGGTAGCGACAGCGGTTTTGCCAACGCCCGACGACACCCCGGCGACGACGAGGCGTGGCCCGAGAGTTGTCATCAATATTCGATGCCCTTCATCGCCTTGATGTCCTGATCGTAGGCGTGCTTGATCTTGCGCATTTCGGTCACCGTATTGGCGACGTCAATGAGTTCTTGTGGCGCGTCTCGACCGGTTACGACCACGTTGGTTTTGGGCGACCGCCCGACGATGCCCGCTACTACGTCGTCGACGTGTATCCAGCCATACTTGATGGCGTAGGTGAGCTCATCGAGAATCAGAAGGTCGAAGGCCCCCGAAGCCAATTTCTCGTTAGCGACGTCCCAGGCGTGCCGGCCCTTGGCCGCCGATTCATCGAGGTCAGTAGACTCCCAGGTGAAGCCATCCCCCAAGGTGTGCCACTCGATCCCCAGGTGGTCGGCAAGCTTGCGCTCCCCGGTCTTCCATTTCCCGCTCTTGAGGAATTGGATTACCCCTACGTTCCAGCCCCGGGCCCACCCGCGCGCCATGACTCCGAAGGCAGCGGACGATTTCCCCTTTCCGTGTCCGGTGTTGAGCAGGACGATCGACTCGACGCGGGGCATGAGCAGGGAGGCTAGTTGACGCATGAGCCGCACCCATTCGTGCCCGAACCGCTCCTGGTGGAGTTCCACTACGATCACCGAAAAGTACACGGAAGCCGGTGCGACTCCGGCCCACGCGAGGGCGCCACAATGCGACAACTCCCCATGGGGCGACAGAGGGGCTGGGTTTTTGGGCAGGGCACATCGTCGTGACCCGCGCCACGTTTCCCTTCAGCGCCGTCGTGGGACAGGACGAGGTGAAGCTGGCTCTTCTTCTTAATGCCATCGACCGCAAGATTGGTGGCGTACTGCTGCGGGGCGAGAAGGGAAGCGCCAAGTCGACTCTGGCCCGCGGACTGGCTCCGCTGTTGCGGGAAGGGGCACGGTTCGTCGAACTCCCGGTGAGCACCACCGAAGACAGGATGATCGGATCGCTCGACCTCGAATCTGCGCTGACGAAGGGCGAGAAGCGATTTCATCCCGGACTCCTGGCAGATGCTCACGACGGGGTGCTGTACGTGGACGAGATCAACCTTCTGCCAGATCACCTGGTCGATACCTTGTTGGATGTAGCCGCAAGCGGGGTCAATCGCGTCGAACGGGAGTCGATGTCGGAGTCACACCCCAGTCGTTTCGTGCTGATCGGCTCGATGAATCCCGAGGAAGGCGAACTGCGACCGCAGTTGCTGGATCGCTTCGGACTTGCTGTAGACGTCGTGTCCAGCCCTGATCCTGCCCGGCGCGTGGAAGCGGTGGTACGCCGTTTGGCATTCGATGCCGACCCCGACGAATTCGCCGCACAGTGGACCGCATCCGACAGGGCGCTTGCCGAGCGACTGAGGGCCACGAGCGCGGCCCATGTTCCTCCCGAGCTGCTCCTGAAGATCAGCCAGCTCTGTGTCGCCGTCGGGTGCGAGGGCCTCAGATCGGACCTGGTCATCGCCAGAGCGGCGGCAGCCTTGGCGGGCTGGGAAGGGCGCGGCGAAGCCACGGTCGATGACGTGCGTCGGGTGGCACCGCTCGCCCTCGCTCACCGCCGCCACCACTCGCCGTTCTCCGATGCCGGAGTAGGTCAGGACGAGATCGACCGCGCCTTGAGCGAACCGCCAGATCTGGATGAAGCCGATCCGGATTCGATGGATATGCCACAACAAAAGCAGGGAGGGCGGGTCCCGTCCGCTTCTGCTGATGCGCCGACAAGAGTTGTGCCTCTAAGCGGTACCCGGTCACGCTCCGATGAAGCGGCCAGCGGACGCCGCACCATGGTTGAGTCCATGCGAGGCCGCATGATCGGCGACCGAGTACCGCAGAGCGCAGCGACTGACATAGCTGTGGGGGCCACCGTGCGCACAGCTGCTCTCCGCGTGGCCACGGAACTAAGGGATCAGCCGGCACCGAACACGTTGTCCGAGTCGGAGCCCCTTGTGCGCCGGGACGATCTCCGCCAGGCACGACGAGAGGAAAAGGCGGGGAATCTCTTGATCCTCGTCGTGGATGTGTCCGGTTCCATGGGTATCGAACATCGAATGAGCGCAGTCAAGGGTGCCGTCTTGAGCCTCTTGATGGACGCCTATAAGCGACGGGATCGCGTCGCCGTCATCACGTTCGGGGGCGAGGATGCCGAAGTGGTGCTGCGGCCGACGGGCAGCTTGGAAATTGCCCGCGCCCGTTTGGCTGATATCACAACCGGCGGACGGACGCCGCTGGCCGCTGGACTCCGCCGGGCGATGGATCTGGCGGAATCTGCTCCGGCCAGTCACCAGCCGTACGTGATCCTGATCTCCGACGGACGGGCCACGTCAGCGCCCGAAGGGCACGACCCCCTCGAGGGTGCCCTGCAGGCAGCCGATGCCATACGTCAACGCGCCATTTCCGGTCTCGTGTTGGATGTCGAGGATGGTCAGGCACGTCTTGGCCTGGCTGTGCAGCTGGCCCAGACCATGGGTGCCCGGTACCTGCCCCTTGCCGAGCTGTCTGCGGGGGCGATGACGGCGGCCATCCGCGACGGACTCGAGCGATAAGGGGTGCTTTGGTCGGGTCCGGCCTCGCCTACTCCGCCTCGGGATCCTCAGAGCCGGGCCCCCAGCATATGAAGACGGGATTCTCGGCCGACAATCGAGCTCCGAGTTCGCCGGTCGGCACGCCGCGCGACACCGAGATCTGGACCAGGTTGCCCAGTCGTTTGTGCGCTTCGGCGGCTCGCTCCATCACGGCGTAACTTGCCACGACCGCACCGCCCGGACGGAGCCGGGCCAGCACGGCGTCGAGTACGTCCAGGCCGCCGCCCCCTACGAACGCCCGATCAGGGTCGGGAAGATCAATGAGGGCTACGGGGGCGGTGCCTGAGACCACGTCGAGATCAACGCCGTGGCGAGCAGCGTTGAACCTGATCCGCTCGGCGTCCTCGATGTTGCGCTCGACGGCAATGACACGGAGGGACGGCCGCAATCGGGCGCATTCAATGGAGATGGAACCTGAGCCGGCTCCGACGTCCCACAACACGCCGCTGACGGGCAGAGCCAGCTTGCCCAGAGCGACGGCACGGACCTCGGCTTTGGTGATCATGCCGTTGCGACGACGAAATGTTGATTCGGGTAGTCCCCAGCTCAGCGGAGCCTGATGTACCGGCAGATCATGGCCGAGGAAGATGACCACCGATAGGGGATCGAATCGCCCTTTGGCGAGACCCGCCACATCGGTGTGGACGAGGGCCTCGCCTTCCTCTCCCAATTGACTAGCCACGAACACCTCTCGTGCCAGGTGACCAGACTTGAGCAGGGCTGCGCCGATCACCTCCGGAGGGCTCTCCGGTGATGTGAGAACGGCCAATTTTGGGCCCTTCATATGTTCGAGGGCATCGTGGAGTGGTCGACCGTGTGCGGAGACGATCGTGGCGTCGTCCCAAGGTAGGCCTATCTTGGCGAAGGCGAGGGACACAGAGGAGGGAGCGGGGTGCACGTGCAGCCGCTGGCGGCCGACGTGTTCGCTGAGGGCACCCACGATGCCGAAGAAACCGGGATCACCCGATGCCAGCACGCAGACACGCTCCCCCGCAGCAGCAGACGCAGCGATGGTGGCGAGGATTGCAGGAAGTTCCCCGCGTAGCTCAATGACCTTCGCCGTCCCTGAATGGCACTGGGCGACGACGGCAAGCTGACGCGTCGAGCCGACCAGCACCGTCGCAGACTCCAGGGCCTCCCGGGCCCCCGGACCGAATGACTGCCCTACCAGCCCCACTACTCTTATCGGGTTGGTGTCGGTCATGCGCCTGCCACGCCGTCTGTGGGTGCGCGAAATGTGTGTCCGTAGGTGGCCGAGTACACGTGGCTCCGTTGTGGGTTGGTAATCGGTGCCAGCGCGGGACCGACGAGGACCAGCACGGTGGCTGATTTGCCGAGATCGACGAGTGCCGCGGCCAGCTTCCCCACGGTGGTGCGGACCAGCCGCTCGTCGGGCCACGAGATTCGATATGCGATAGCAGCAGGTGTCTCATCCGAGTAGCAGGATCCGAGGGCCAGCAGCTGGGACTGGAGCTCTTGGGGGCGGGCAGCCGACAGGAAGATCGCCATGGTGACGCCGTGTGTCGAGAAGGAAGAGATGTCTTCGTGGTCGGATACGGAAGAGCGCGTGCGATTGGCCAGCCGGGTGAGTACGACGCTCTGACTGACTCTGGGTATCGTCAACTCCTGTCCTAGGGCGGCGGCGGCGGCGGCCATGGAGCTCACGCCGGGTACGATCTCGAAGGCGCGCTCGTGCGTGATGCACCAGTCGATCTGTTCGGCAATGGCCCCGTAGACACTGGGGTCACCAGAGTGCAGGCGGACTATTGAGGCATCAGGGTGGGAGCGATAGACGGCGGTGACTTCCTCGAGGGTCATCGATTTTGAGTCGTGAATGATGACGTCGTGACGACAGTGTTCGAGCATCTCTTCGGGCACGAGCGAGGCCGCCCAGACCACGACGTCAGCCTCCGATAGGCGTTGTGCACCTCGCAAGGTGATGAGATCAGGAGCACCCGGGCCCGCTCCGACGAAACTGATCATGAGCGCTCACCACGGCACGCCGGAACGATCACGGTGGCTAAGTAGGACGCCGGTCGGTCTGCCACATCGGCGATTGGCCCGTTTCGACCACCAGGCATGCCCATGAGCTCACCGATGACAGCTCCTTGCACCCGCTGGTGCTGGTCCAGTTTGATCGCTACCTCGGGCAGATGCCGACCGCCTTTGTAGAGGACAACGGTGGACCCGGCATTGTGCAACGCTGCGTCGAGTGGCGCCGCATCATCTCCCATGGTTGCAATGTCGATACGCTCGTCCCCCTCGGCGAGAACAGTTCCCGTGGCCGCCACCAGTTCTTGAAACGCCATGATTCCAGGGACCGTTGTGATGGGGACGGCAGGACGTCTTGTCGATACTCGGCGAGCCAGCTCTGAAAAGGTCGAGTAGACGTTGGGGTCGCCGAGGGTGATGAACGCCACCGACTGTCCGCGGTCCAACACCGCCACCAGGGCATCAACTGCGCCGGCGAAGCACCGGTCCAGTGTGTCGGCATGATCGGTGGTAGAGAAGGGCAAACGATCGATGGCAACTGTCGGGGCGGCGGTGCGCACGATGGCCTCGGCCCGAGCGATGGCGTCAGGAGCGGTTGATGCGGCAAAGACCCGGTCGGCACCTTCGAGCACGGCAATGGCCCGGCGCGTGATGAGGTCAGGGGCGCTGGGCCCTACCCCTACGCCGATCAGACGTGGGCCTTCTATCCGCACAGACGCAGGCGGAAGCGGCGGTGCTGTCGCGGTGTCGGCGCCGCGTACCAGGCGGTCGATCGCCTCTCGTATGAGTTGGGCTTCGGAGCGTTTCCAGCGAAGCGAGACCTGATGCAGTGCTTCCTTCGTTTCCTCCGGGAGGTAGACCGACGTCTTGCGCATGGGGACATAGGGTAGACGTAGGGCATCTCGGTATGAGGCTGATATCGTGCGCCCGTGACGCGCACCGACCTCCCGGTGATTCGAGATGCCTGTCCAAGCGTGCACGAGCCATTTGACCAGCTAGATGGGGCATTGGTCCGCATTCGAGTGCCCGGGGGCATCTTGGCTGCACGCGATCTGCGACACGTCGCCGAGGTGGTGTCCGCCCACGGGTCAGCTCTCGAGATCACCAGCCGGGCCAATCTGCAGATCCGAGGCGTCACTCCACAATCGCATCGACACCTGGTGCGCGACCTCGTAGGGGTTGGCCTCGCACTGGCCGATGTCTCAGCCGACGCTCGTCGCAACGTGCTGGCGAGCCCCACCGCGGGATGCGATCCCCATGAGGTCACTGACACCCGCGCACTGGTGGCCACAGCGTCTGCGGTACTGGCCGATTGTGTCGGGGTTTCACCGAAGTTCGGTGTCCTCATCGACGGCGGTGGTCTCACCCATGTGAGAGGACGGCGACAGGACATTTCTCTCGGAGCGCTGAAGCTCCACGACGGGTATATCGGCTATGAGGTTCGCTTGGCCGAGGCGTTGCCTGAGCGCCCGGAGAATGGAACAGCCTGGGTGGTGGCACCTCATGACGCCGGCGACTTGCTTGCCGGCGCCCTCGAACTCATGGCCGAACGCGTCGAGGCCAAGGGGCGCATGGCTGACCTTGTCGCGCTGCGCGGTCGCGTGGACGTGCTAGATGACGCGGCATCGCGGCGAGGTGTGCGACTCAGGAGGGTGCCGCCGCCTGCAATATGTGCACGATCGGAACCATCGCATCGTCCGATTGGAGCCTTGCCGCAGCGACAGGTTGGTCTCTCCATGGTGGGGGCGATGCCTCTCCTCGGGCGCCTGAGCGCCGAAGCGTGTGGTGACATCGCCGATGTGGCCACCGCCGTCGGCGCCAGAGGTCAAGATGCCGAGGTGCGCCTGACTCCATGGCGATCGGTCTTGATTCCGAATGTGGCCACCGAGCAGGCCGACGCGGCCCTCGCCGCCCTCGAGGAACTGGGTCTGGCCGTTGTCGAATCGGACCCCGCCCTCTCCGTCGTGGCCTGTGCCGGCAGCGCCGGCTGCCCGGCTTCGTACACCGATACGCAGCGTGATGGTCTCGCTGTAGTCGCCGCCCTACGGGCCGCCTCGTCCCGACTGCTCAGTGTGCACCTCAGCGGGTGCGCCAAACGCTGTGCCGACGGTGCAACCGAGTTCGACGTGACCCTGGTGGGGGGTCCGACACCAGGCTCCTATGAAGTGACCTCCAGCCGGGATGCGTCACTCAACCCGACCGGTGCGGGAATTCGAGTAGAGGCGAATACCGTGGCAGAACACATTGCGTCGATGGCGCGATCTGGAGACGCATGACGGGACATCTCGAGTATCTGCGAAACGGGGCCGAGATCTATCGTCGTTCCTTCTCCACAATTCGGGCCGAGACCGATCTCTCGATGTTTCCCGACGACCTCAAGGATGTGGTCGTTCGCATGGTGCATGCCTGCGGCATGGTCGATGTGGTCGCGGACGTGGATTTCAGCAGCGACGTCGCCGGCGCGGCCAGATCTGCTCTCCGATCGGGCGTCCCCATATTGGCGGACGCCATGATGGTCGTACACGGGGTGACCAGGACTCGGCTACCAGCAGACAACGAGGTTCTGTGCATGCTGGCGGACCCTTCCGTCCCCGAATTGGCCCGCAAGCTGGGCACGACGCGGTCCGCCGCTGCACTCGAACTCTGGGCTCCCCACCTCGAAGGTGCGTTGGTGGCCATCGGGAACGCACCGACCGCTCTGTTCCGACTCCTGGAGATGCTGCATGACGGAGCACCCCGTCCGGCTGCCATTTTGGGTATTCCGGTTGGCTTTGTCGGTGCGGCCGAATCGAAGCAGGCTTTGGCCCGAATCGACCACGGTGTGCCTTGGCTCACCGTGCACGGTCGACGAGGCGGCAGCGCGCTCGTTGCCTCGGCCGTCAACGCATTGGCCAGCGAACACGAATGACAGTGATGGAGGCGAGTGGGCGCTGCTTCGGCGTGGGAGTCGGACCGGGAGATCCCGAGCTCATCACCGTCAAAGCTTTACGGATTGTGCGCACCAGCCCGGTCGTCGCTTACTTCTCAGCAGCTGGGCGTGCCAGCAATGCGCGTCAGGTTGTCAGCGAGTTCTTGACCGATGACCAAACCGAGTTGCACCTCGTCTATCCCGTGACCACCGAGATGATGCCGACAGGGGAGACTTACAAAGCGGCCATGTCGGCGTTCTATGACGAGGCGGCAGATCGGGTGGGCGAGGCTCTTTCGGAAGGCCGTGATGTCGCCATGCTGTGTGAAGGTGACCCGCTCTTCCATGGCTCGTTCATGTACATCCACAATCGCCTCAGTGCCCGCTATCGAACCGAGGTGATTCCGGGAGTGCCGTCGATTCTGGCGGGTTCAGCCGTGCTGGGCACGCCGCTTGTGTGCCTCGACGAGGTGCTCACCGTGCTTTCCGGCACGCTCTCGGCGGATGCCCTTGAGCGTCGCCTCGCCGACGCCGACGCCGCCGTCGTCATGAAGGTCGGTAGAAACCTGGAGAAGGTTCGTGGAGCGGTCAGGCGGGCCGGATTACTCGATCGGGCGTGGTATGTGGAGCGGGCGACCATGATGGGTGAGCGCATCATGCCCTTGGACCAGGTCGATCCGTCCAACTCGCCGTACTTCTCCATGGTGGTCATCCCGAGCAGCTTGGCGCCGACTCGATGAGCGAGACTGTGGGGGGCCGTTTGGCGGTCGTGGGACTGGGGCCGGGTGATGCGACGTGGCGCACCCACGAGGCGTCTGACCGCTTGGCTGCGGCCACTGACTTGGTGGGATACGGCCCGTATCTGCGCCAGGTCGGCACGCTCGGCGACCACCAGGTGGCTCACCCATTTCCCAATCGGAAAGAGGCCGAGCGAGCAGTCTTCGCCCTCGAGCTGGCTGCATCGGGTGGTGACGTGGCCATCGTGTCATCGGGCGATCCTGGCATCTTCGCCATGGCAGCAGCAGTCGTGGAGGAACTGCACCGGGCGAACAACTCAGGCCGTTGGGCCGGCGTATCGGTCACCATCATTCCGGGGGTCACAGCCGCCACCGCTGCCGCTGCCCGTATCGGCGCGCCACTTGGGCACGATCTGTGTCTGATCTCCCTATCCGATGTGCTCAAGCCCTGGGATGTCATTGAGCGACGAATTGTAGCTGCCGCATCGGCAGACTTTGTCCTTGCTCTTTACAACCCGCTCTCACGTCACCGTCCATGGCAACTTCAACGAGCGCTCGACGCTATTGGGTGTCATCGCTCTCCGGAGACGCCGGTCGTGATAGCACGCAATGTGGCACGACATGAAGAGTCAGTCTCCACGCTCTCGCTTGGAGAGGTTGATCCGTCCAGTGTGGACATGCGGACTCTCCTCATCGTGGGCTCGTCCACCACTCAGGCATTCACGGACCGGACTGGCCGCTCCTGGGTGTATACCCCACGCCACTACCCGAACTCGCCGGTTGGCTCACGGGACTGATGACAGTCCAAAAAGATCCCTACACCAGTCCAATGCCTGACCTGTGGTGCCAACGGAGGGGCCGATCGTCGGAGGTCGGGCAATCATGACCACGGTGATCCCGAGTTGGCGGGCAGCCTCCAGCTTGGGCGCCGTAGCCGATCCGCCGCTGTTCTTGGTGACGATCGTGTCGATCCGGTGTGACCGCATCAGTGCGGTCTCGCCGCCGAGCGAAAAGGGGCCCCGGCTCAAGAGAACCTCGGCCTGAGCTAGGGGCATTGGTTCGGGCTTTTCGATACAACGGACGACAAACCATATGTAGCTACCGGCGACGGCAAACGGCGCCAATTCTTGGCGCCCAGTGGTAAGTAAGACGCGCCGAGCGCCCAAGGTCCCAAGGGTCTGTGCGGCAGTATCGATGTCTGGGACTACCGACCACTGGTCGCCGGGCTCAGGAACCCATTCAGGGCGAAGGACCCTTAGGTGCGGTACTCCGGCAGACTCGCAAGCGAGGACGACATGACCTGGCATGTGAGCCGTAAAGGGGTGCGTGGCATCGATCACTGCGGCGATGCGTTCGTCGGTCATCCACCTGGCCAACCCCTCGGGTCCGCCAAAACCTCCCACCCGAACCTGGCCGGGAGGAAGGGAGAGATCCTTCACCCGACCGGCGAATGACGAGATGACTGAGACTTCTCGAAGGGCCGTGAGGCGTTTCGCCAGCACAGAGGCCTCACTCGAGCCGGCGAGCAACAAGATCCGAGGTGGGTCGTTCTGTGTGCGTCGATCGGCCACCACCCGAGCGTAGGTGCTGGAGAGCACACTGCTACGGTGGCGTGCCGGTCCGGGCACCAGCGCACCCGTGCACAATGGTCAGGCCAGGACGCGGGAGATGCCGACATGAGTGCACGAACCACGACGACCCGGCCAGGTGGCGGGCGGTCCTCATGATCTGGTACATCACCAACGTCGATACCGAAGTGCTGGCACTGCGGACGGCTGTTGAATCGCTTCCAGAAGGCTTCACAAAGGTGCGGGCCGCCCAGCCCTGGGCTCTCGACGGTCCCCTGGACCTGGGCGATGCGAGCTGCGTATTGGTGCGTCTGCTCCGAGGTCGACAAGCCTGGGAAAAGGGATTCGACGATCTGCGCGCCGAATGCCTCCGGTTGGGCATTCCTCTGCTTGCTTTTGGTGGGGAGGCCGTGCCCGACGCCGAGATGACCGCCCTTTCGACCGTGCCGAGTGCGACCGTGACCGAGGCGTTTGGATACCTGGTCAATGGTGGTCCGGAGAACTTCGAGCATCTTCTGCGCTTTGTGGTCGACACGGTGCTGCTCGAAGGGTATGGATTCAATCCGCCCGTAGAAATCGACCAGTTCGGCATCTGGCGGGCTCCGAGCAAAGGTCAATCCGGACGGCCACTTGTTGCCGTGGTGTTCTACCGGGCCCACCTCGTCGCCGGGAACACCCAATTCGTCAGTGATATCTGTGATGGACTCGAGAGAGCCGGAGCTGACGTCCTCGCCATCTGGTGTTACTCGCTGCGTGCCCAGGCGGCTTTGCCAGTGGTCGAGATTGTTCGCAGCCACGGGGTGGAGGTGCTGATCACCACGGTATTGGCGGCGGGTGGTGTCGGGGCCGGAGCTGGGATTGTCGGCAATCCCGGCGGACTCGATGGTGAAGCTTGGGATGCCAGCGCGTTGGCTGAGTTGGGGATCCCGATTCTTCAGAGCCCATCTGCTGGAACATCGCGAGCCGACTGGGAAGCGTCGGATCTCGGGCTCGGCCCGTACGACGCCACTGCTGGAGTCGCCATTCCAGAGTTTGACGGAAGAATCATTGGTCCGATCACCACGTTCAATGAAGTGGTCGACGACGGTGACGAGTTGGGACTTCCCGTGCGGGCTTACCGCACGGTGCCGGACCGAGTGGCGCGGCTGGCGGGACTCGCCATGCGTTACGCCACCTTGCGCCGAAAGCTTCCCGCCGAGCGCCGCATAGCGGTGATCCTGAGTGCGTTCCCTACCAAACGTAGCCGGCTCGGCAACGCTGTTGGACTGGACACTCCGGCTTCGGTGCTTCGTATCCTGCACGCGATGTCTGCTGCAGGGTATGACGTCACGGACTCACCCACGGACGGTGACGCCCTGATGGCCCGGTTGTCCGATGGGTTGACCTATGAAGCAGAGACACTGAGTCCAGCGCAACTCGATCTGGCCGTTGGCAGCCTGCCGGCGACCCGCTATGCCGAGTGGTTTGCTCAACTTCCGGACGGGGCCCAGGCTGAAGTAGTGGGGACGTGGGGACCTGCGCCAGGATCCCAACGCGTGCACGATGACAAGTTGATATTTAGCGGCCTCTCGCTCGGCAACGTGCTGGTCGCCATTCAGCCCCCACGTGGCTACAGCGATGATCCCGTAGCGGTCTACCATTCGCCGAACTTGGCCCCGGCGCATCACTACCTGGCCTTCTATCACTGGCTTACCGAGGTATGGGCTGCCGACGCAATCGTCCACCTGGGCAAGCACGGAACACTGGAGTGGCTGCCTGGCAAGGCGCTTGCACTGTCTTCTAGTTGTTGGCCCGACGTGGCCATCGCCGACGTGCCCTTCTTCTATCCCTTCGTGGTCAATGACCCTGGGGAAGGGTCCCAGGCCAAGCGCCGCGCCCACGCGGTGGTGATCGACCACCTCCTGCCGCCGATGACCCGGGCGGACACATATGACGACATGGCCAAGCTCGAACAGCTCTTCGACGAATACGCGCAGGTCCAATCGCTTGACCCTACGAAACTGCCGGCATTGCGTGAACGGATCTGGGCATTGTTACGCGAGGCGGCGCTCGACCGCGACCTTGGCATTCAAGATGCCCCTGATGAGGACGGATTCGACGATCTGATCCTGCACGTGGACGGCTACCTGTGTGAGCTCAAGGATGCCCAGATTCGGGGTGGACTCCATATCCTGGGTCAGGCCCCCCAAGATGATGTTCTGGTCGAGCTGATTCTGGCCATCACGCGGCTGGCCCACGGTCGAGTTCCCTCATTGCGAGTCACCGTGGCCGAATCACTCGGGCTGAACGCTGTGGATGCCACTTCAGCTGATCAGATCGAGGCGGCCTGTCGGTCGCTGATTGAGTCGGCAGCCGCCAGAAATTGGACGGCGGACCCTGCGGATCCGCTCACTGTCCAGTGGGTCTGCGAGTGGTTGGTGCCAAAGTTGGCCCAGACGGTTGATGAGATCGACAACCTCTTGGTCGGCCTCGACGGGCGCTTCGTGCCTGCTGGTCCAAGTGGGGCGCTCACCCGAGGGGGGGCCCACGTACTGCCGACGGGCCGCAATTTCTACTCCTTGGACCCCAAGGCCATCCCCACCGAACTGAGCTGGGAAGTCGGCTGGTCGTTGGCCGAGACCCTTCTGCAGCGCCACCTCGGTGAGGAAGGAACCTACCCCGGCACCGTCGGACTGGTCTTGTGGGGCACGGCGATGATGCGGACCCAAGGAGACGATGTCGCCGAGGCATTGGCGTTGCTCGGTGTGCGGCCAGTCTGGGAGCCCGAATCCCGCAGAGTGACGGGTATCGAGCCGATTCCGCTGTCCGAGCTCGGGCGACCGCGCATCGACATCACGCTCCGAGTGTCAGGTTTCTTCCGGGACGCGTTTCCCAATCTTGTCCACCTGGTGGACGAAGCGGTGGCGCTGGTGGCATCGCTCGACGAGTCGAGGAACGACAACTACGTCCGAGCCCATGGCGTGATGGACCCTCGGGTCTACGGTCCAGGTCCCGGATCGTATGGTGCCGGCATTCTCCAACTCCTCGAGCAGCGGAATTGGCGTTCCGACGATGACCTGGCCGCCGTCTACATCGCCTGGTCAGGATTCTCCTACAGCCGTCAGGGGTTCGGGGTTCCGGCAGAAGAAGCCATGCGTCGCCGCTTCGCCGCCATTGACGTGGCAGTGAAGAACCAGGACAACCGGGAGCACGACATCTTTGACTCCGACGACTACCTGCAAGAGCACGGGGGGATGATCGCCACCATCCGATCCCTTACGGGCCGCGATCCGAAAGCATGGTTCGGCGACTCAGCCAACCCTGCTCATCCACAGGTGCGGTCATTGGCCGAGGAAGCAGCCCGTGTGGTGCGCACTCGTGTGGTGAATCCGAAGTGGATCGAAGCCATGCAGCGCCACGGATACAAGGGAGCATTCGAAATGGCGGCCACCGTTGACTATCTCTTTGGCTATGACGCCACTGCCCGCGTGGTCGACGATTGGATGTACGAGCAAGTCACCGTGGCATACGTATCGGATCCTGAGATACGCAAGTTCTTCGAACGATCGAACCCCGAGGCGCTCACGTCGATTGCCGAAAGACTGCTGGAAGCGGTCGATCGAGGAATGTGGAATGCCACCGAGGAGGCCCTTCGCTCGCTGCGCAGTGCCGTCTTGGAAGCAGAAGGTTGGTCCGAGTCGCGCAGGCTGAGCTGATGACGATGCCCGTCACGAAGGCTCCTTGGGTCTGATAACGCGAACTGCCGGCCGGTTGGACACCGGCCGGCAGTTCACCCGAAGGAGGTCTGGTACTCGGCTACGGCCTCGACGACGTGGCGTTTCCTGAGCCGGCAGACGCGGCGCCGGAGCCAGTGGAGCTCGCGCCACCGTCGTTGTTTTGAGCGGTCGAGGTGCCCTTGTCGGCGGCTCCACTTCCGGAAGGCGTGGCGCCTGAAGTGCCCAGGTCGGGCGTGCCCACCGTCGAGTGGGTGGAACCTGGCGTCGAGCTCGGCGGGCCGTCGCCGGTGCCGGTGCTCGGGTTGTGGGTGTCGGTGCTCGAGGTGTCAGTGCTCGAGGTGTCGGTGCTCGAGGTGTCGGTGCTCGAGGTG
>Ga0307374_10008501_pt1 | contig 15320 bp, 17 predicted proteins | sample OX3MG_FD_202532 | JGI IMG/M metagenome (GOLD analysis project Ga0307374, IMG submission 202532) | Soil microbial communities from Risofladan, Vaasa, Finland - OX-3 | ecosystem: Environmental > Terrestrial > Soil > Coastal area > Acid sulfate soil | place: Finland: Risofladan, Vaasa | collected... | reverse complement strand
ACTTCGCTGAGGATCAGCGCGGTGCCGGCGACGTCGCGTCGCCCCTCGCGCGGGGGCGTGGATTGGAACCACACCAAGAGGCCGATCTTTTGTGTCACCATCGTCGCCCCTCGCGCGGGGGCGTGGATTGGAACTTGGTTATTACTTGCCGTGCGGACCGCTGCTTGGTGTCGCCCCTCGCGCGGGGGCGTGGATTGGAACATGACCTACACGAGGAAGTGGCTGGAGGATACCGGTCGCCCCTCGCGCGGGGGCGTGGATTGGAACTCATTCGCGATGCGCAAGATGTAGTCGCCGTGGCGTCGCCCCTCGCGCGGGGGCGTGGATTGGAACCGGTATATCGCGGACATTTCGAAGATCATGTTCAGGGCTTTTCTTGCCAGTATCCCGCGAGTGGTCGGTTGCAACCAAGGATACAACGAATCCGTGTTTTGACAATCCGCGGCGGTTTTGGGCCGCGGCACTCCGCTTGGGGAAAGTACGATGGCAGGGAGTTCAGTAGGTGCGCGACGACCGCCGCAGGATGTCGTGCACCATGATCGTGAGTTTGGAGCTTGCGGCCATGCCGCCACTACCCCACACGCCGGATCGCTGGTGCGTGGCGCTCACGATGGGCGACCTGGTGTTCACGCTCGCGCAAGTCGCGGCCGGTGATCTCGACGTTGCCGTCGTCGGTGAGCAGGCGACGGCGCAGCTTGCGTTCGGCGACCAGCTCCAGCCGGGTCCGTTGGAGGTGGTAGGCTTCAAGACAGCGCTCGGGGGTGGCCGCAGCATCGAGGAAGCGCCGGAACACCTGCCGCGGCACCCGGACGACGCCCTCGTATTCGCCGATACCGACGCCAAATTCGACCGCCTGCCGGTCGGCGTTCCACCTCGCGTCTTCGGGGAAGCTGAAAAACATGGCGTAACTCGGGTCAGTTGAAGCGGACGATGTTCCGTTATTGTTCTCACAAACGCGGTGCGTGGGCAACGCGCTAATCGAGGAGCCGATGCTGCTCGCCGGCGGCGTCGAGCCACGGGTAGTCGAGGAAGTCGCCGGCGCGACTGAGGCCGGCACGGTCGGCGAAGAGGAAGAATTTGGGGGAGACGAGGGCCGCAGCGTGCTCGCGATAGGCCGCGATGATATTGCCGATGCGTTGCCTGCCGGGGGTGACGGTGAGCACCCGGACATTGGGCAGGCCGTAGCGCTTCGTATGCAACTCGTGGCGGTACGTGTGGGCGTAGCCGACGAGCTTCCTAAGGTAGGACGTTTTGCTGAGGTCCTTGCGCTCGGTGGGCATGGTGCCGCGGTCCGCCTCCAGAAATAGGTATTTGGCGTTGCGCCCCTCGGGGCGCTCCAGGTCGCGAATGCCGAAGATCCGGTCGGGCGTGGGGTGGAGCACGATATCGCTTCCCTTCCACCGCAGCGCCACCGGCCACATGTACGGCCGGCGGCTTGCGCGTGTTTCCTCGGGTGCGAGCGTGGTGAGAATTTCGTCGAACGGGATGATTTGCAACGTGCCGCGGCGGCGGCACGCGATTTCGAGCGCCACCATGAAGTCGGTGATTTCGAGCGCGTGGTCGATTTCGCCGCGGACGGCGGTGCGGGCTTTGGCCTGCCAGTCGACCGAAGCGCGGCGGAAATTGAATTTGGCCGCGAGCAGGTCGATGCCGTGGTTGCCGATGGCGTACACGATGGGGCGCGATCCCCCGCCCGCCTTGTAGGTGTCAACTTGGGCTTTCGGGCGCGAAAGATGTCCGCTGTGAAAGAGGAATTGGAGCCGGCGCAAGACTTGCTGCTCGCTTGACGACGGGTACAGCGCGTCGATGAGCGCGACGATGTGGGCTGAAGTGACGAAGCGGTGGCGCCCGGCGATTTTGAGTATTTCCTCGTCGCGCTCGGTGATCTCGAAGGCCGGCATTTCGCGCGGTCGGCGCACAAAGCGCGGCAGTCGTTCTACGGTGATGGTGGCGGTAGGCATGGGTCAATTATACCAGTGGCTCAGTTCCAACCCTCGTCCTTGAGGGGCGGGGGCTGTTCCAACACGCGCTCGTCGCGCGCTGCGGCCATCCGATCGGCCAGCTCGCGGCTGCGGCGGTCCTCGTCCGCGATCGCCTGCGCGACAGTCACGACGTAGGGCGTGGTTTCGGCAAGCTTGGTCTTCGCGCGCTGAATATGTTCGGGGCGGGACCAACCCTCCTTGATACGGAGCGTGCGGACCTTCGCGGCCGGGCGCGTCCCAATCTTTACAATGCAAAAGCCCTGGTCGAGGCCGGCAATCTCCGCCGCGGCCATCTCGAGCAATTCGGGCCACGCGTAGCCTTGAGTTGGCAAAGTCTTGAATACGGATTTGAACGTCTGATTGCGCCCGGAAGCGCGCGTGTCCGTCTCCGTGCGAGTCTCGCTACCCCCCGAAGCCCAATTCTCAGTGTCAGTGACACCCGCGGTTTCAGAGAAGTTCTCCACGGTCGCCGTGCTCGTCGAGGTCCCAGTACCCGCCTCCTCGCCGTCTGCGGTGAAAGACGCGCTGGTGCCCGCCGCCGTCGTGTCACTATTGCCGTATGTTGTGCTGCGGCTGGTCGCATGCGAACCGCCATGCGACCAATTCGTCCCTTCGGCAATAGCAACCGCGCGGCTTTGGCTCTCTGATCGAAGGCACACGATCTCTTGCCCAATTACCGTCGGCTTATCGTAGAGGTGTTTCGGCCTCTCGAAATCCCATTGGCCTCGAAAGGCGAACCGCGCGGCCAACTCGGCGTTGGACGGGGGCAAGCCGCCGAAAAAAATCTTGTTGCGGCACGACATGATCGCGCTCTTGATGAAGGGGCCGGCCTCATCAAGCTGGTCGAAGAATTGGTGAGCGAATATCGGGTGGAGATTAAATTTTCGGGCTTCCGTGAACAGTCGAGCCGCCGCCTCCGTCATAAATCTATGTGCCTCATCCCAGTAAAGCTGCACTGTCAGTGACTGTTCGTGGCGTCCCCGGCAGGCGAGAAATAGGTCGGCCATTATGAGCGCCCCGAGCGTCACGGCCTGATCTTCCGATGTCACCCCTTGTCCGTCGTAACTCAGATTGACCAGTACTACCTCTCCCTCATCCATCGCGCGGCGCCAATCCATCACGTTGTCCGGCTCGCTGAGGACCAGCCGGGACCGGCGCGCGAGGAGAAGCCGATTGACCCGGCGACGGGCCGCCCCGATCATCGCCTCCCGATCCGCCGGCTTCTTGTGCATTTCGACAGCCCGCCAGAACGCCCGGACCAGCGGATTTTCGCTGTGCTCGGCTGCATAGGTGCGGAGCCCGGAGTTGTCGTCCAACTCCAAAAGCTTCGCCGCGTCGGCAAACGACAGGCCGAATTCGGCGATCGTCGTGAAGGTGATATCCAGCGCCTCAACAGTTTGCGGCTGCGCGCTCGGGTCCTGTCCGCTCTTGCCCCAAGCACCTCTCAACACCGCATCTCTCGTCGCCGCTCCTGCGACCGCGGGGTCCATCCCCGGTCGTCGCTTGGCCGGATTGATCCGAAACAAAAACTCGGGATCGGAGAGATCAAGAATTCGAACGGTACGGAATCGATCGATTCCGGACGATATAAGCCAATTAAGATTCGCATCGTGCGAAGGTCCATGCGGGCATACAAAGATAGATGCCCGATTAGTTCCACAAAGCGCCAAGACATCCTGGCGCCACATTCCCTCCATGACTTTCGATTTACCTTGATTTGGGAGGCCCACTACGTGAAGCCCAAGCTTGCGCATCTCATGGGGAAGCAGGATGTGCTTCCCCTCCGCCGATTGTCCAATGACGACTGATCCAGGCGGCCATTCCGGCCGCCACAGCGGATGCGGAGCGTGATGCTTCCCTACTTGGGGTGCTGGCCGAGGCTTATCATCGATGAGCTCGGCGATCGGCGCAGGGGGACGCCAGGCGATGCGATAGGGTGCAGCCATAGCAGCACCTATAGGTCGGAGGCGCCGCGGCGACGGATCGACGCTTCGCTCGACACTTCTGCGTCCTGGTAGCGGTCGATCTGCTCGATCTCCTCGACCGTGAGCGGCCTATTTTCGTCGACGGCCCGCTTGCGGATTTCCTCGATCTTCCTGCGTATCCACTCACGATTGCGCGCAACCATCTGCTCCGCTGCAAGCGGCGCCCGGAGGTCCGCGGGCGTATCATCCATCGGGCCGGGTGAGCTGCCGCCCTCCCGGAGGCGCCTGATCCGCTGAAGAATCTGAATTTTCTGTTCTTGGCGGTACAGCAGGTCGATTTCGAATTCCTCCGCAGCCAAGTGGGCGGCCTGTTGTCCGCGCTGTAGCTCACGCTCCATGGCCTGCCGCTGCTGTTCTATGGCCAAGGGGGTGAGCGAGCGCTGTTTGCGCGCCAACTCAAAGTCCCTCAGGCCCCGCTGCACCTCCGCCGCGGCGTCGACGAAGCGCTTGCCCGCCTCCAGCCCGCTCACATACTCCTCAAGCGCTCGGCCAACGCCTCGCGCGCGGCGCCGCGCGCCCCACGACGGGTCAACCCATCCGAAATCGATATCCGTCGAAAGCTCGGCGCCGGACTTTTTCGCCAAGGCGCTCCGACGGCGCTCGTCATCGTAGTCGGTCATGATTTCCACTCCTCTCGCTGATGGCACGCTATGCCGCGCGCGGGTCTCTGTTCCGAAAGGACAGCTTCTTCCGGAGCCAGTCGTTGATCTGTTTGAGCTGTTCACCGGCAGCCTGGAGAGCGGCCGCCTCCGCTCGGAGGGCGTCGCGCTCCTGCCTCGCCCTTGCTCCCGCTTTGGCTTCGCTGCGGGCGCGCGTGCGAGCGTCGGAAAGCCGGTCTTCAAGCCGGCGGATCTCTACCGTCAGGTTGTGGACCGTAGTCGCGAGGAGTGCGCGCTCGCGCCTGAAAGCGTCGCGCTCGGCGGTGATCGTCGTGTATTTATTGGCGGCAGTCCGCTCGCGATCCGCAATGAGTGCCTCGGCGGCGGTCAGCGCTTCGCGCGCACGCTCACCTTCCTCTCGCAGGCGGACGCGCAAGTGGCCCAACTCGCCAAGAAGCCGCATCCGGTCTGCGGCCAGATGATCGATCTGATGACGCAGCTCGTTCTTCTCTTGAGCAGAGCCGCCGGTTTGGTCGGCTTCCGATCTACGGGCCTTTTCTAGCTCCTCGACCCTCGCGGCGAGCGCCGTTTTCTCTTTGAGCAATGCGTCGCACTCGCGCGCGACACGGGCGTCAGCCGCAGCTTTGGCGGCAAGGCGCGCAGCCAGGAGCCCGCGTTCTTCAGCGGTCAGCGAGGCCAGGAAGTCGGTGCGGCTTTGCGCGAGGTCGCGCTGCTGGCGCGCTTCAAGTTCCCGCGCCTGTTGGCGCAAGGCCCGCGCGCTGGCTTCCGCGGCTTTGCCGTGGGCGGCAAAAACCTGGTCAAGTTTGCTCTGAGAGATCAGCGGATCGCGCAGGTACCAGCAGATCGTGAATTCCGCGCCGAAGACGCGCAGGCGATGCTCGGAGCGCGGAATGGCGAGGAAGTCGTTAGCCCAGCTCCGGATCGGTTTCAGGATTTCGGGCGATACCGTCCGGAGGTCGATGGGGGGCTCGCGGCTCATGGGTGCTTCCCCTCGCCGGCACCGTCCACCATGCCGTCTGTCGGCCGGTTCTTGCCTCCACCGTTCTGGCGCTCAGCCATGAGGCGCGCTGCGAACGCTTCGATCTCGTGAGCAGGCCAAGCCACGGTGTTGGGGCCTAGATGAACCCGCCGGGGCAACCAACCCTTCGCCTCCCATCGATTGACGGTCATGGTCGAAATGCCGCCCAGCATTCGCCGGAGCTCGGGGAGGCGAATGAAATGGACCTGTGTCATGGCGCGGCCTCCTTCGCCTGAGAGGACAGCGGTCGCGGTTCAGCGGGCGACGATTTCGTCTGGAGGCGCTCGTGGCGCCTGATAAATGTGATCAGTCGCACCAGTGCGGCGAGATATCGGGCGACCTGTTCGTGTGGGCAATGAAGATCGCCGAATAGGTCCGTCGACGAACTTTTCTCTGCATTTCCTTGCGCGAAATGACAGCCGTGTGCCCAGCGCCAAATCGTCATCGCGGCCACTCGATGGTCATTGGGTAGCTGCTGCACGGACAGAGCGGAGGACCCCGGTGTACGAGCCATTTCCGAGTGGTTCTGGTGACGTAACCGCAGTCGTCACAGACGGCTTTGATGAGGCGAGTTCTCAAACCCGCATCTTCCTTTTCTGGAAATTCAGGCAGTGAGACCTTGATCTGAGGATGCTCTATCCGAGCATGCGGGTACGGCCCAAGGTCTGGCAGCAGACGGCAACGGACGTAACTTGCGAGAGCCTCACCGGGCACAGTCGAAGTTGGCTTGCCGACAAAACCAACGCTCGTTGCGGCCCGTTTAAACGGCCCACGGTGACCGTGAACGCAGCCGACAACGGCATGCAGCAACTCGTGCAGCACGATGTGCGCGACCTGAAATGTGTCATCGATGAGTGGCGAGACAAAGATTTCCGTACGGCCGGCCGCCGAGTATGTCGGCGACCAGCACTGCCCAACAACCAATCGCTTGCGCGCGAGACCGCCCTTGCTAGGGAATCCACATGTAATGCGGATATCGGGAATCGGCCCGATACCGGCCAGGGTCGGGCGCCACGCCTCCGCCAACCCCAGAAGCCATGCTTCCCGGTTTGGAGCGTTTAAACGCTGAGGCGAGCTGCTGATTTGAACGCGCTCGTAGCCTTCACGCAACTCACACGGGTCTTGTGAAACGCTCATAGCCGGAGGCTCCAATCTCAAACATTGGTCCTCCCCCGGCTCGGCCGGGGGGCCCGGCAGGCTGCAACCTGCCGGGCCCGCTCATTTTGAAAGCGCGCCGGCTGCTTTTCGCCGACGCTAACCCACCAAAAACCACCCGGAACGAATCGAGACGGTAGCGTTTTCTAAGGAAAGCCCGTCACGAAAGGGTCAGGGAATGGCGAGGCCAAGGAACGATCGCAATGAGGCGTGGGTCGCGAAGGTACGCGAGCGCCGGCTCACGCACGGCTGGAGCCAGCGAGAGCTCGCGGAGTCGATGGGTCACAGCTTTAGGTATATCGAGCGGATTGAACAAGAGGTCATCGTGCCCCCCGCGGCAGAGCGGCGCCGGTTGGAACGCAAGCTCCAAATAACCGCAGCGGAAAGCGCTGCGCTGCGCGGTACGACGCTATCCGACGCCTTCGAGACGCTCCGGCAGGTCCAAGTGGCTCTCTACCTGGCCCGCTACAGAGACACGGGCAAGGTCGCAGCCGAGATGGCTGTGACACTGCATAACCCGAGCGACTTCAAGCTTCGATTTGAAGCGACACTAGATGGGTGGGTGAACGAGCGCATGCACGGGGCGCTCCAGACGGACGGGTATGCGGAACCCAACTCGGATCTTGTGCTCCGCTATACGCGTCTGCACGACGTCACCCTGCAGAGAAAGAAGCACGTTCGCGATCCGTATTTTCTCGCACTCCTCGATTACGATATTCTCTATCACCCTGTATTCGATGCGTCCGTAAAAGCAACGAAAGGCGCGCGAGCGCGAATGGTTGTGTGGCACTGGCCGTTTGAAGATCATTACGATGGTGAGCTTAAGTTCAAGGGTTACTGGGACGATGAATTTGAGGAGTGGCAGCTCGCGGACCTTGATGCTTAATTACCTCATCCACCGATCTAACCGCGCCTCTACCTCCTCCCGCCGTCTTCCCCACCGTCGCCGCGATTGCGCGATGACCTTCTCCCGGCTCGCATAGCTCCAGCCCACGCCCGCAATCGTACTTCCGAGAAAGGGCGCGCTCGTCGTCCCGCCTGTAATTGTTCTTACGGCTATCTCTCCCCTATGAAAGCCGGTCAGCACATCCGGCCCGTACGGCGTGAACTCGCCCGACAGCGCCTCGGCATCGTCGTAGCCCACCTGAAAGGACACGAGCGTCCCGACATTCCCGAAGACTGCGGCGCGGATCGCAGGCGTCACCTGCGCGAGATATTGGTGGCCTAGCACAAGCGAGAGCCGGTACTTCCGAGCCTCCGCGAGGATTGAGGCGAAGGCGTCGGTCGTGAAGTTGTGGAATTCATCCAAATATATTGCGAAATCAATGCGCTGGTCTTCGGAAACGGTCGCGCGCCGCATTGCCGCGAGCTGAACTGCCGTCACCAGAAGCGAACCGACAAGATTGGTCGCCGCTTCCCCGAGCTGCCCCTTCGACAGGTTCGCGATGATGATGCGGCGGTTGTCCATCGCGTCGGCGATGTCGAGCGTACTCGTCGCTTGCCCCAGCATGTTCCGGATCGCGGGCGCGGCGAGCAACGCGCCGATCTTGTTCTGCACCGGGCTCACTACCTCGGTCGCGAACTGCGAGCTGTACCCGGCGAATTCCTCCGTCCAGAACGCGCGCACCCGCAGGTCTTGGATTTCCTTTACCACGCGAGCGCGGTAGTCCGTGTCCGTGAACATACGCGGCACGCCAAGGAGCGACACGCCGCCGCGCGAGGGCGGGAAGTCGAGCAAGGCGGCGACCGTGTTGTAGAGCACGTATTCGAGGCGAGGCCCCCAGCTGTCCCGCCAGATATGACGGAACGTGCTGACGACACTCGCCGCGATGAGCGGCCGGTCGTCCGGCGGCGCGTGCTGCAAAACATTGAAGCCGATCGGATAGGCGAGATCGGCTGGCGCGAGATACACCACGTCCTCGGTACGCCAGCTCGGGATGTAGTCGAGGAGCTCTTCGGCGAGGTCGCCGTGCGGATCAAGAAGCATGAGGCCGCGCCCGGCCTCTAAATCCTGCACAATGAGGTTGCGTAGCAGCGTGGATTTGCCGCTTCCCGTCTTCCCTATCACGTAGAGGTGCCGTCGCCGGTCGGCGACCGAAATACCAAACGGGACGCTGCTAACGACCGGCCCGCGGGAGGGGTCGAGTGCGAGCCCGTCACGCAATCCGATCACTAAGTCCATGCGCCAAGACCAGCCGCGTCCGCGCCTGCCGAGGGGCGGCAACACCTCGGACGAACCGGCCTGGTCTGCCGCGACCAGACGCGGGACTTACCGCTACACGTTTGGGTGCCGTTTGAGCGGTACGGGGGCGCGGCTGGTCTTGAAGTACGGCGCGCAGGCGAGGAAGGCATACGCTGATTGTACCGGGCGGATGCGCGGCCCGGCCGCTGGGGACAACGCCGATGGTACAGTGAGGAGCGGATTGCACCTCACACACGGAGCACCGCCATGGCGCCCTACATCGATTTCGCGTGGGTCAAAGCGAACGCCTCATTCGAGCGCGTGCTTGAACACTACAAGCTCGCGCTCCGCGGCCGGGGCGCGCAGCGCTCCGTCCTCTGCCCCTTCCACCCGGACAAGCGACCGTCGCTCCGCGTCGAATTGGACAAAGGCGTGTTCCACTGCTTCGCCTGCCAAGCCAAGGGGAACATGCTCGAATTCGTCGCCCGGATGGAAGGCGATGCCGACGACCTGCGCTCGGCGGCAGAAAAGATCGGGGAGATTTGCGGGGTCGCTCTCGCCGCGCCGCGCGAGGGTGCCGGGGTCAAGTCCCCGGCGGCCAAGCATAGGCGCAAGGGAGCGGTGCCGCGAGACAAGCAGCACGAAGGCGCAAGGACCGCGGCGGAAAAAGGCGATGAGCAACGGCGGCCTGCCGGCATAGCACCCGCGTCGGCGAAATCGATCGGGCGCGCGCCGGCGGTCGCCGGTAGCGAGCCCGTCAACCCGCCGCTCACCTTTGAGCTCAAGCTCGATCCGACGCATCCATACCTCGTCGAGCGCGGCGTCTCGGCCGAACTCATTGCCGAGTTTGGCCTCGGGTATTGCAGCCGCGGCTCGATGGCCGGACGCATCGCGATTCCGATCCACAATGCGGCCGGCCAGCTTGTCGCCTATGCCGGTCGCTGGGCCGCAGAAGAGCCTCCCGAGGACGTTGAGCGCTATCTGCTGCCGGCCAAATTCGAGAAGAGCCGCGTGCTCTACAACCTGCATCGCGTTCGCGATGCCGAGCACGTTGTGGCGGTCGAGGGCTATTGGTCCACGATCCGCCTGAGCGCCTTGGGCGTACCCGTTGTCGGCCTCATGGGCTGGTCGGTCTCGCCCGAGCAGATCGCGCTCTTGCGCGAGCGCGGTACCCGGTATCTCACTGTCCTCTGGGACGGAGACGAGGCCGGAGCCCGTGGGCGAGAGCGGGCCGTGCCCGATCTCGCGAGCGCGTTCTTCGTACGCGCCCCGGTTCTCCCCGATGGGGAGAAGCCGGACACGCTCGGCGGGGCTGAGCTCAAAAAACTCGTTTCCCTGCCCTAGCACATTCGGCGGCCACCTCTGCGGGTGGCCGTCTTGTTTGCGCGACCGCTTTTTATGCGGTCGCACCGAGGCGAGCCCCGCTAGGGCTCGCCCCCGCGCCCGATGGGCGCGGACCGTCTCGGCGGAGCCGAGAACGATTGCTCGGCACCGCGGTGCCGCACGGTTGCCGCCGCACTCCGTGCGTCCGAGGCGAGCCCGCCCGTTACGGGCTCGCCCGCGCGCCAGGTAGGCGCGCACCGCCGGCAACGCCGGCCACGGTTCACCCCCCAACGATCGTCGGCGCCCCGTGCCGCCCAAGAGCGCCGTCTGTTAAGCGGCGCGATTGGCTAGCGGCACGGAGGCGAGCGCAGCGCCCGACCACGCCCGCCTTTGGTCGAGGCCGGCGTCGCTTGGCGCGCCGATGCCGAGACCCGCAGCGATAGCGGAGCCCGGAGCACTGACTGGTTGGTTCCGGTCAGTGCGTAGGGAAAGGGGGGCGTGGTCGGGCGCTAGCCCGACGATCGTTGGGGGAACAATTTAGCAAGGCGCTGTGCGCCTTTCCGCCAAATCTGGCGAACCGATTACCCCTACAAACCATGTTTGTAGCCCCGTTTGTAGGATGCATACGCGCGTCCCGGCCGTACCCAAACCGGCCGGCAGGAGCGAAAAAGCCGGCGTTGCCGGCTCGTGTTTTCAACATGGAAACGGGTTTAGAGCAGATCGATTAACTCGTCTGCACCCAATCCAGCCTGCCGCATGATCGAGTGAAGCGTACCGCGCTTCAGGTCTCGATTGTGGTAGGGCACCGTTACGAGGACTCCTGGCTTGTCCGGGTGTCTGAGGTAGTGATGACTGCCCCGGATGTGGTGGACGAAAAAGCCGGCTCTTTGGAGGGCGCGGATGATTTGGCGCGGCGTTACGGCCGGGAGGTCGGGCATCCGGCTCTCAAACTGCCACCGCCACCGTCTCCTTGAGAATGTGGCTGCGCGGCTGGGGATCTTCCGGAGGCGGGCTCAACCCGTCCTTAGCGAGAGCTTCGAGATAGCCACGAATCGCATCGGCCGCCATCGCACGGGCCTCCTCCAGCGAATCCCCTTCGGTAACGAGCCCAGGCAGAGCGGGGCACGTCACAACGTAACCCCCTTCGTCGGCCGGCTCGAACAGTACCGTGTACCGATACTCGTGCGTTTCCACCACTTCGCTCCCGCTCATACCGCCCTAGTATACCACACCGCCTGTCGGGGCGGCCCTGCTGCCCGGAGGACTTCGTCGAGCTGCTGGTCGGCTTGCTCGAATTTCTGCGGCTTGTCGATCATGCCTCAATCTCATCGGCTATCGGGTCCTCGAAGGGGAGGCGGTCAGCCCAGCGAATATACCAACGGATGGCTGAGCGGACGGCTTCGGCACGGCTGACGCCCTGATCCCGCCGGAGGCGGTCAAGCTGCGCAAGTTCGTCTTGGGGGAAAGAGGTGGTGACGATCATGTCTACAGCAACCTAACGGATGGTCATCATCAGCCCGCGCCGTCGCAAGCTCTCCAGGATGATGCCGGCGGCCAAATCAGGCTCGGGCTGCTGGATCGGCTCGTAGGTCAGGTCGTCCACGTCGGCTTTCTTGGCCATGCCAGAATTATACCATGCCGAGGATCAAGGGCCTGGTCGGGGCGGAAAGCCCTGGCGCCTCAATCCGGCTGGTTGCAGGCCTCACCTCTCTTCCCCGCCAGAAGGGCCGCCATAGGCTCCTGACGGGCTCGTAGGGCGATAACCGAGCCGAATATGTTGGTTGGGCTTTGTGGGCGTATTTTGGGCTGAATTGATGCTTTATAAGCCTGGGCCATGACTTAGTATTTTTCTTCTTAGTATTAATACCTGAGTATTATTCATAGAGTATTTCGACTGGCCGAATTCTGGTCTTCGACCTGCCGAATTCTAGATTTCGATATATCGAAATCAGGACTTCCGTTCCTTCCGAATCCCCTTGTTTTTCACCGCGAAATGGACGCGGTAGAGGTTGGTCTTCCCTTGTCCCCGGCGGGTGATCTCAATAAGGCCGGCCGCCTCAAGCTCCTTCACGTACTCGTTCACGCGGGACACGCTCATGCCCATATGCTTGGCAAGGCGGTCTTGGCCAGGGAAGCAGCTATCGTTGTTCCAGGCGAAATGCAGGAACATCGAGTAAGCGACTTTTGCGCCAAGGCTCAGCGTCCCGTCCCGCAAGATGAAATTTGGGACCTGGGTAAACCCGCCACGCGCGACCGGATCGAGCGTGGCTAGTTCGATATTGCGCTCTCGGATGAGATCGCCAATCGACTCGCCGTTCGCGTACTCCATAATGCCATTCTATCGGCAGTATGGCAGGGATTTAGCGTTATCCCCTAGCCTGGCTGATCCGTCTCGGCCTCCTCAATCGGATAGTCGTAGGCGCGCGAAGCTCCGCCGCGACCAAGAAGCGGCGTGAGCATTTTCTGCAAGCCGCCGATCAAAAGGTTCGTCTCCCGAGCGCGTTCGGTCAGATCTTTGATCTGATCGTCTTTCACCGCCACCTGGCCGCGAAGAAACTCATTCTCGCGTTCAAGCATTTCCACGACCCGGCCCTCTGTCGCGACAGGTCGCGACACCGGTTCTGGTTGAGGCGCGACATGATGCGACAGCTCATCATCTGTCGTCGCTTGTCGCCGCTGGTCGCCGCGTGTCGCGGCTATCTCGACGGCTTTTTCGTCCAGAACTTCCGGCGCGACCATTGTCGCGACTTGTCGCGACAGGTCGCGACTTGTCGCGACAGGTCGCACCTCTTTGATGTACGCAATGTGGCGCTCGACCGACGCGGGCGTGATCAAAAACTTCTCGCCGAATGGCGTCTCGACGCGATGAGCGTCTAGGTGTTCCTTGGCGCAGTAGCGCTGAATGCTGCGCATGGTCCGGGGCAGGCCAGCAGCTTCATAGAGCGCGAGGGCATCCTCGATCGAAAGGGAATACTCGCTGTCGTCGCCTGTCGCGGCGTGCCGCGACAGGTCGGGGCTTGTCGCACCCTCCTGTCGCGGGTTGTCGTCGTTCATGCTGCTGATGATAGCCCGCTGGTCGCGACCGCTGCCGCGCTTATCCCCACGACCGAGGCATGCCAGAAGGGAAGCTCTGGACTGCCGAAGGCCCCTTGAAGTGGAGCGGCTAGGTGCGACAGGCTGTCGCCTCTGTTACCCAGTCCGTTACCCAGTGCCGGCTATCGCGAGAAAAAAGGAAAGCGACACTTCCATTATTTCGCCGCTAACCTCTTGGAAAGATTGGTGGGTGCAGTAGGACTCGAACCTACGGCCCGCTGATTAAGAGTCAGCTGCTCTACCAACTGAGCTATGCACCCCACCATGCGCCGCGGCGCGGGGCGCGAACATAGTCGATCGACGGTTCGAGGGGAATACCCCGCGCGCCGCCGGCCGCGCCCTGCGAAATCGTGGATTCCGGCCGCTCCCCAGCATTTCTGAAATGCAGTATTATCGAATACTTGAACGACACATTTCTGCTCGGCCAAAATAATACTGGCGACGGAGAGTACACCCTGCACGGCAGAAATTACGCAAGGACCGAACCCACACGACTGTTTGATGCAGCCTCCTTCGGCAGCACTGCGACCCGCCGGGTTGGCACATTTGCAAATCGGATCTTAGGGCATACAGCAGCGCAAATACCGTCGCGGAGATAATCCGGTCCCGCTTTATATATCCGTGAGCCACCGCTTTCCCCTGAAGCAATAACGCAACCCCGCGGTTATTGCCTATTTTGCGCAGGAGCCTATCGCATAGGCGTAGACGGCGGAAAGAGTAGCGTCCAGAACAGGCTGCAGCGTTCGGATTGCGGGGCCGTCGGGCTGAAACAGGCAGTTATGCCCGTGTGGCTGAAAATGCGGGCCAAAGGTCGGCCGACCCGGCCAATTCTCTGCGCTGTTGCGGAACGCCGGCCGCGAGAGGCGCGGGCGGAACGCCGGGATCAGCCGATGCGCCCGTGGCAATGCTTGAATTTCTTGCCCGAGCCGCACGGGCACGGCGCGTTGCGGCCGGTGCCGGCCCACGGCGCGCGCGCCGTGTTGCCCGCCTCGCCGACGTGCGGCGGGGCGGCGCCGTTGCCGCTGTTGAGCCGCCCGGTGCGTTGCGCCGACCGCGAGGGCGGGGGCGGCGCCGCCGCGGGATAGACGGGCGAGGCAAACCCGGCACCGGCCATCGCCATCGCCTCTTCGCGCTCCAGCGGCGCGCCGTCGGCGAAGGGCGGCGGCTCGAGCGGCGGCGGCTCCATGCGCAACTCGACGTGGCTCAGCACCCCGGTCACCTCGTCGCGCAACGCGGTCAGCATGCCCTCGAACAGCTCGAACGCCTCGCGCTTGTATTCGTTGAGCGGGTCGCGCTGGCCATAAGCCCGCAGGTTGATGCCCTGCCGCAGATGGTCGAGCGACAGGAGGTGATCCTTCCAGATCTGGTCGAGCAGTTGCAGCAGCAGGCTCTTTTCCGCCATCCGCATCAATTCGGGGCCGTAATTGGCGGTCTTTTCGGCCATCTTGCGGTCGGCGGCGGCGATCAGCCGCTCTTCGACCTCGTCGCCGCTGATCCCCTCTTCCTTGGCCCATTCGGCGACCGGCAGATCGAGGTCGAGCAGGCGCAGCACCTCGGCGTGCAGCGCCTCGATGTTCCACTGCTCGGGCAGCGCGTTTTCCGGGATTGCCTGCGCCACTACGTTGCCGATCACCGCGTTGCGCATATCGGAGACGATGTCGGCGACATCGCGCGAATTCATGATTTCGCGGCGCTGCTCGTACACGACCTTGCGCTGGTCGTTCATCACGTCGTCGTATTTGAGCAGCTGCTTGCGGATGTCGTAGTTGCGCGCCTCGACCTTCTGCTGCGCCTTAGCGAGCGCCTTGTTGACCCACGGGTGGATGATCGCCTCGCCCTCTTTGAGGCCAAGCCGCGACAGCACCGAATCCATGCGATCAGAGCCGAAGATGCGCATCAGATCGTCTTCGAGCGAGACGAAGAATTTCGACGCCCCGGGGTCGCCCTGGCGGCCCGACCGGC
>Ga0307374_10008500_pt1 | contig 15322 bp, 14 predicted proteins | sample OX3MG_FD_202532 | JGI IMG/M metagenome (GOLD analysis project Ga0307374, IMG submission 202532) | Soil microbial communities from Risofladan, Vaasa, Finland - OX-3 | ecosystem: Environmental > Terrestrial > Soil > Coastal area > Acid sulfate soil | place: Finland: Risofladan, Vaasa | collected... | reverse complement strand
TCTTCAAAAGCTTCCGCTGCGCCGGGTCATTGAGCAGAACCACTCCTTCCTGCCCGTCGAGTCCGACAACCACAACGTAGTGCAGCGGCCCGGACTTCCCGGAATCTTTCAGGCAGACAATCAGCGGGCGCCCCTGCGCAAGGTGGTGCCGCAGGTCTTCCGATGTGCCGCGAAAGGCAAACACCCGAAAACCGTTCTGGCGGAAATAGCGCTCCATGTCAGAGGCATAAATGCCTTCGGCTTGAGGGCGGTAAAGGATGTGCTGAATCCGGCGGGCGCGAGCGGCGGGCGGGATGCCTGCATCCTTGTTCTTCAGCCAGTATTGCATGACCATCGCAATGCAGGCGGACCCGCACCCCTTCGCCTGCTGCCGGACAAAGGGAACGTTCAGCCAGATTCCCGGCCCGGCCGCGAACGCACCGGCCAGCACCGCTGGAAGCAGCGCCGGCATCCAGATGCCCGGCCGCTTGACGCATCTCATGCTCTCAGTGGACCGCGATCAGCACAATGACCGCGGCGCCAAGAGCGATCAGGATGTAAGTGATCTGCTGGTTGGTCAGCGCGCCCGCAGCGAAATCTTTCTGGGCCTTGTCTGCTCTTGCAGCGAGTCGAGCCAGTTCCTGGTCACTCAACGATGGAACGGCTTTTTTGATTTGGACGGGATCGAGCTGCGCAGATTTCAGCGCTTTCTCAGCCGACTTGGAAGAAAAAAGATTCTCGACCTTGGTGATATTCTGCTGCCGCGTACGGGCAACCGAGAGGGTAGCCTGTTGCAGTTCCGCAGGCGAAACAACATGACTCTGAGCCGCCAGCAACAAAGGAGCTGGAAGCAAAAGCCCTACAGCACAAACCCAAGAGGTGATGAGTATCCGGTCAATCGAAAAACGCAAAGTAATTCCTCCTTCAACAACGGATATTGCCCCTCCCCTCTCCTGATTATTCTACGGGGTAACAGAAAGTTCCACAAGTCCCGCTGCGATTTGGAGAAAGTTCAGCGAAAACCCGATGGAGAAAACAGGCGGATTGACGGCGTGATGGATGTTTAGTAGACGCCTTTGATGAAGCCGCCATCGACGGCGATGGAAACGCCCGTGATATAGCTTGAGCGCTCCGAGGCAAGAAAGACGACCAGGTTGGCAAACTCTTCCGGCTGGCCCAGGCGGCGCAGAGGAACCTGCTTTGCCCAGCGTTCCTGGATCTCGCTGGGATCAACTTCTTCCGCCCTGGCCAGCCTGCCCGAGAGTTCATCCAATCGAGAGGTCAGCGTATAGCCCGGGCAGGCGTTGGTGACCAGAATGTTGTCTTTCCCATATTCATTGGAAAGGCTTTTCATCAGGCCGCTGACCGCGGAGCGAACGGAATTGGACAGCACCAGGTTATCGATCGGCTGCTTCACCGATGCAGAAGTAATCGTAATCAGCCGGCCCCATTTGCGCTTCTGCATCAGCGGCAGCACCTCGCGCACAAAATAGAGCGTGCTCATCAGGTTCAGGTTCACACCCGCCTGCCAGTCTTCCACCGTGGTTTCAGAGAAAGGCTTGGCCGGAGGGCCGCCCGCGTTGGTCACGCAGATATCCACACGCCCAAAGCGGCTGGCGGCTTCCGCAACGAAGCTTCGAACCTCTTCGTACACCGTGACGTCAACGGCCCGCGCCAGAACTTCGGCGCCCGTCTCCTGGCGGATTTCTTCCGCCGTCCGGTTGAGGGTCGATTCCGTCCGGGCGCAGATCGCCAGCTTGGCGCCTTCCCGGGCCAGCCCAAGGGCAACCGCTTTTCCCAATCCCTGGCTTGACGCCGCCACAATGGCGACGCGGTCTTTTAATCCCAGATCCATTTCCCCGCCTCCCGATTTCTGTGAACCGCTTGCAGTCTGTCCTGCCAATCCGACAAAGCCCAAAAGCAGATTCCTCGCTGCGCTCGGAATGACGCGGTTCCGGAATGTTTGTCAGCAGCCTGCTGAAAGGTGCGCCCGAAGACCCCGAGAGCGTCCATCGCAGACATGCCCTGCAAGCCGCGAGCCGATTCGCCTGTCCGCCTAGCCCTTGCGCAGATAATCGTCCTTGCCGGTCAGCCAATCCGTGCGAACTGGAGTGAAGATCTCAATATCAAAAGTATCTTCAAGCGCCACAACGCCGTGCGGGACGTTTGGAGGGATGTGCACGATCTCCCCTTTTCGAACTATAACTTCCTGCCCGCCGATCTCGAATTTCAGCGCGCCTTCCAGAACGTAAGACATCTGCTCGTTTTCATGCTGGTGCACAGGAACAACGCCATCCTTGGCGATAAAGATCTGCGCCACCGTCATCTTCTCGCCCGTGACCACTTTGCGCCAGATTTTGGGATTCATCTGCTCCTTCCGCACCGAATCCCACGCATAAAGCTGCATAGCCATCCCTCCGGTTATCCTTAATTGTTTCCAGCACAGGCATTTTACCTTCCGGGATTGGAATTTGGCGATAAAATATGCCAGGACTCGCAGAGAAAGTTTAATGCTTCGGCCCAAGAAGCAAAGTTCCTGACAACAGCGAGTCCGGCACTTTACGCTGATGTCAACAGAGTTCACCAGAACGCTCGACTGGCTGGCGGTTGTCTACGCCGCGCTCTATTTTCCCGTGCCGGTTTACTGGCTGCTGATTCATCCCGCCGTCAACTTCTGGCGGCGGGTCGGCTACCGGTCCTTCTGGGTTGCGCTGCCGGTATGGATCTCGATCGGCCTGCCGCTGGTGCTGATTGAGAATTCCCTGTTCTCCCACCGCTTGCCGCGCAATGCCGCGACCTACGGCCTGGGAGCGGCGCTGCTGGCCTTGAACTTCTGGGTGGGCCGCCAGGTGCATCAGAAGTTCAGCTTCAAGAAACTGGCCGGGCTTCCGGAGTTGAATCCCAAGCATCAGCTTCAGGGAATCGTCAGCACGGGCATTTACGCGCGAGTGCGACACCCCCGCTACGCCAACATCTTGGTGGGCTTCATCGCCTTCGGGTTGCTCACCGGCGCGGCGGGAATTTTTCTGCTGGCCCTTATCACGTTTCTGTTGTACTTAATCGTCGCCCCGCTGGAAGAACGGGAACTCCGGGAACAATACGGTTCTGAATACGAAGCTTACGCGCGCACGGTGCCCCGGTTTATTCCCTATTTGTGGCGAAAACCCCGGAAATTATCTTTGTAAAGGAGGTTCCCATGCGAAGCTTGTCCCAGGCGGTCCTGCTTGCGGGCCTGATGGCGTTCTCCTGGCCTCTGGCCGCGCAGCAAGGCCACAATTGCTCGAATTTTACGATCATCATCGGCTCACCTGAAGATCAACTGATGAATGTCACGCTATTTTGCAATCCTCTGTAGACCCTCTGGCAGAAGGAATTGGCTCCGCGAAAATTCCGCTGGACTCCCCGATGTTCTCGGGGCAGGATAAAAGGAACAGTCAAAATTTGCATAGGCCTGCCGGAAGCAGCACCGCCGCATAAGGTGCGGATGCATTCCGGCCGGGCACAAAGGGGCGATGATGAAGAAAATTGCATTGACGCTGGCAGGAACTCTGATTCTGCTGACGGCTGCCTGCAGCCAACAGCCGGCAAGCACCGGCTCCCAATCCAGCACTGCGATGGACCAAAGCCAGGAAGCCGCTCCCGCAAACAACGGGCAAGCTTTTACGGGTGAGATCATGGACAGCATGTGCGCCGGCATGGGCGGCCACGATCAGATGCTGCAAAGCGGAAAGGTCAAGAACGCCAAAGAATGCACGCTTGAATGCGTGAAGATGGGCGCCAAGTTTGTCCTTTATAACCCCGAAACAAAAACCACCTATCAGCTCGATGACCAGACAAAGCCCGTGCAATTTGCGGGGGACAAGGTCACGGTGGATGGAACTCTTGACGCCTCCACCCATACCATTCACGTGGAGAACATCACAGCGGCCGCATCCTGAAGCGCGCCGAGGCGTGTTGAATCCGGGGCCGGACCTGACTCCCGGCGGAAGGGGAATCAGCCCTCCTCGCCGTCCTGCGCTTTCCAGTCCCTGCCCGCGGGGTTGAGCAGTTGTCCGCCCCCTTCGCCGCCGGTTTTTCGGATGATGCGCTTTCCGGAATAGATTCCGGACACTTTCACGCCGCGGAACGGCTTCGAAGCTGCACGCTCGTCTCCGGGAGTGGGTTATAATGCTTGTTAACCTTCACCCGAACGGTGTTCCTAATGCGATATAAGAACATTCTCGAGGCCATCGGCCGCACGCCCCTGGTCAGGCTGAACCGCCTGGGACGCGGCTTCAAGGCGGAAACCTACGCCAAGTGCGACTACCTGAATCCCGGCGGCAGCGTCAAGGACCGGATCGGTATCGCCATGGTTGAAGATGCCGAAAGGCGTGGCGTGCTGAAGCCGGGCGGCACGATCATCGAGGGAACGTCGGGCAACACCGGCATGGGTCTGGCGCTGGCGGCTGTGGTTAAAGGCTACAAGGCCATCTTCACCATCACGGACAAGCAATCCAAGGAAAAGATCGATTCGCTCAAAGCGATGGGCGCGGAAGTGATTGTGTGCCCCACCGCGGTCGCGCCGGAAGATCCGCGCAGCTATCATTCCGTGGCCCGCAAGCTGGCGCGGGAAATTCCGAACTCCTTTCACGCCAACCAGTACGACAATCCCGCCAACCCGGCCATTCACTTTTGGACAACGGGGCCGGAAATCTGGGAGGACAGCGAAGGCCGGATCACCCACTTCATCGCGGGCATGGGGACCGGCGGAACCATCACCGGCATCGGGCGCTATCTGAAGAAGCAAAATCCGGAAGTAAAGATTATTGGCGCCGACCCCGTGGGATCGATCCTTTACGATTTTTTCCATCGCGGCACCATGAGCAAAGCCGAAACCTACAAGGTGGAGGGCATCGGTGAAGACATGCTCCCCGGCGCGCTCGATTTCAGCGTGATTGACGACATCGTTCAAGTGAGTGACAAGGATTCGTTCCTGTGGGCGCGCAAGCTGGCCCGGCTGGAAGGAATCTTCGCCGGCGGCTCAGCCGGCACGGCGGTTGCCGGGGCCCTGCAGATCCTCCCCTCGCTGACGGAAAAGGATTTTGTGGTGGTCTTTATTCCAGACACGGGCACGCGCTATCTGAGCAAGGTTTACAACGACGAGTGGATGAGGGACAACCGCTATTTCGAATCGGGACTTCCGCTGACCGCCGCGGACATTGTGCAGGCCAAAGCGGCCATGGGCCAGCCGCGCGAACTGGTCAGGCTGGCGCCCTCGAATTCGCTGAACGAGGCGCTCGACCAGATGCAGGCCAATGATTTCTCGCAGCTCCCGGTTTTTGAAGATGACACGCCGGTGGGCGCTCTCTACGAAGACGATATCCTGGACTTGACGCTCCAGGGCAAGGACTTCAAGAAGCTCGTGGTGCGCGAAGCCATGCGGGAAGCTTTCCCGGTTCTGCCGCCCTCCGCCATCATCGATCAGGTTACGTCCTGCATCACCCGGGACTGCCCGGCCGTCTTTATCGACCTGGGAGACCACCGGTATGAAATCCTGACCAAGTACGATCTTCTCCATGCGATTGCGCGTCTCGTCAAGCAGCCGCAGTAAGGGCGCCCGTTCGAAGTTTGACAATTCCCTGCCCGCATCTGAGAATGCTATTTAAGCCAAAAGGAATCGTTATTCGGGAGAGAACATGAGCAAAAGGGTTAGTCCGCAGGAGGTGCTGAAGGCGCTGAAGGGCGTTGAGGATGCGGCGCTGCGCAAGGACATCGTTTCGCTGGGCTACGTCAAAGATATTGAGGTCGATTCCGACCGCACCGTCATTGTCATCGAACTCAAGACCTCCGGCCCGCCCAAGGCGAATGCGCAGCTCGCCGCGGCCATCCGGAAGGCTGTTGAAGCGATTGGTGCTCCGAAGGCGGAGGTTGAGATCGCCACTCCGTCGGCCGCTCCGCCCAACGCGCAGTCCAAACTGATTCCCGGCGTGAAGAACACCATCGCCGTGGCCAGCGGCAAAGGCGGAGTCGGAAAGTCGACCGTGGCGGCCAATCTTGCCGTGGCTCTCTATCGCCAGGGCGCCAAAGTCGGCCTGATGGATACGGACGTCTACGGCCCCAGCATTCCTGCCCTGATGGGCTCGAAGCAAGAGCCGCGTGTGGTGGAGGGCAAGCTCGAGCCGCCGGTCGAGTGGGGCGTCAAGATCATTTCCATGGGCTACTTCCTTCCGCAGGATGAAGCGGTCATCTGGCGCGGCCCCATGCTGCATAAGACCATCCAGCAATTTCTGGGCGACGTGAACTGGGGAGAACTCGACTACCTGGTGATGGATCTGCCGCCGGGAACCGGCGATATCCAGTTGAGCCTTTCGCAGACCATTCCGCTGACTGGGGCCGTCATTGTTTCCACGCCGCAGGATCTGGCGCTCGACGTTGCCTGGAAGGCCATCGCCATGTTCAAGAAGCTGAACATCCCGATCCTGGGCATCGTCGAGAACATGAGTTATTATGTCTGCCCGCACTGCGGCGTCCGCGAAGATATTTTCGGCCATGGCGGAGCCAGGGAAGCGGCGGACAAGCTGGACATTCCGTTTCTGGGCGAAATTCCGCTCGATCCGAAAATTCGAATTCAAAGCGATGCGGGGCGGCCCGTGGCGCTCGATCTGAACTCACCGCTGGCCGACGCTTATCTGGCTGTGGCCAAGGCCGTGGTGGAACAGGCCAGCCGGGCCCACGATCAAATCACGCAGATCATTACCTGATGGAAACGTGGCCTTGACTCCCAAAACGGTTCAGCTTCATGGCGAGGGCAACGCGCTGGTCATCGAATGGGCGGATGGACACCGCAGCGCCTATCCCTACCAGCATCTTCGGGACCGGTGTCCGTGCGCGACGTGCCTCGATACCGAACCGGCGCCGTCCTGGGAGACCGGGCCACTCCCCATGTACGGCTCCGGGCCGTTGAAACCCAACAAGGCCGAACTGGTGGGCCGCTACGCCTTGCAGATTTATTGGAGTGACGGGCATTCTTCCGGTATATATACTTTTGACTATCTGCGGGACCTTTGCCCGTGCGCGGAGTGCGAAGCGGCGCGCGACAAAGTTCTGTAGCCGGGCGTAACAAAGTTCTGTAGCGGGGCATAAGAGATTGCGGCAAGATCTCTGGGAGCCGTCATCGGGGCGGGACCGAACGATTGGGGTTCGTTCGCAGTAAGAGTCGTCGGCGTTTCGCTGAACACAGCAGGGCGCTTTGGGGCAGTCCTTCAATCAATTACAAAGTAAATCCGGATAATGAGAGGGAGAAAGTCATGATCATCACTCGGGCTTCTTCGATATTTCTGGTAATGGCTTTGGGGGTTCCATTGCTCGCTTTTGCGGCCCCCGGCCGGCCGGCCTCGCGCTCATCCGCGCGCGGGCTGCTGGTGGTAGACTACAAGGGCAGCCACACTTTAGGGATCGTAGACCCGGTAACAGGCCGGCAAATCGCCACGGTCCTGGAAACCGGCGTGACCGGGCACGAGGTCGCCGTATCGCCGGACGGCCGAACGGCCTATGTTCCCATTTACGGAAATTCCGGCGTGGGCCACCCGGGAACCGATGGGCGCACCATTGATGTGATTGATATCGCCAGCCGCAAGGTGGTTTCAACCATCAACCTGGACCGTCCCCTGCGGCCGCATTGTCCAAAATTTTCTCCCACCGACGGGCTTCTCTACGTTTCCACAGAGCTGGCCGACGCTATCACCATCATCGACCCCAAAACCAACAAAGTGGTGGGCGCCATTCCCACCGGACAATCCGAATCGCACATGCTGGCCTTTTCCCATGACGGCCGCCGCATTTACACCGCGAACGTCGGCCCCGGAACCGTCTCGGTGCTTGACGTTGCCACGCGCAAGACTCTCGCCATCATCCCCATCTGCAAAGAAACACAGCGGATTTCCATTTCCATGGACGATCGCTACGCTTTCACTTCTGACCAGAAGAGCCCCCGCCTGGCCGTCATCGGCACGGCCACCAACAAGGTGGAACGCTGGGTCGAACTGCCCGGCATCGGCTACGGAACAGCGCCCACGCTCGATGGCCGCTACCTGCTGGTTGCCGTCATCAATAAAAACAAGGTCGCCGTGGTGGACCTGAAATCCTGGAAAGTGGTTCGAGCCATTGACGTTCCGTCTGCGCCACAGGAGATCCTGGTCCGGCCCGATGATCGCATCGCCTACGTCTCCTGCGACCACAGCAAGCAGGTCGCGGTCATCAACCTTCGCACCTGGAAAGCGGAGAAGCTGATCAATACCGGCCCGGCCAGCGATGGCCTCGCCTGGGCGGCCGCACGATAGCACGCCAGGCACGATGGAAATCACCGTTTAACCGTATTTGAGGCAGCGCCGACATTCCCTTGACGGCGATTTCCTGCCTATGCTATAAGACTAGGATTAAATGACTTACCGTTAGGCTGGTTGGTGAAATCGTTTAGGAAACTCACTGAGTCCAATTTTGAGGGCGTCCGAGTCTCTGCCGTCAAGGTGGGCAACTGCTCGGATTCGAGGGAGCGCAAATGACCCTTCTACCTGTTCTTCTGCTGTTGAGCTTGCCAGCGCTGGTTGCAGCCGGACTGTGGGTTTGTCCGAGACCCCTTATGGATGTTTACAGGCGCATTTCACAGCCGGATTCGAGCGCTGTCCGGGAGCGCGCCGCATCTTCACGAACGGCAACAAACAGCCGTTGGTCGCGCGCGCGGTCCGCAAGCCGCCTTCTCGCCAAAGCTTCCCTGGCTGGAGTCGCCCTGACGCTGCTCGGCTCGACGGCCGCATTCGCCCAGACGGGCGAGCAACCTGAAGGCGAAGCTAATCTGCAGCTTCCGGATTTCACCAAGGTCAAGTTTCTGGGAATGACGGGCCATCATCTGCTGCTTTACGGCATCTTGTTCTGCATCTTCGGCCTGCTCTTTGGACTCGTGATGTATACCCGCCTCAGGAACCTTCCCGTCCACCAGTGCATGGCAGAGATCTCCCAGCTGATCTGGGAAACGTGCAAGACGTACCTCATCCAGCAAGGCAAGTTTCTCTTCCTGCTCTGGGTCTTTATTGCCGCCATCATTGTTCTGTACTTCGGAGTGCTCCTCCATTACGAAGCTTTCCGTGTGGCCATCATCCTGGCCTTCAGCGTGCTCGGCATTTGCGGCAGCTATGGGGTCGCGTGGTACGGCATCCGCGTGAACACTTTTGCCAATTCCCGCACGGCCTTTGCCAGCCTGGAGGGCAAGCCGTATCCCGTTTACAAAATCCCGGTGAGCGCCGGCATGAGCGTGGGCATGATGCTCATCAGCGTTGAACTGCTGATGATGCTGGTCATTCTGCTTTTCGTTCCGGGCTCCTACGCCGGGCCCTGCTTTATCGGCTTCGCGATTGGCGAGTCCCTGGGCGCCGCGGCGCTGCGCATTGCCGGCGGCATCTTCACCAAAATCGCCGACATCGGCGCCGACCTGATGAAGATCGTTTTCAAGATCAAGGAAGACGACGCGCGCAATCCGGGCGTCATCGCCGACTGCACGGGCGACAACGCCGGCGACTCCGTCGGGCCAAGCGCCGACGGCTTCGAGACTTACGGCGTGACCGGCGTGGCGCTGATCGCCTTCATTCTGCTGGGGGTCAAAAATCCGGTCATTCAGGTGCAATTGCTGGTGTGGATTTTCGTGATCCGCGTGGTAATGCTGGTGGCCGCCGCGGCCGCATACTACCTCAACGCGGCGATCGCCAAGGCCCGGTACCAGCACGCTGCAAAGATGAATTTTGAGTCGCCGCTCACCTCCCTGGTGTGGCTCACCTCGTTTGCTTCCATTGGCCTGACGTACCTGAGCTCGGCCTTCATCATCCCCGACATCGGCGGCGACCCCACGCTGTGGTGGAAACTCTCGACGATCGTCTCCTGCGGAACGCTGGCCGGCGCCGTCATCCCCGAACTGGTGAAGGTCTTCACTTCCACCGAAGCCCGGCACGTGAAAGAAGTGGTCATTTCAGCCCGGGAAGGCGGGGCGTCGCTCGATATTCTGTCGGGCTTCGTGGCCGGCAATTTCTCCGCCTACTACCTGGGCCTGACCATGATGGTGCTGATGGCCATCGGTTCCTGGGTCAGCGTGCACGGGTTGCAGGACATCATGCTGGCCGCTCCGGTCTTTGCCTTTGGCCTGGTGGCTTTCGGCTTTCTGGGCATGGGCCCGGTGACGATTGCGGTCGATTCCTACGGACCCGTCGCTGATAACGCCCAATCGGTTTACGAACTCTCGCTGATCGAACACGTTCCCAACGTCGAGCAGGAGATCAAGCGCGACTTCAACCTGGACGTGAATTTTGAGCGGGCCAAAGACATGCTGGAAGCGAACGACGGCGCCGGCAACACCTTCAAAGCAACGGCCAAGCCCGTGCTGATCGGCACGGCGGTAGTCGGAGCCACCACCATGATCTTTGCCACCATCATGGCTCTCACCCATGGCCTGACGGTCAACGTCGACAAGCTGTCATTGCTCCACGCGCCCTTCGTCCTGGGCCTGGTATCCGGCGGCGCCATCATCTACTGGTTCACCGGGGCTTCAACCCAGGCGGTCACCACCGGCGCCTATCGCGCCGTCGAGTTCATCAAGGCCAACATCCGGCTGGAGGGAGTGGAAAAGGCTTCGGCCAGCGACAGCAAGAAGGTGGTCGCCATCTGCACCCAGTATGCGCAGAAGGGCATGTTGAACATCTTCATCGCGGTGTTCTTCGCCACCCTGGCCTTCGCCTTCCTTGACCCGTTCTTCTTCATCGGCTACCTGATTTCGATTGCCATCTTCGGCCTCTATCAGGCCATCTTCATGGCCAACGCGGGCGCCGCGTGGGACAACGCCAAGAAGATCGTCGAAGTCGAGCTGAAAGAAAAAGGCACGCCCCTCCATGACGCCACCGTCGTCGGCGACACGGTGGGCGACCCGTTCAAGGACACTTCTTCGGTGGCGCTGAACCCGATCATCAAGTTCACAACCCTTTTCGGTTTGCTGGCGGTGGAGCTTGCGGTCAGGCTGACGGCGACCAGCGGCGCTGGTTTGACGCACGCGCTGGCGGCCGTCTTTTTTGCCGTTTCGTATTACTTTGTTTACCGCTCGTTCTACGGGATGCGGATCGGAACCAGCAAGCGAGCTTGAACGGTGGCCGACGCTGCTGCCGGCGCAACTCGCGCCACGGCAGATTGAGTCCGGGGCGTCATTCGCCACGCGCGCAGAGCGGGACCCTTGCCTTAATCGGCAGCTTCAATCTGGAGCCGGCTAATATCCCTTGGCCTCGTCCCTGATTTGCTTGGCCAGCTTCTCGGCCTGCTCGGCCTTCTTGACGATTTCGAGTGAAAGAACGTTTTCGTTGGACTTCGCGATTTCCGCCTGGAGCGACTTCGCAAGCTCTGCAAGATCTTCGGAGTGCTTCTTCATCTTTTTGAAGTTGTCATCAAGAAGGGCCTGTTTCCGCTTCAGGTTGGGCGGAGCGTCAGGCCTGGGCGTTATCTGCGGGAAAGGATTCTGCCGGGGATCCTGCCGTGTATTCTGCCGGTCAGCACCCGGGATCTGGCCATACCCCTGCCCGGCTGCGCCCAATGAACTTGCCATCAGACCCAGAAGGACAAGGGCCGCTGTCGTCAGGACAACCTTTTTTGCTATCCCGGAGCGGGAACATAACTCTGCAAAGACTCGGGTGATGCCTGTCATAACCTTCCACCCCTTCCCGGCCCTGCCTCACAGGGCCGGCACACCATAGGCAATTGAACCTTAAATTTATTTTAAACACCTCGCCGCAAACATACAATTTGTAAAGAATGGACTTTTACCCCGAACTTTACAAAGTTGAAATCGCAGATCTGCCGGCAGCGCCAAAGGCCGGCGCCTGCCTGATTTTCCGTTTGAAAAGTAAGGCCGGGGTTAGCGATCGCGATCGGTGAATTGAACGCCGTAGACTTTGCGCGGATTTCCCTGGGTCTCCTGGCAACTGACCACGCGGGCACGGACCTCAATGTTATCGCCGGTGCTGTTGTAAGGGCAGGTCACCATGATCCCCTCGCCGATCGGATATTGCTTCTCACTGATAAAGCAGAACCCGCCTTTGGAAAGGTTCTCGCTCCGCGTGATCTCGACGCCGCCGTCGTAGTTGCGAACCCTCACCGGCAACTGGAGAGCGACACGCCGGAATCGTCTGCGCTCCTTTCCCGGCGCGCCCGGGGCTGGAGCGGTCTCCTGCGCCTGGCTGGCTGGTTCCACCGGCGAGGGCATTGGGACCTGCCGTTCGGTGTATGACCACAAGGATGTGGCGTCGCAGCGCTCGCAGTGTTTTCTGAGGATCCCGGAGGTTTGCAGGACTTCCACTTCCACCAGGGACAAGGCAACCAGTTTTACCTGGCTGCAATTCCGGCACTCCAGCAGGGCATTCGATTCCGCGGTTTCTCCATCCCGAAGCGGAGGAAACTGAATCCCCCAGATGCTCTCGCTGGGGTTCAAGTATTCCACCCCATACTCCCCGCCCTTTTCGGAAAAAGGCGTGACAGGCCCCACCACGCAAAAATCAGAGGAGTGACGACCTACCAGGTTGATAATGCGCACGGTTTCTCCTGCGCGGAGCCGGCGGTTGACGCGGATCCGCCCGCCATGCCGATTGAGGACGGACGTCTGAGCCTCCACCTGGAACGGCTGCCCCTTCTCATCCGTTCCCTGAACCGATAGCGGGATGGTCAACAGGATACGGTCCGATCGTCGCTTTTCTTTCGCCATGGCAGGCCCGCTCAAACACTGAACTGGCTGAATCGCTAGTTTATGCACAACCGCTTTTCCTGCGCAAGCTCTTCTAACAGGTTGCTGAAAAATCCCTCGCGCGGCGTCATCCTGAGCGAAGCGAAGGATCTGCTTTGTTTGTTTTCCAGAAGGTACAGCAGATGCTTCGCTGCGCTCAGCATGACGGATGGCCTTTTTCAGCAGCCTGCTAAAGCATTACAGGGCCTTGCCGATAAATATCATGACGATAAAATTCTCTTGGCTTGAAGACGTTCGGGGTCCCGGCAAGTCCTGACCGCTTCCGCGCGGAACAAAGTTTGATCCAGACCGGGCAGGTATCCAAGAGACGTGACAGGCCGCCGGGGGTCAGACGGAAAGGCCCAGCGCAGGCAAGGGGGGAGGTTTGGCTTGTGGGGTAAGAAGGAAGTCATCGTTGAGCATAAACCACGGCAAAGCGACCGCGTCACTCTCGCTTTGCAGATTCAGGTGACCGGAAACAATCTTTTCGGCGACGTTTTCCTCTGTCAAGGCTGGACCGAGGTGGTCAGCCAGCACGGCGCCAGGATCCGCCTGGCGCAAAACCTGGTTCCTGAACAGGAAATTACCGTTCGCTGCTTTGAAACCGGCAAGGAAAGCGTTGCGCGGGTGGTCGGGCGCATCAATGGTAAGTCAAAACAGCAGGTCTATGGGGTCATGCTGCTGGACCCGGAGTCTCCCCCCTGGGGCATCAGCTTCCCCCAACGCGGAGATTCGGCAGGAGCCGTGGGCCGGATTATCCTGGAATGCCTCGCCTGCCACACGCGCGAACTGGCCTACCTGGACGGGTTTGAGCTGGAGGTTCTAGAGTCCAACGAATCCTTGTCCCGCTATTGCAAGCGGTGTTCAGACTCCTCCTTGTGGAGAAAATCGTATGAGCCTCTCGCCTTGCCGCAGGCTGGCCCTGAATCGGGTTCCGGCAACGGCCATGAGAAGCGCCGCGAGGCGCGCCGTGACGTCCGTATTATCGCCTGTATCCAAAGCCGAGAGTTTGGAGAGGAACTGGTCAAGGTTCGCAACGTCTCCCGGAGCGGGCTCTGTTTTGAGGGCCATCACACCTACGAAAAAGACTGGGCGATTGAGGTCGCAATCCCCTATTCTTCGGGCGGCGGCAACATTTTTCTCCCGGCCCGGATCGCCCGGGTTCAGCCCGAATCCTCCGGCGCGCTCACTCTATACGGCGTTGTGTATGTCCGCAGGTAGAAACAAGCCGCGATACGGCTGGGAATTCTTCAGGATTCTCCCATTCCGCACCCCTGAGCCAGGCGGGCCGTGACAAGGCAACCTCGTCGTCGAGCCCCGCCACTCCCGGCGCGAAGGACCCAACCAACCCGGATATCGGCACCGGTTGTATACGGCCGGCCGGCAAAATGAACGGAACCAATCGCAGGCGGCCCGGGGTCACGCTTCCGGCGAGCCTTGGGGAGGGTGCAGCCGGCCTACCAGATCGGCCAGGTGGTCGATCCGGCTCAGAATTTCCTGATACTCATGCCTACCGGCCTGCTCCTTCGACTTTTTGACAAATGCAAACGAACCATCCTCGTTTAGTGTCGCGCGCTCGACCTCATCAAGCGACTCGAAACCCTGCCGATTGGCGGCGTCCTTGAGGTCATCCATCGTGATCATTTCTTTCTTCAAGGGGGCTTCCTGGATTTTTCCTTTTTCGATGAGCACCTCCCCTGCGTCATCTTTCAAGCCCTGCGTCTTTTTGTGGAGGTAGAAGAACCGGACCACGAGGTAGTTGGCCACCAGCAGCGTGGTTACGCCAATAAGCCCGCCGGTGATGGAATTGTCGTTGCCGATAGTGGCGTTCTGCACGGTGTTGGCGATCATCAGCAGGACCACGAGGTCGAACGTATTCAGTTGGGCGAGCTCTCGTCTTCCGGCCAGCTTCAGCGCCACCACCAGGAAGGCGTATACGATGATGGCGCGTAAGATCTTGTCAATAACCGGCAGTCCCGGTAAAAACATGTCACTCCAAATTTTAGCGTGCATCTTTTGCTCCTTTGCCCCATTGGAAATGTGAGGCCCCACGTCACGCGTTTGTTCGCTCCAAGCGGATCATCTGAAATCCTGATTGTGGCCGTCTGAAAATGGCTGCTTTTTTGCCCCTAGCGTTCCCCAGTGAAGTCCTTCGGGAAGCGTGATAGCATCATATTTTAAATCCAAGAAATAGCGAATAGTCTTTTCGGGGCCAGCATTCAACCGTGGGAGGTGAATTCATGAACAAGACACAGCAAACACGGCGGGATTTTCTGGGCCGGATGGCCGTGGGGATTGCAGGCGTGACGGGGAGCAGCATGGCCTCGTCTACAAAGGCTTTGGGCTCTCCCGCATCGCAGGGCATGATTTACCGGACGCTCGGCCGCAGCGGAGAAAAGGTTTCGCTGCTCGGGCTGGGCGGCTATCACATCGGAGTTCAGGCGACAGAGCAGGAGAGCATCCACCTGATCCGCTCCGCCATCGACCACGGCGTCACCTTTATGGATAACTGCTGGGACTACAACGACGGGGTCAGCGAGGTCCGTATGGGCAAGGCGCTCCGGG
>Ga0307374_10008498_pt1 | contig 15323 bp, 17 predicted proteins | sample OX3MG_FD_202532 | JGI IMG/M metagenome (GOLD analysis project Ga0307374, IMG submission 202532) | Soil microbial communities from Risofladan, Vaasa, Finland - OX-3 | ecosystem: Environmental > Terrestrial > Soil > Coastal area > Acid sulfate soil | place: Finland: Risofladan, Vaasa | collected... | reverse complement strand
GTCCAGACCCGGGGCGCCGCCGGCCGGACCAGTTCGCTGGTGGCCGTCAGCGCCGACGCCTACCACCGCGAGGACGAGCGCACCCAGCGCCTGATGGCCGCCACCGCCTGGGTCGCCGAGTGTCGAAGCTGGTACAAGGCGGCTTCGGGCCGTGTGACCAACAACTGGCCGACCTGGACCGTCCGCTACTGGTTGGACACGTTGCGACTCCGCCGGTCCGATCTGGGGCTGGTCGACCTCGACGGGCCGCGCCCATCGCCCCCATCAACGGCGGCCGGTGCCGATCGGCCGCACATGGGCGCTCACGCCGACGGGCAGCCTCTCTCGCCTGCCACCCGATGACCGACCCGCCTTGCTACCGTCTCGGGCCATGGCTCGTAGGGGACCAGGCGGGCCGGGACTCGATGCTCCGACAGAACCAGGCGACGGCGCTGGTCGGTCGCAACGCTCCCAGCCCTCCACCACGTTCGACGAGTCGGGCCTGCGCTCATTGGGCGATGAGGTCGCCGCGGCCCATGGCTCGCGGCGGGGACGGCATCGGAGGAAGCACCGCAAGGCCTTCTGGATCGTCGGCACCGTAGCCACCGTGCTGGTGCTGTTGGTCGGGGGCACCGCCGGCTACGCCTGGTACCTCAACCACGAGATCCACCGCATCGATGTCCGGGGCCTCACCGATGTTCCGACCTCCGGCGCCGACGCCGGAACCGAGAACATTCTGATGGTGGGTTCCACCGACCGCTGCGCGCTCAAAGTGCAGAACGCCGCCTACGGTCTGTGCTCACAGGGCGTCAACGGCGTCAACAGTGACGTGGTGATGATCCTTCATCTGGATCCGGCCAAGCACACCATCTCCATCCTGTCCGTTCCACGCGACCTGTTCGTGCCCAACGCCAGAACCACTGGCGCCAACAAGATCGACGCTGCCCTCTATCAGGGCCCGAGCCAGTTGGTCGCCGCCATCAACGAAGACCTGGGCATCCCGATCCAGCACTACGTGGTGCTCAACTTCGATACGTTCGCCAACGTGGTCGACGCGTTGGGAGGGGTCAAGATGTACTTTCCCGAACCGGTCTTCGACGCCTACTCGGGGTTGCAGCAGTTCACCACGGGGTGCGTCTCCCTCGACGGACTCCACGCGCTGCAGGTGGTGAGGGCGCGTCACCTCCAGTACAAGGGACCGGGAATCACCACCGACCTTCCCCACTACTGGCCTTCGGAGACCCTGAGCGACCTGGCCCGCATTCGAAGGGACCATGAGTTCCTGCGCGTACTGGCCTCTGCTGTGGCCAAACAGGGCCTGTCCGACCCGATCACCGACGGACGCCTGGTCAGCGGCGTGGCGCCCCAGCTCGAGGTGGACAGCAAGTTCTCGTCGTCGGACATGGTCGACCTGGTGCTCAACTTCCACTCGGTCAACGTCAACTCCGCTCCCCAGCTCACGCTTCCCGTGGAGGTGGAGATGGGCCAGTCCGGCTACACCTACCAGGGAGCGGGGTACGGCAACGTCGAGTTCCCGTCGATCACCGAGGACCAGAAGGTGGTCGACCAGTTCCTCGGAATCGATGCCTCCACCAATTCCATGACCGGTCACAAGCTCCCGGACCCGTCGACGGTGTCGGTGTCCGTGCTCAACGGATCCGGGACCACCAACCAGGCCACGGACACCTCCACCTCGCTCCAGGCACTGGGATTCCACACCGTCGGTGTCGGCGACACCCCATCAGTCGGCGCTGAATCGGAGACGGTGGTCTACTACGCCACCAAGACCCCGACCGCCCAGGCTGCGGCCCAAGCGGTGGCCCGTTCCCTGTCCGGATCCGTGATCACCGCGCTCGGCCCGACCGCCGACGGCGCCGAGGTCACCGTGGTCACCGGTACCCAGTTCTCCGTCAACCCGCCGGCGGCCGTCGCCACCACCGCCCCAGCCGGTGGTGTGTCCACCTCCCCCGTCACCACGCCTGCCGCCGGCACCACCGGCACCGCCGGCACCACCGGCACCACCGGCACCACCGGGACGTTTCAGGCACCGACGGCCGCGGTCAGCCCACTGCAGCCCTGGGATCCGAGAGCCTGCACCCCCCAGGGCACCGAGGGTTCCTGACCGGATAGCACCGATTGCGGATCACCGTTCTGCAGCCTCCGACATCAATCACTCCTGGTCAACGGCAAATCAGAACGGAACGGTTGCGTTCTGGTCCGTGATTCTGTACGGTTGATTGAACGGAACCGTTCCGTTTCACCACCAGAGAACCAGGGGGTCGGGCTGAGCATGGGCACCATCTCCCAGGTGGGTGAGGTCAAGGAGAACCAGCGTCCGACCGGTGCGCGAGCTGAAGCACGCGAACAGGCCATCCTCGATGCCGCCCTCGAGTTGCTCATGGAAGTGGGCTACGACCGCCTCAGCATGGACGCCCTGGCGGAGCGGGCCCGGGCCGGCAAGGCCACCATCTACCGGCACTGGTCGGGCAAAGCCCAGATCGTGGCGGAGGCGGTTCGTCGGCTGAAGTGCGAAACGTCACCGGTCTTCGCCTCGACCGGTTCGCTGCGGGGCGACCTGATCGGCGCGATGGATCAGATCGCGTGCACCGCGACCGATGTGGACGCGGCCATCATCGCCGGCGTGATGTCGGCCATGCGGAGCGATCCGGAATTGGGAGAGCTCGTGCGCACCCAGGTTCTTGACAGCAAGAAGGGGGAATTCGACGGGATCATCGATTGGGCGGTGCGCCGGGGGGACCTGCCAATGGGCAGTTCGGCGCTGCTCGTGCAAGAAGTGATCTCCGCCATGCTCATCAACCGGTTGGTCGTTCAGGGCCAGCCGATCGACGATGCCTTCGCCACCCACGTGGTGGACGACATCGTCCTGCCGTTGCTTCACCGCTAACCACCCTCCACCGTCCCATCATCACGAGGAGCCCCCCCATGGCTACTGTCACCGAATTCGTCCCGTCCACTCCGCCACCCGGCGCCACAGGCGAGCCTGATCCCAAGCGGTGGCTAGCGCTTGCCGTCATCGCCGTCGCCCAATTGATGGTGGTGCTCGATGCCTCCATCGTCACCATCGCCCTTCCGTCCGCCCAGCACGCGCTGCACATCTCCTCCGCCAACCGGCAGTGGATGGTGACCGCGTACACCCTCTCCTTCGGCAGCCTGCTCCTCCTCGGGGGTCGCATCGCCGACTACATGGGACGCAAGCGCGTCTTCATCATCGGCCTCCTCGGCTTCGCCGGTGCCTCCGCCCTCGGCGGAGCGGCGGTCAACGCCCCCATGCTGTTCGGAGCCCGGGCCCTCCAGGGAGCCTTCGGGGCCCTGTTGGCTCCCGCGGCCCTCTCCCTGATCACCGTGACCTTCACCGAGATCAAGGAACGAGCGACGGCCTTCGGCGTGTACGGAGCCATCGCCGGCGGGGGCGCGGCGATCGGACTGATCATGGGAGGCGTGTTGACCCAGTACGCCTCGTGGCGCTGGTGCCTCCTCGTCAATGTGCCGATCGCCATCATCACCGCGCTGGCGGCGATGCCCGTGGTCCGCGAGAGCAAGGCCCACGGCAACACCAGCTACGACATCCCGGGCACGGTGGCGGTGACCACCGGGTTGGTGTCCCTCGTCTACGGGTTCACCCGGGCCGCCCAGGACGGCTGGATGTCCGGCACCACCCTGACCTGCCTCGCCATCGCGGCCGTGTTCCTCGTCACCTTCGTGATCATCGAGGTCAGGTCGGCCAACCCGTTACTGCCCATGCGGGTGATCCTCGACCGGAACCGTGGGGGCTCGTACCTCAGCTCATTTATGGTCGGCGCCGGGCTGCTCGGAATGTTCCTGTTCCTCACCTACTACTTCCAGGGCAATCTGGGCTACTCCGCGCTCAAGTCGGGCTTCGCGTTCCTGCCCTTCTCCTTCGGGATCATCGTGGCCGCCGGCGTCTCGAGCCGACTGCTGCCTCGATTCGGGCCGCGGAGCCTGATGACCGGGGGATTCGGGGCCGCCGCACTGGGGATGGTCTGGCTCAGCCAGATCACCCCGCATACGAGCTACCTGGCCCACGTGCTCCCCGCCGAACTGCTGATCAGCCTGGGCATGGGCCTCGCCTTCGTGCCGATGAGCAGCACGGCGTTGCTGGGTGTCGGCGGCCACGACGCCGGCGTCGCCAGTGCCTTGGTCAACACCACCCAGCAGGTGGGCGGGTCGCTGGGCACGGCCCTGCTCAACACCGTGGCCGCCTCGGTCACCGCCACCTACCTGCTGACCCGGGTCCCCAGCCGGGCCAACGTGCAGGCCGCCCAGGTCCACGGCTACACCGTCGGTTTCCTGATCGGTGCGATGTGCCTGGCCATCGCCACGCTGTCGGCAGTGTTTCTGGTCAAGGCCACCAAGGCCGACGTCGCTGACGTTCCTGAGGTCGATGGCGTGTCGGGCGAAGTCGTCCCGGCGTGATCCGGGCCCAGGGCGCCCGGGCGGAGCCACGGATCCGGGCCGTCGGCCCGGATCCGGACTACGAGCCGATGTGGTCGGCCGGGATGGTGCCCAGCCGACCGGCCTGATAGTCCTCGAAGGCCTGAGCCACTTCCTCCCTGGTGTTCATCACGAAGGGCCCATAGGCGTACACGGGCTCGCGGATCGGTCGTCCGCCGAGGATCACCACGTCCAATGCGGGGGTTCGCGAGTCCTGTCGGGCGTCGGCGCCGATGGTGACGGAGTCACCGTCTCCGAACACGGCCAACTGACCGGTCCGGACGGCTCGACGGTCCGGGCCGACCGTGCCGTTCCCGCCGAGCACGTAGACCAGCGCGTTGAACTCGGGGTGCCAGGGGATCTCCACCATGGCCCCCGCCGCAAGGGTGGCATGCACCATCGCCATCGGTGAGTGGGTGGACCCAGGACCGGTGTGACCGGCTACGTCGCCGGCGATGACCCTGAGGAGCGAACCTCCGTCCGGCGAGGTGAGCAACACCACGTTCGACGAGCCGATGTCCTGATATCGGGGAGCGATCATCTTGTCGGCACTGGGCAGATTGACCCACAGCTGAAGACCGTGGAACAGGCCGCCGCTGGCGACCAACGCCTCCGGTGGCGCCTCGATGTGCAGGATGCCGCCGCCAGCAGTCATCCACTGGGTATCCCCGTTGGTGATCAGTCCCCCACCACCGATCGAGTCCTGGTGTTGGAAGGTCCCATCGAGCATGTAGGTCACGGTCTCGAACCCGCGATGGGGGTGCCACGGTGTCCCCTTGGGCTCCCCCGGTGCGTACTCCACCTCACCCATCTGGTCCATATGGATGAACGGGTCGAGATACGCAGGGTCCACCCCGGCGAACGCCCGCCGGACCGGAAAGCCCTCGCCCTCGAATCCAGAGGGTGCGGTTGTCACCGATACCACCGGCCTGGCGGCGACCACCGACGGATCGGGCGGCCCGACCTTCGGAAGCGATCCCCAGTCGTCCACGGTCGTTGCTGGCATGGCCCAACCTCCTGGTCCCTATCAGGCTGCCACCTCGCGTCCGGTGGTGCAGCGCTATCGTTGCCATTTGAACACTAGTTGCGTACGCAACATTCCCATACCGGCGCCGCTGACTCGGTCGCGTTTCAGATCCGGATCACATGTGCCGAAAAGAATCAGTGAACAGGTACGCTCTGTTCTTTGGGAACAGTCAGGAGACAGCAGGTGATCCGGCAACGCGGCGGAACCACACGCCGGCGCGACGACCACGTTGAAGAGACGAACTCCTCCGCCGAGGAGATCGGGCGTCTGCTACGGGATGCCAGGGACGAGCGCGGCCTGGACCTGCTTGCGGTTCACGATCGCTTGAGCCGACCGATCACCCAGCTGGAGGCGTTGGAACACGGGGATCTGGCCCGCCTTCCCGACCAGGCGTTGGCCCTGTCCACCCTGCGGCGCTACGCCGCATTCCTCGGGCTCGACGGCGACGCACTGGCACTGCGGATGATCGACGCATGGTCGACGATGCCACCCTCGCCACGCAACGACTCCGCCGTCACCAATGTGGTGGCCGCGGTGACCACCGGCCCTGACCACCTGCGGGCATTCACCCAGACCGGGCAGGTTCCCCGGGTCGGTGGCGGATCGACGGCGGCCGCCGGCGGCTTCGGGTACGACGTCGCCACCGGTCCTCCCACCGGCACCTTTCCGGTTGTGCCGCGGGACGAGCTCAGACACAGCAAGCGTGCGGTGGCCAAGGCCCGGAGGCGACTCCGGGCGCCGAAGTCACTGAAGGTGACCACGTGGATCATCGCCGCCCTCGTGCTGGTGGTGGTGGCCGGGTTCGCCATCCTCCAGGCCCGACCCCAGTGGCTGGCGACGGCCCACATCCTCCGGGTCGTCGAGCCCGCCGGAGCCCAGGCCGGAGGGCCGGCGCCCTCCGGCGGAGGCCATGGCCAATCCGCCAATCAGGTCGTCCAGACCTCGTTCGGCGGCCAGAGTGCCTCCTACACGGTGGCTACCCAGTCCTTCTCCGTCGTCGTCGCCACCACCGGTCAGTGCTGGGTGCAGATCACCAGCTCGAACTCTGCGACCCCTCTCGTCAGCGGCGTCCAGCCCGGCGGCATGCACCTGAGCTTCCCCGCCAACGGGACGATGACCGTCCAGGTCGGATCCTCGGCCGTGGCGGTGGCGGTGACCATCAAGGGCAAGGCCGCGTTCTTCAACGTGCCCCACAGCACCCCCTACATCTACACCTTTGCTCCCGCCCCCCACTCCTGAGCAGCGGGCGCGCCGCCCCGGCCCTCTAGTCGGCTGACGGTGACACCGGGGCCCGGCTGACTGCCAGCTCCGCATCCAGTTGCGCGTCGTAGCGGGCCCCTTTGCGCTCCTCGAACCGGACCCACTGGATGAACACCGGGATCAACGCCAGAAACGTGAAGAGCTCGGCACCGACCCACAGGATGCCGGCGCCCGAGTGGGTACTGGCCACCGAGTACATGGGTGCGGCGGGGCGGGACGTGCTGAGGAGGGCGAGCGCGAGGAACGACTCGATCGGCACGCCGATCATCAAGTTGGCCAGTCTGGCGCCGTGGCTCATCTGCCAGTGGGGAATGGGATCGATCCCGACGATCGGCCACCAGAACAACGTGGAGCCGAAAAGGAAGGCCACGTTGATCAGGTCCATCAGCCACATGTGATCCATGGCGAACCCCAGGGCAACGGTGAGGAAGAAGGCGAACATCGAGAAGTAGTAGAAGAACCACACCGGCACCGGATGCGTGACGATCCGGAACGGCCGCGAATTGAGGACCCTGAGGATCCGCACCTTGCCGGATCGGCCCGTCGTCTGGAGCGCCAACGTCATGGGCGCCCCCATGGCCAGCAGCGGGGGCGCCACGACCATGAGAAGCAGATGTTGGACCACGTGGGCCTGGAAGTAGTCCGCTGTGAAGGCCGCCACCGGGGACTGCAGTGCCACGTCGATGGCCACCAGCCCGGCCAGAAACGAGACGGTCCGCTTGGAGCTCCATGGCCGGTGACGCGAGCTGATGGCCCGCTCGGCTCGCACGTACCAGACGGCAGCCACGACGACGGAGACCAACACCAGCAGCGCGAACGGGCTGGCCAACCACTGGGTCAGGACATTGTGGCCCGTGAACGGGACGTGTCTCATCCCCGGCATCCCTGGCATCTCCGGCACGGCTACAGCGTAGCGATCATGCCCGGGTTCTCCCATTCGAAAAGCGGGTCAGGAGTGAGGGGAACGGCGATCACCGATCCGTCCCGCCCATCACAGCATCAGGACGAGCATGAACCCCATGGTCACGCACATGGCGATGTGAGATCCCGCCTCGAGTCGGGGTGCCAACCACGGTCCACCCGCCGTGGGTTGAGGCAACGACGAGGGCCGTGGCGCCTAGGACGGCGAAGTAGGAGAGGGACCCCCAGAGCACCAGCCAGAGCGACTTGGCCAGGGTGGTGCCGACGGCCCAGCCGGCAACGAACGGGGCCTCCGGACCGGGCCGGTCCGCGGGCCACAGCAACACCGCCAACAGCCCGTAGAGGATCACCGCGCCAGGTGCGCCGGTGACCGGGTTGGCCTGTCCGGAGAACACGCCGCCGAAACCCTCGCCGATCCACCACACGCCGAGAGACCAGACCATCGAGGTTGCCAGTGCCACCTTCACGCTGCGCCGCCAGGCGTAGATGAGTATCCCCAGACGGACGCGGTTCCGTCAACCGAACCAGGGCGGCTCCGGCAGCTACGAGCTGACCACCGACACGATCTCCCCGGACTCCACCCGGTAGCGCCATCCTTCGACGCGTACCGTCGCCGGCAACAGCTCGCACGCCCGGACCGCATCGACGTCGTCTCGAAGCGCACCGTCGGGGTCCGGCATGGTCAGGAATTCCCATGTCTCTGACATCGCCAGCGAACCGGGGGCCATTCCCGCCCTGATGTCGTCGTCGTTCCGATGGGCCAACGCGCAGTCGGTGTGCTGCATCACCGCGATCCGCCTCACTCCGAGGAAGTTGGTGGCGAGAATCAACGACCGGAGTACGTCGGGGGTGACGCGTCCGCCGGCGTTTCGGAGGATCTTGGCGTCACCCGGCACCAGGCCCAGCATGGCCAACGGCTCGATTCGACTGTCCATGCAGGTGACCAGGGCGAACTCTTTGGCGGCGCGGGCCGGTATGCCGGCCAACCCGAAGTCGGATGCGTAGCGCCGGTTCGCCCGGAGGAGGTCGTCGAACATGTCGAGAAGCATGGCAGACCCTGCCCCCGGCGTCAGTCGAAGAAGTGGGTCTTCGGCCGTTCGAGCAGCACACCGTCGAGGACCACGTCGACCTTCTCGTTGTAGAAGGCCATCAGTCCGGTGACCGGGAGGAGCTGGCGAGTCGGGAAGTCGTAGGTCCAGGCCAGGTCGTCATGCACGATCCCATCCACCACCACCGACCAGTACCCACTCGTCGTGCCCTTGTACGGGCATCGGGTCACCGTGGCCGTGGGCACCAGGTGCTCGAACCTGACTTCCGTGGGGTTCAGGTAGTACCGGGTGGGGAGTCCCGTCTCGAACACCATCACCGGGGAGGACGACTCGGCCAGCAGGACTCCACCCAGCTCGATCCGCACCGGCCGGGCCGAGCGGAGGGCGTCGACGCGGGTATACGGGTTGCGGGGATGGACGAACACCTGCTCGTCCTCTTCGAACCACTGATCGATGGCATCCCACTCGAATCGGAACAAGTCGGACAGCTCGCGCCGCGCCCCCTCGATGAGCAGTCGGGCGACCGTTGGCCCGTTCGGCCCATTCGCTCCGTTCGCCAGCGCGTACCGCCGAACCGTCCCGCGCGGCGTGTCCTCGGTCGATCCGTCCGCTACCAACAGCTCCTCCCGCACGTCCCGCCTCGGGATGTAGTACCGCGGATAGTTGGCCCACTCCCACACGTACCACGCGTCGGTGGTGTCCACCAGAACCTCGCCCTGGTGCATGGCGCGGATCCGTCGCGGCACCGGCTCGATGTGATTGAGCCGGGTGATCAACTTCGGGTAGCCGGGCATTGATCCTCGTTTGTGGTCGCCGGGACTGACTACGCCGTGGTCGGTCCGATACCGGCTCCCGACAGCATCCGACGAAGGTCGACGACCATCTGCTCGTCCACGTCGTGCCCCCTGGGAGCGGCGAATGTCTCCGTTTCGGATCCGAGTGTGACCTTGTACCGACCTTCGTGCTCCTGGACCACCGTTCCCACGCCCTCGATGAGCGACAGCACGTCATGCCATTGGATGTTGTGGCTCACCGGATGCTGGAAGATCTTTGCCACCGTGGCTCGATGATGCCCGTTGAGCCCCTTGCCGTCTGCCATCTCATCCTCCTCTGTTGGCGGGCGGGAGCCACAGCATCGGGCCGTGATGATCAGACAAAGAAACCGTGGCGCCGACCCGGTCCCAGGGTACCGGCCTGCAACCCACGCGGGCGGAACGGGCGGCGGTGCTACGTTTTTTTGGTCGTAGCAACCGCCCGAAGGGGGGACCGTGGCCCCTCAGGGCGATAGCAGGGACTCGTCGGCACCCGACGCTGCACCACCGCTTCGGCTGGGGATCACCACGCCGGTGCTCACCATGCTGCCGGGTGGGCACGCCGCGTGGGAAGAGGACGGCACCATCGAAGACGTGGCCGCCATCGCCAAGGCCGCTGACTCGCTCGGGTACTACCACCTCACCTGCAGTGAGCACGTCATCGTGCCCACCGACGTCGCCCCGGTGCGGGGCAGCCGGTACTGGGATCCCCTGGCCACCTTCGGCTATCTGGCGGCAGTCACCGACCGGATCCGGCTGGCCACCAACGTGCTGGTGCTCGGCTACCACCACCCGCTCGAGATCGCCAAGCGGTACGGCACGCTCGACCAGGTGTCCGGGGGCCGCGTGGTCCTCGGGCTCGGCGTCGGCTCCCTCCACGAGGAGTTCGATCTCCTGGGTGCACCCTTCGACGACCGGGGGCCGCGAGCCGATGACGCGCTGGCGGCACTGCGAGCCTCACTGTCCGAGCGCCATCCGGAGTACGACGGTCCGTACTACCGGTTCTCCGACGTGGTGTTGGATCCCTGCGCCCAGCAGTCGGCGGTGCCGCTCTGGATCGGTGGGCGGACGGCTCGCTCCCTCCGGCGCGCCGTCGAGCTCGGGGACGGCTGGGTGCCCTTCGCCATCCGGGCGGCTGACATCGCCACCATGCTCGAGGCCGCCCGGGCCACACCGGCGTGGGCGGCACGCACCCGACCCCTCGAGGTGGTGCTGCAGAATGGCCGCCCGATGGACCCGATCGGTGATCCAGACGGCGCCACCATCGTGATTGGCAAGTTGGCCGCTGCCGGTGCCACTGGACTGCAGATCGGATTCGTCCACCACTCCCTCTCCCACTACCTCGAACAGATGGAGGCCCTCGTCCAGTTGGCCAAGATTGGAGCCCAATGAACCGGGTCAAAGTCGGCTTCTTCTCGCTTTCCCACCGGTCGACGACGGGCGACGACCGCCCCTATCTCGATTGGCACCAGTTGGACCACATGCCCGAGCAGTACCAACTCCCGGGAATGGTGGTCGGCCAACGGTGGGCCTCCACTCCGTCGTGCCGGGCCGCACGGGCCGCTGCGATCGACGACTGGTCGCTGGTCGACCACGTCGTCTGCTACATGATGGGCAATCCCGTCGACGACACCATTGACGAATTCCTGACGCTGGGCCGCCACCTGGCCGAGCTGGGTCGGTTCTCCCAGACCCTGCCCCCCCACTACCGGGGAGCCCTCCGCCTCCTCGAGGCCCAGGCCGCCCCCCGGGCCCTGATCGGCGCCGAGGTCGTTCCGTTTCGACCCCACCGGGGCGTCTATCTGATCGTCGAGGAGCTCACCGAGTCGATGGACCAGGATGCGTTCATCCAGAGGATGCACATCGAGGTACTCCCCGATCTGGTGTCCGTCCCCGGTGTCGCCGGCGCCTGGACGTTCGCCACCACCCCTTCGATCCGGCGGCCGGCGTTCACCAAGGGCCACTACCGGATGACCCTTTGCTACCTCGACGACGAGCCCGCCACGGTTGGGGAGCGACTGGCCCCGGTCCTGGAGAAAGCGTGGTCCGGGGCGCCGGCGCGACTGGTGCTGGCCGCTCCCTATGAGTCCATGATGCTCTGGGACTGGAACCGCTTCGCTCCGGCGTGACGGGACGGGGGAGCCGATTCCTCAGCTGGCGCTCTCCTTCCGCTGCCGTTCGTGCAGCTTCTCCAACGACTTCACGAGCGAGGCCTCGATCAGCTTGTCGTTGCCCTCGGAGATGAAGTCGTGGACCCGCTTCTCGAACAGGGCCCTCATCACCGGATTGAACACCTCATAGGTCTCTCTGAAGTAGACCCGGGTCTTCCCGCCGCCCACGTCCTCGAGCCGTGTCCACCCGGACGCTCGCGACCACAGCGGCTTCCCGATGGCGTCGTACTTCCACGACACCGGGCGCTTGGCCTCGGTGATCCACTCCCACGACTGGGCCCGGCCCTTCGAGAGCAGGTACTTCGGAACGGGGAAGTAGCAGTGTCGGACCAGCCCGTTGCCCTCCTCGTCTCCGGGGTGGAAGATCTCGATCTTCACCGTGTCGGTCTCGACGCCGACCCGGGTGCGGGCCCAGATCACATCCCAGACCTCCCCGGGTGTCCCGTTGACAGTGAAATCGAATCGGTGATCCTGCACGTCGCCTCCTCTATCGTTCTGCTACTCGTGCTCGAGTGTGCTGTGGCTGCGTGTGATGTGACCCTGGTCGGTCGTTCCCCCTTCGGCTCGGGGTCAGCCCGATGCCGCGATGTCGGCGAGCCGGGACTTCACCACCTTGCCACCCGCGTTCCGCGGGAGCTCGGTGAGAAAGTCGACCCGACGCGGCACTTTGTAGTCGGCGAGGCGCTCACCGGCAAACCGCTGGATCTCTTCACTGGTGACGGTTTCGCCGGGCCGGACGACGACGTAGGCGGCAATGTCCTCGCCCAGCACGTCGTGGGGGATGCCGACGATGGCGGCCTCGACCACCGCCGGGTGGGCGTGGAGGACCGCTTCGACGTCGTCGGCATAGACGTTCATGCCTCCTCGCACGATCATCTCCTTCTTCCGACCCACGATGTAGAGGTAGCCGTCGGCGTCGAGGTGGCCCAGATCGCCGGTATGGAGCCATCCGCCTTCCCACATGTGGGCGGTGGCCTCGGGGTCCTTGTAGTACTCCCGGTGTCCGGCCGGGTTCCGGGTGATGACCTCCCCGACCCCGCCGAGCGGGCAGTCGGTGCCCTCGTCGTCCACGATGCGGACCTCGACCGGAGGCTTGGGGCGCCCCACCGCCCCCGGATGGGTCCGCGATCCCTTCGGGTCCATGGTGAACGTGGCGTAGCCGCCCTCGGTCATGCCGTAGCTGTTGAGGACCGGTACACCAGGCAGCTTCTCCTGGAGGCGGAGCAGGGTGGCGGGGGCCAGCGGCGCGCTGCCGAGGATCACCGTGCCGAGGCTGGACAAGTCGGCGGCCCCGAACCCGGGGTGGTTGATGAGGAGCTGGGCCATGGCCGGCACGATGAAGACGATCACCGGTCGGTACTGCTCCACGATCTCGAACCATCGGTCGGCATCGAATTTCGGCAGATACTGGACCGTCATGCCCGCCTTCATCGGGTTGTAGATGAATCCCAGTCCAGCCAGCGTGAACACAGGGGAGGCGGTGAGCCAGCTCGTTCCCTGCCAGGCCGGCAGGGCATTGGGGAGGAGAGCCACGTTGCCGTGACGCACGGCGACGCCCTTCGGTCGTCCGGTAGTTCCGGAGGTGTACATGACGTCGGCAAGATCATGCTCGTCGATGGGCACCTGGATCTCGCCATCGTCGGTGCCCTTCACGTCCTCGATGTCGGTGAACCCTTCACGGCTGGAGGGATCGACCACCGCCACCACCTTCAGTGAGGGGAGGGAGCCGACCAGCGGTGCGACGGTCTCCTCGTAGACGCCGCTGGTCACGATGGCCGTCGGTTCGGCGTGCTCGAAGATGGACCGGACCTCGGGTGGTGACAAGCGGTTGTTCGTAGGGACGGAGACCGCACCCAGCTTGTGCACCGCGCTGTAGGTCACGATCCAGTCCAGAATCTGCTCGGCCTCGAGATAGATGGCGACCAGATCACCCTTGCCGACGCCACGCGCCTGCAGCCCACGGGCCAGCCGGTTGGACTCCCGCTCCCATTGGGCGAAGGTGATCGTCGACTCGTCCGCCAGGTTCCGGTACGCCACCTCGTCCGGGTACGCCGAGGCCATCAGGCGCAGTTGGTCGGGGAGCCTGTCAGCCACCGAGACCCTCCACCCTGACATCGATGACCATCTGGTACTCCTGAACTCGAGGGCCGCCGAGGTCGTGGGCCCACGTAGCCCCATGGGAATCGAACTGATTGGTCGGCTCGGTCCGGATCCGGCTACCGGTGGGGAACTCTAGTGAACGGTCGCTCGCCCCGCAGGCTAGTTTCTGGCGGGCTCCAGGCAACAATGGAGCCACGTCGAGGAGTCGGATGACAGTGGTATCGAACCATGGTTGACGGGGAGAGCGAGGACGACTCGAGGTCGTTCTTCGACGTCGTTCTGAACCAGCGCGCCACCCGCCGGTTCGCCGATGCGCCAGTCAGCGACGACCTGATCGAACGCTGCCTCCGGTCTGCCACCCATGCGCCCAGTGCGGAGAACCTTCAACCGTGGGTGTTCGTCGTGGTTCGGGATGACGGGCTTCGGGCCGCGATCGGGGACCTGACGCGCCGGGCATGGCGGCAGGGAGGTCGCCAACACTCGGAGGGACGGCTGCCCGACGCCCTCCTCCACGAGGTGGACCAGGGAGCCGAAACCGGAATCGGATCCGCGCCGGTCATCGTGGTCGTGTGCGGTGACGACTCCATCGGTCTCGAAGTCACGCTTCCTGCCTCGGTGTACCCCGCCACCCAGAACCTCCTGTTGGCGGCCTCGGCGCTCGGTCTCGGGTCGGCCATGACCACGCTGGCCACCCGCTTCGCCGATGAGTTGCGGACGCTGCTGGATCTCCCGTCATCAGCCCATCCCATGGCGGTGGTGCCGATCGGTTGGCCGAGCCGCCCGTTGGGACCACCACGCCGGTTGCCGCTCAGCCAGCGGGCCTACAGGGACCGCTACGGCGATCGCTGGTAACCAACGTAGGGCTAGTTCACCTCAGCTCGGCGAGCGGGCTTGAGGCGCCTCGCGTGCCGATCGAGATAGTCCCGCGACCGCATCGACAATCTGACTCGGTCGAGCAGGTAGGTATCCCCGTTCCTCTTGCCACCGTCCTCGACGGCCTGCGGGCCCGTCGACAACACCGACCAGATGCCGTCGCATGCACTGATGAGGGACTCGAAATGGGCGCCGTAGACGCCGTCGGGACACGGATGCCTCGATAGCCACTGTTCGCCCCGGCGGCAGGTAGTGATCAGCTGATCGCAGTTCGACACCAGTGCTGCGCCGGGGCCATCTGCCGACGCCAACACCCTGTCTTCGCTCTGCATCAGGGCCGAGATGATCGGGTCGGCGCCTACATGCCACACTCGCAGTGCTTGTTGGTCGGGTCTCATCCGATTGTCCCCCCGTTTGGCGCAACCCAGCGCAACGCCACTCCCTTGATCCGCTCGGGGCCGGCTGCCGGGCCGGGCGGCAGGAGCTCTACCCGGCAAGACCGACTGAATTCAACGGTAAGGATGCGGACACATCGACGCAATGCCCGGCCACGTAGCGTGGCAAGGCAAGCGTGACCAGTGCTGATTTCTGTACCGGGCGATGGAACCTCGCAGGTCCCGCGGACGCGGCGAAGCGGTGCTCCTGACGATCCCTGATG
>Ga0307374_10008496_pt1 | contig 15328 bp, 8 predicted proteins | sample OX3MG_FD_202532 | JGI IMG/M metagenome (GOLD analysis project Ga0307374, IMG submission 202532) | Soil microbial communities from Risofladan, Vaasa, Finland - OX-3 | ecosystem: Environmental > Terrestrial > Soil > Coastal area > Acid sulfate soil | place: Finland: Risofladan, Vaasa | collected... | reverse complement strand
TTTCGCGGCAGGAAATTCAAACTCAGGCTCCAGAAAGTCGCTTTTCGCTCCGCGAAAAAGGCGCCTTTTTCGCGGAGCGAAAAGCGACTTTGGTTGCGGCTTCGCCGCTCCGTGTCATCCGTGGTCGATATCAGTAAATGACGGGTTAGCGAGCATCGGTCGGGAACCCCATTCCATTTCAAATGCTCTCAATCAACTTCTTCCAATCGATGACGGAGTGAGCACTCGCAGCGTTCCAGCCCTGCGTTGAATCCGTGTTCGATCCGTGTTCCATCCGTGGCTCATTCTCCTTAAACTTCGGGGCCGTCCGCGGCGCCGTCCAGGCCGTATTCCTTGAGTTTCTTGTGCAGCGTGTTGCGGTTGATGCCCAGCCGGGCGGCGGCTTTGATCTGCACGTTGTCGCAAGCCACGAGCACCTGGGCGATCAGCTCGCGCTCCACGCGGTTGACGATTTTATTGTACAAATCTTCCGAGTTGGGGCCCGCGGCGTTGATGCCTTGTTGCACCAGTTCGTAGGCCAGGGTTTCGGCGTCGGCCTCGGTCAAACGCTTGGCCGACGGCCGCCGCGGGTTCAGCACGGCCTCGGGCAGCAGGTCGCTACTCAGCTCGTCGCCCGGCGCCAGCACCACCGCCCGCTCGATATAGTTCTGCAACTCGCGCACGTTGCCCGGCCAGCGATAGTCCTGCAAGGCTTCCATCGCCTTGGGCTCGATGTGTACGACGTAGCGGTCGTTGGCCTCGTTGTAGATCGTGAGAAAATGCCCGATCAACTCGGGAATATCTTCGCGGCGCTCGCGCAGCGGCGGCAGGTGAACCGGCACCACGTTTAGGCGGTAATACAAGTCTTCGCGGAACCGCTCGGCCTCGACTTCGTCCATCAGATCGCGGTTGCTGGCGGCGATCACGCGCGTGTCGACGCGAATCGTCGCCGTGTCGCCGACGCGTTCGAATTCGCGCTCTTGCAGCACGCGCAGCAACTTGACTTGCAGTTTCGGCGTGGTGGAGTTGATCTCGTCGAGAAACACCGTACCGGTGTGCGCGGCCTCGAAGCGACCGGTGCGGTTTTCGATGGCCCCGGTGAACGAGCCGCGGACGTGGCCGAACAGTTCGCTTTCCAACAAGCTTTCGGAAAGCGCGCCGCAATTCACGCGAACGAACGGGCCGCTGCCGCGCGGACTGAGCTGGTGGATGGCCTTGGCGATCAGTTCCTTGCCGGTGCCCGTTTCGCCCAACAGCAATACCGAGGCGTTGGAGCGGGCCACCAAGCGCGTCCGCGTGTAGACCTTCTGCATCGCGGGACCGTTGCCGATCAGTCCGGCGAGCGGCGGCCCCGACGCGAAAGGATCGAAAGCTCGATAAGATGAACTCATGGGTTGGTCGCGTCGCACGTCGCGTCGCACGTCGCGCCGCAAAGGCGTTCGCGCGGCGCCGCTCGCGTTCCGCTCCGTGGGTGCTCCTTCGATTTCTGCGCCGCGATTCAGTCCGCCTGGTCCGCCACGGCCCGAGCCTCGACCACGTCGAGAATCGAGGCCAACACCTTTTGCGTCGCTTGATCTTGGGTTTCGCTTTGGTTGTAACGATCGTATTGCAGACTGATTTCGCCGGTCGTCAACAGCGGGCCGTAGTCGGCCACGCTGGCGGCGAACGCCGCCGAGGCCGCCTCGCGCAGTTCGAGCGGCTGCGCCGCGAAACTGGCCAGGTCGACCAGCGCCTTCTGGCTGCGCGGCGTGCCCAAGGTCGCCAGAATCCGGGCGGCTTGCGGCCCGAACTGCGGATCCCACAAGGCATCGGCCAGCGGCGCTTCGGTCCGCCGCAGGTTGTAAAGCCCGCCCGGCGCCGCAGTCATCTCCGACAGCCAGGCGATCGCCTGGCTGGCTTGCTGGCGGCGCTCCTCCTCCGAGATCGCCGATCGGCCGAGCTTTTCGAAAAGTTGATCGATTTGAAACTTGAGCGCGCCGGGATCCTGCGTGCGGATGACGACCGCCGTCAGCGGCACGCGCCGCGCCAGCCGCGCGGCCTCGTCGAGATCTTCGCTCGAAGCCACGATGCCGATCGGCAAGCGGGCCGTGCGGTTGTCGCGGCGCAATCGTTCGAGCAGTTGTCCCGAGACGGGCGACGCCAGGTTGAAATCGATCAAGGCGAGCTCCATGTCGGGCGATGCGACGGCCTGAGCCAGCGCTTCGCGATCGGTCGTGGCGACTTCGGTCTCGTAGCCCGTCGCCGCCAGGGCGCCGGCCTGCAACTCGACTTCCAGCGGCCGCGCGTCGGCGGCCAAAGCCTTCGCCGCGCCAAACGAGCCGGCGAAATAGCCGAGCGCTTCGACGACGAAGCTCGAGCCGGGATAGGGCTTCGACGGCTTCAAGGCGAACACGGCGGCCAGCGCGGCCATCCGCAGTCGCCGATCGGGATGCCGCACCACTTCGATCAAGGCGCTCGGCTGGGGACTCCGGCGATAGAGCAGTTCCGCCTTGCCCGACTGTCCGAGAACCTGCACCGCCACGGTCGCAGCCGCCGTATGCTCGCTGGCCAGACTCTCCGTCAATAAAGCCTCGATATCTCGCAAATCTTGATCCGCCAGAATCTCTTGGGCCGTATCCGGCCCTGCGGCGAGCGCGGCCCCGACGCCGGTGCGATAGGCGGCGGCTTCCGCCAACGCGCCCAGGTAAAGCAGCCGCACGCCGCGGTTCCGCGGCGCCAATTCGGCGGCGGCTTCGGCCAGATCGCGGGCCAGATCGAGTGCCGCGAGGCGCGCCGAAACGCGCTCGCTGGCCAGTGCAGCCTTTTCCGCGTCCCAGTTCCAAACGACCGTCTGACCCTCCATGTCGGCATGGAGCTTCCGGCGGTCGTCGTAATACGAGCGGGCGAAACGCGCGAGCAGCGTCACCGCCTCGATGCTGTCGGGAACGCGGCCGAAGAGCGTCGCCAGCGCTTCGCGGGCGGCGCTGCGGATTTGCGGATCGCTCGTTTCCCGCCACGCGGGGCCCAGCAGGCGAATGGCGAGATCGGCCTGCCCGAGATCCTCGAGTGTTTGGATCGCTTGCACCGCCAAGGCCGGTTTCGCCGACCGAACGAGCGCCAGCAAGGGGCCGACCGCATCGGCGCCGAAGCCTGCCAACGCTTGGCGAACCGCGGCGTGCTCGTCGGCCCGGCCTTCATCGGCCAGCACGGCGACCAGGGCTTGAATGGCGCTGTCGCGTCCCGACCGCAGTCGTACGATGACGCCGCGGCGCAGGGCCGGGTTCGGATCCTTGAGCTGTCCAATCAGCTTGGCCAACCTCGCCGGATCGCGCGCTTGCCGGTCGGCGACGGCCAGTACGGCGTCGGCGATCTGCCGGCCTTCGGGCTGCAATTCGGCGATCAAGGCGAATTGCAAAAACGGGGTCGTGCCGAATTGCGCGGCCAAAGCCGCCAAGGCCGGGTCGTCCAGCTTCTCGGCCGCCAACTGCTTCACCAGCGCGTGAGCTTCGTCCGGGGCCCCTAATTCCAACAGCGTTCCAGCGGCTTTGACCAATTCCGCGGGCGTCGTCGGGTTGGAGGCCAGCAAGGCTTGCACGATGGGATCGTCGGCCCGAGACGGAAGCGTCGGCGTCGCCTCGGCCTGCGGTTTGGCGTCGCGGTCGTCTTGAGCCCGGACGACAGGCGCCGCGGCAAATAGCACCAGCGGAGCCCAGGCGGCGATCGCGAACCAGCGGAGCTTGCGAAGAGGTCGTTTCATGCTGCTAGCCCTTGTCTTTTTCGCCTTCGAGTTTTTTTCGCCAAACTTCGATTTGCCGGGCCACCTGGTCGGGCGCCGTCGAACCGTAACTTACGAACGCTTGCACGGCCTTTTCCGCCCCGAGCACGTCATATACCGACTGGTCCAAGCCGGGATCGGCCTCTTGAAAATCACTCAAGGGAAGGTCGACCAAACGGACGCCGCGCGAGAGGGCCTTGCGGACCAATTTACCGGACGCATCGTGCGCCGTACGTTGCGGCATTCCGCGGCGAATGAGATGCTCCATCAACGTCGTCGCATCGAGATGCCCTTCGTCGAGCCGGGCCGCAATCGCCGCGCGGTTCAGTTCCGCCGCCGCGACCAGCGGCGCCGCCAACTCCAGGCAACTGCGCACCGTGTCGAACGAATCGAACAGCGGCTCTTTGTCTTCTTGCAGATCGCGGTTGTAGGCCAGCGGCAAGCCTTTGACGAGCACGAGCAACTGCGTGAGATTGCCCACCACGCGGGCCGTTTTGCCGCGAATCAATTCCAGCACGTCGGGGTTGACCTTCTGCGGCATGATCGACGAGCCCGTGCAAAAGGCCTGCGGCAACTTGAGAAAATCGAATTCGATCGTGGACCATAGAATCCACTCTTCGGCCCAGCCGCTTAAGTGCGAGGCGATCACCGCCAGCGCAAAGGCGAATTCCAGCACGAAATCCCGATCGCTCGACGCGTCGAGACTGTTCGCTGCCACCTCGGCGAAATCCAGCCGCCGAGCGACGTCCTGGCGGTCGATCGGCAGACTCGTCCCGGCCAACGCCGCGGCGCCGAGGCTCGACACGTTCGCGCGGCGCCGGCAGTCGGCCAGCCGCCCGCGATCTCGCTCGAATTTTTCGCAATAAGCCAGCCAGTAATGCGGCGCCAGCACGGGCTGCGCGCGGCGCAGATGGGTATAGCCAGGCAGAATGCAGTCGCGATCTCGGGCCGAGCGCTCGACGAACGCGCGCTGCAACTCCGTCAGGCCGCGATCGATTTCGGCAATGGAGTCGCGGACCCACATCCGCAGATCGGTGGCCACCTGGTCGTTGCGGCTGCGAGCCGTGTGTACCTTGCGGCCCACGTCGCCGAGCCGATCGATCAAGGCGCGCTCGATGTGCATGTGCACATCTTCCAGCTCGATGCGGAACTCGAATCGACCTTGCTCGATTTCTTGGCGGATCTGCCCCAAGGCTTGCTCGATTTGTCGGCACTCGTCCTGGGAAATCAGGCCCACGGATGCCAACATTTGGGCATGCGCGATCGAGAGCCGTATGTCGTGGGCGTACAGCCGGCGGTCGAAGCTCACGCTTTCGGTGAACTTCTCGACGCGGCGGTCCGTCGCCTCTTCGAATACTCCGCCCCAAGCTTTGTCGGCCACCGCGTCGCTCTCGACCTACTGTGAAGGAACCCCAAATCACGTCAAAACATTAACTCTAAATAGCTTACGGCGAAGTGTCAACGAGCGGCGCAGCGTTGGCCGGGCGGTCGGCCCTTGCGAAATCGGAGACGGGGGGCGGCGCCGCTGCGGCGAGCGGCGGCTTTATAAGCTATTGTTTTAGTTGAGGTTGCTCATCGCGGTCCGACGCTAGGAGCAATTCTTCCGGCAACGCGGCGGTGAGCGCACGCCTGCCGTCAAGTGAAACCAGAATCGCCCCAGGCGCGGAAACACCCAAGCTTATAAACCGGGCAACCGCTACAACCCTCAAGCATTATCAGCCCGGGGGGCGTGTGGTAAGCGCTCGATTCGACTGCAACGGGCCCGGCCGGAATCGCCCATGCTAGCAGCAGTAAACGTCGGCGAGGTTTGGCGCTTAGCGAGACGCGGGCCACGGCTGACGCCGCGGTTTGCCGGCGCCGCAGGCGACAACGAGATTTACAAGCTTCTGCCAGCCCGGTATGCTTGCCGCCACGCCAGTTCACGGAATAAATCTCAAAACATTCGGGCAAGCGGCAGCGGGATTCGTCTCGTCTTCCTGCGCCGGACGGCAGTCATATCCCAAGACCGTCGAACAGGGGGCTTTGCTCCTTGAAAGTTGCTCCTTGAGAAAGGAATTCCGATGTGCGCCAAGAAAAAGAAGGGCAGCCCGGAGCGAAGTACGCGCAAAATTCCCTTCGCTCCCGACCGGCTCCGCAAGATCTCGCGCCGCTTGCGCACTCAAGCCAGCCAATTCACGGCTCACGCCGCGGCCATCGAGAAGGCGGGCCTCGGACACATGAATATCGACGGCAACAAAATGCTGGTCCGGGCCATGAAACAGATCGACCGCTTTCTGCGCAACGCCCAGCGCGACTTGGACGAGTTGGTCGAGGAAGAATAGAGAGCCACGGATGAAACACCGATTGAGCACGGATAAAACAACTTGGATTTTTAGGCTCCTCCGCGGAATCCGTGGGTAGGTTTTCGTCGCTGAGCATCGTCACGGTGCGTTTTTTTTAGGGATGGCCGGGCAATGAAGGTTCGTTTTCGCTCAACGCCAAAACCGTTGGCGCGAATCAGAGCCTCATTCATTGCCCGGAGATGCCTCGAAAAACGCACGCCTCCAGTTTCTCAGCGGTCGGAACCACCCACGGATTCTCCGAAAGAGCCTGAAAGCGAAGTTCAGTCGCGCAGTTCTCGATTTCCGATCCGTGTTCGATCGGTGTTCCATCCGTGGCTAAGTTCTGTCGGGTTTTACTCATCGGCGTTCAAGCCTTAACCTCCATTCGAAGCTCTGGCAAAGCACTAGTGTAAAATCGTCGTGCCGGGCAAAGCTCGCTTCAAACGCGCCACGCCCGCCGCGGTGACCTGAGCGCCGTCCAGGATCAGCACCTGCAGTCCGCTCAGCCCCTTTAAGTGCTCAAGACCGTCGTCGGTTACGTTCGTGCCCGATAAATCCAAGACCTCGACGTCGGGTAAGTCCTGGAAGCAAGCCAAATCGGCGTCTCCGATCCGACTGCGGCTGAGATTGACGTAAGACAAGGAAGCGGTCCCGTTGCGAATCTAGGCGGCGATAGTTCAGCGGATGACGGCGAGAGCCGAGTCGAGCGGGCGGCGCAGCCTCCGTCAGCGAACTTCCAAAGGCAGCAAGAACGTCACGTCTTCTTCGCGAATCGAGTGGCGTTCGACGGCGGCGCCGAACCGGCGATCGAGTTCCGCGACGCACTCCATCACCAGCTCTTCCGGGGCGCTGGCGCCGGCCGTAATCAACACCGTCTCGCAGCCGTCGAACCAGTCCGATTCCAGCTCGCCGGCGTCGTCGACCAGATAGGCCGGTACGCCCTGTTCCCGCGCGACGTCGACCAGCCGATTGCTGTTCGAGCTGTTGCGGCTGCCCACGACCAGGACCACGTCGGCCTGCGGGGCCAGGGCCTTGAGCGCCTCTTGGCGGTTTTGCGTGGCGTAGCAGATGTCTTCTTTCGGCGAGCCGACGCAGTTGGGGAACCGCTCCTGCAAGCGTTTCACCAGTCCTTGCACCTCGTCCACGCTGAGCGTCGTTTGGGTGAGATAGGCGACCTTTTCCGGATCGGGAACTTCCAGGCGATCGACGTCTTCCAGCGTTTCGACCAGGATCATCTGCTCGGGCGCCTCGCCCATCGTGCCCACGACTTCGTCGTGGCCGCGATGCCCGATCAGGACGATCGTGTAACCTTTGCGGGCGAAACGCAGCGCCTGCAGGTGGACTTTGCGGACCAGCGGGCAAGTGGCGTCGATGACTTGCAACTGCCGTTCTTGGGCCGCCCGATGCACCGCGGGCGAAATGCCGTGAGCACTGTACATCAGCCGGCTGCCGTTGGGGACTTCGTCGACGTCGTTGACGAACACCACGCCCTGCCGACGGAAACGCTCGACGACGTGGCGGTTATGGACGATCTCGTGGAACACGTACAGCGGCGCCCCGAACAGTTCCAACGCCCGGTCGAGCGCTTCGATGGCCATGTTGACGCCGGCGCAAAACCCACGCGGACTAGCCAGTAAAATCCTCATTCGGCAATTCTCCGAGCAAGCGTGATGGGCGACGGGAGCGGCCGGAAATCCGGGCGGCCCGCGCGCGGTTTCGATCAGGTTTCTTTCCAGGCCGTTGGAGCGACCAGTCCTTGGTACGGAACCGCGGCAGGCGGTTGGGCGAGCGAGTTGAAGATCTCTACGTCGGCGGCGAGCGATTCGTTTGCCTCGGCGACGAGCGGCAGTCGAATAATGAACCTCGCCCCAGCGCCGGGCGCCGTACGGCATTCGATCTGGCCACCGTGCGCTTCGACGATCGCCTTGACGATGTCCAGCCCCAGCCCCGTCCCTTCGTCGCCCTTGGTCGTAAAGAACGGCTCCCAAATCCGCTCGGCGACCTCGGGCGCCATTCCGCAACCGTTGTCGGAGACCGAGAGCACGACCGACGGTCCTTCGACCTCGACCGCCAAGGCGATCCGACCTTCGGCCCGCTCGCGGATGGCGTGAGCGGCGTTTTTGAGCAAATTGATCAACACCTGCTGCAGTTTGACGCGATTCGCCCGCACGAACGGGTCGTCGGCGATCTCCAGCGAGACGCGGGCATAGGGGAACGAGCCGTCGAACCGCAAAAACTCCAGCAGCTCGTGCAGCGCCTCGGAGAGCCGCGTTTTCTGCAGCGGCGCGTCCTCGCCTTCGAACCGCACGAAGGCCTTCACCTCGTCGACCAGTTGCACGAGCCGGTCGTACGTTTTGCGGGCGATATGGGCCGCCTGCTGCAGGTCGGCGTTGCCGGCATACTGCTCCTCGATCAGTTCCAGCAACGGGAGCATGCACAGTTGGTTGCCCATTTCGTGGGCGATGCGAGCCGCCGAACGGCCGAGCGCGGCGCAGCGGTCGACGGCCACCAGCCGGTCGGTGAGCGCCAGATTGGCGATCGACAGATCGTAGGCTTCGATGGCGCGGACCATCACCGACATCATCATGGGCCGCTCCCAAGGCTTCTTCACGAAGTAATACACCTGGCCTTGGTTGATCGCTTCGAGCATCGACTTCGGATCGGCGTAGCCGGTGAGCATGACGCGCTTGGTATGCGGATACCTGACGCGCATGATTTCGAACAGTTCGGCGCCGGTCATGAGCGGCATGCGTTGATCGGCGATGACGATTGGAAACGGTCGCTCTTCGAGCAATTCCAACGCCTTGCGCCCGTTGTTTGCCGTGTGGACGCGGAACGTGTCTTCGAAGGCCGCCTCGAAGACGATCAGATTGTCGCGCTCGTCGTCCACGTAGAGGATGTCGCGTTTCATGATGCCCAGCCTGATGCTGCGAAGCTCAAGGGCGAAGGCGACTCGTCGTCGCCCTGCGTTTGAAGCTCCTGGGATTCCGAACGGCAAGGGAATTTCACGATGAATTCCGCCCCCTCGCCCTCCGAACTGCGGCACTCGAGCGCGCCGCCCAAGTTCCGCACGATGCCGTAACTGACCGACAGGCCCAGCCCGGTGCCCTGGCCGGGCTCCTTGGTGGTGAAGAACGGGTCGAAGATGCGGCTCCGGATTTCCTCGGGAATTCCGGGCCCAGTGTCGCGCACGCTGACGCAAACCTCGCCGTCCTGCTGCCAGGTGGAGATCGTGATTTCCCCGTCTCCCTCCATGGCCTGTTGCGCGTTGTTGAGAATGTTCATGAACACCTGGTTCAAATGGCCGTGCGGACCGTGAACCCGGTCGACCGCGCCGTATTCTTTGTGAACGCGGATGCGGTGCTTGATTTGCCCGAACAGCAAGTTCAGGCACATGTCCAACGATTCGTGCAAATCGAAGTCTTCGAATTCCGCCTTGCCCGGGTGCGAGAAGGTCTTGAGATCGGCGATGATCCGCGCGGTGCGCGTGGCCCCGTTCTCGATCACGTTGGCCAGCGAGAACAGCCGCCGGAACAGGTTTTCGAGTTCGTCGCGCGTCTTCGGGTCGGAGGGCAAATCCTGGCCCGCCAAGAGCGGCGCCAACAAGCCTTGCAGCCGGTGCGTATTGAGCGCCATCGGCTTGATGCCGTTGTAGACGGCGTTGATCGAGTTGTTGATTTCGTGCGCCAGCCCGGCCACGAGTTGGCCCAGCGAGCTCATCTTTTCGGCATGAATCAACTGGCCTTGCATCGCGGCCAGATCGCGATAAGCGGTCTCGAGTTCGCGGTTGCGCTTGTCCAAATCCTGGTGCAACCGCCGCAGTTTCAACAGCGACCGCACGCGGGCCTTGAGTTCCTTTTCCTCGAACGGCTTGGTCAGATAGTCGTCGGCGCCGCAATTCAGGCCGTCGATTTTCAACGCCAGCTCGGCCCGCGCCGTCAGCAGCACGAACGGCGTCGAGACGGTCGCCGGATTCGCCCGCACCTGGCGGCAGAATTCTTGCCCGTCGACGCGCGGCATCATCACGTCGGAGATAATCAGATCCGGCCGGCGGCTCAAGGTCGCCTCCATGCCTTCGGCGCCGTCGCAGGCGAAGACCACCTGATATTCGTCGCTGAGGATGTCGCCCAGCAGCGCGCGCATGTCGGGCGTATCGTCGACCACGAGAATCGTCGCGCCGTCCCGGCGCTGCGAAGCTTCGAGGCTGGCAGGCTCGTGCGGCGGCTTGCTCGGCTGCTCGCTCTCCAAATCGGCGAACCGCGTCCGCCGCGCAGGGGTCAGCAGGCCGTCGGACTCGGCGGACGCCGCGGGGCCGGTCTCGGGAACCTTGGCCAGCGGCAGGTCGAACCAGAACCGCGTGCCCTTGCCGATCTCGCTCTTCACGTAAATCTGCCCGCCGTGCAGTTCGATCAGTTCCTTGGTCAAGGCGAGTCCCAGGCCGGTGCCGCTGAATTCGCGCGAACTGGAACCGTCGACTTGCACGAACCGTTCGAAAATCCGCTTGTAATCGTCTTCGCTGATGCCGATGCCCGAGTCGCTGACCGAAATCCAAGCGCGATCGTCGGCGCAGAGCGTCTCGACCTCGACCGAGCCGCCGGGCGGCGTGAACTTGATCGCGTTCGAGAGCAGGTTGCTGAGAATGATATCCAGCTTTTCCTGGTCCGCCGCGAAGGACGGCAGCGCCGGATCGACGCTGAGCGCCAGTCGAATGCCGCGCTGCTCGGCCAGCGGTCGCGCCGCCGCCGCCAGTTCTTCGAGCATCCGGTTCGCGTCCAGGCCGGTCAGCTTCAACCGCATGCCGCCCGCTTCGAGCTTGGAAAAATCGAGCAACTTATTGATCAATTCCAACAGGCGATGGCCGTTCGAACGGACCATTTCGAGCATCGACACGACTTGCGGCGGCAGCGCCGCGCGCTGCTTGTCCAACAGCCGCTCGATGGGCGTCACGATCATCGTCAGCGGCGTGCGCAACTCGTGGCTGATGTTCGAAAAGAACTCGGTCTTCAGGCGATCGTATTCCTGCAGCTTCGCCAACGATCGCTTGAGCGTCCGCCGGCTCTTCGACAACTGCCGGGTGCGCCGGGCGACTTTCGATTCCAAGTTGACGTTCAAGTCGCGAATCGTTTGGTCGTTGCTGGCCAATTGCTCGACCATCGCGTTGAATTGCCGGGCCAGAACGTCGATTTCGTCGTTGCCGGTGGGCTGCACTCGCTCGGTGAAGCAGCCTTGTTCGACCCGTTTCATGGCCTCCACCATCGCGGCCACGCGCGAAGCGATCGAGCGGGCCAAGAACGTGGAAAGCGCAAGGCCGAGCAGCACCGCGGCGATCGAAATGTAGACCACGTGCTTTTGCAGGTTGGCCACCGTGGCCGCCTGACCGGCCGGCTGGCTGATCAAATCCTTGGCGCGCTGATTGGCCAGCGCGCCGATCATCAGCGCCGTGACAATCGTGATCAAACCGAAGGAAACGTTCATCCGCCGCTGCAGGCGGCTCTGCGGCAATTCATCGAAGCGAATCGCGACGCCCTGGTCGAGCAGGTATCGCGTCACGGGCGCCATCCAGCGCTCGGCGAGGAAATACGTCGTCAACAGCACGCCGCAGATGGCCAAGAAGGTGGCGATGGCGATTTGCACCATCACGTAAGGCTGCACGTCGAATCGCCAGCGCAGGTAAATGCACATCGGAACCACCGTCAGCATCGGCACCAGGATGGCCTGGTGGAGCTGATTGCGGCTGGCGAACGTTACGGCTTCACGGCCCGCTTGGCGCGCCAAATCGTCGGGCAGGGGCTGCCCGCGGCGGAGCCGCCAGAGGGCCTTTCGCAGCCCAGGAGTCTCCCACAGCGCCAGCAGAATCGTCGACAAAACGGCCAGTGCGACCAGCACGGCGCCGGCCAGATCGAAGTGGCGGCGCATCTCCGGCGCCAGGTGCGTCGAGAGATTGACGTAATACAGCACGAGCGCCCCGCCGAACGCCCCGACGACGCGCGTGATGAGCGTCATCGCCAGAATGTAGCGCGAACCGAGCTTGTTGAATAACCATTCAAGCATCGATTCGATCCTCATTGCACGCCAGGGCCGCGGCGGCCCTGTTTCCTCTTGCGCCAGAAAAGCGTTATTTACGGCCGCGGCTGCCCAACTCGGTGAGCAGCAGCCGCTCCAAGCCTTCAATAACCAGGTTTAAGTCAAAGGTCTGAATGCACGGACGCATGGAACGCAACCGCTCGCGATGGTAATTCCAGCGCCGCAGGAAATGCGTTTCGTGTTCGCCCCGGCGGACTCCCGCTTCGATCTCGTCGGGATTTCCGCTGCGGAGTTGCTCGATCGTCAGATCCCGCCGCCCGACCGCGCGAGCGAAAACCCCGCTCGAATAATCCCCGTCGCCGATCTCGCGCTGCCAGGTGGTAATCAGGTTGCCGATCCTCGCCATCCACTGGGCGTGCCAAATCGCCTCTCTCAGCGCCGCGAGTTCCTGGCGCGGAAAGCGATCGGTGCACATCAGGTCGACCGTGGAAAAGCTCATCAACCCCATGCCTTGCGGCGAGTAGTTATCGTGCTCGATCAGGTTCAGCAAGAACAAGTTGTCGTTCACCAGGTGGGAATAGCGCACCGTGTTGAACAGTTGCGTCAGATCGTACTGCAATAAGTCTTTGTAGGCCGCGAAATTCGGATAGCCTCCGGCTCGCTGCCAGAACGCGTTCCACATCCGAGACGTGAACTCGGCGTACCGGCGATCGGCCGCGGAAAACCGCGCGAAGTCTCCCGCGCTTCCGCCGGTCACTTTGAGCAACTCGTCGAGTAAGTCTCCATTGCGCATCCGGTCGCTGACGTCGTCCAATAAAACGTTCAGCATGCCGGATAGAAACTTCGTCTCGCAGGCGTGCTCGCGCAGCTCTGCGGAAACACAAGGCAGCGTCGTCAACCCCACGCCGTGCAGGCACCACCTCCATAAATATAGGCTACGTTCCCCAACCTCCGAGTAATCGCGAATCCACGCTGCGACCGTCGGCGAAAACTCACTCGCCAAAATTTGCCGGCGTTCGTCTTCGGGCGTGTGCGACGAACTTGTCGATTGCAGCGGTTTTGCCGAAAGTTGTTCGGGCAATGAATCGGCCGCCAGAGCCGGCGTGCAACTCTCCAGCAGTTTCAAGGACTGGCGAACGACGTCCTCGATCTGCGGGCCAGCCCGGTCGCGAGGATGGCGCGGGTCGTAAGCCGCCGAGGCGCCGATCACCGCGGCGGGCCGCTCTCCCCGCAGCAAGGCCAGCACTTCCAGCGCCGCGCCGGCCAAGACGTTGACGTCTTCGCCGACGATCGCCACGGCCCGCGCGCCGCGAGCCGTATCGCAGATTGCCGTTTCATCCAGCGGCCGCGCGAAGCGAAGATTCAGCACGGCTGCCGAAACGCCCAGCACGGCCAGTCGATCGGCGGCTTCGCAGGCCAGCGACGCCCCGCCGCCGAGGGCTAATAACGCCACGTCGACGCCGCTTTTCAGCCGAACCGCCCGGCCGAATTCAAAGCCGCTCGGCGCCGCTCTTTCGCTTGCGCACGCGGCATCCGTCGGCAGCCTGGCGGGCAGAGAGGAGGGCAGCCAAATCGCCGCGGGACCTTCGCCGCTCGCGGCGCAGGCGAGCATCTCGTCGAGTTCCGCCGCATCGCCCGGAACCATCACGGCCATCGCGGCCGGCAGGCAGAGGCCGTCCGTCCGATCGGGTCCTATCGAGTCGCGCCGCTCGGGCGAGACGATCAATGTCACGGGCCGCTGGAGGTCGCCAATCTCTTCGATCACTTCCGCCGAACAGCGCAGCAGAGCGGCTTCGCCGAGCGCGACGAACGGGCGGCAGCCGCCGTCGGCGAGCCCCGAGCACCACGGAATCGCGTCGAGTTCGCCGGCGGGCGATTCGAAGTAGCGGTCGGGCAGTCTTTCGCCGAAAGCCTGCCATCCCGCGTCTCCGCTCAGGTTCACGGCCAGGATGCGGCGGTCGGCCTGCGCCAGGCGGGCCAGCCGCCGTGCGGCCAATTCCGCCGTGGTCGCGGGCGGCGCTTCCGGCTTCGCTGTTGCGGCGCGCGGATGCGGTCGCGACTCGACTTCCGCGTGAGCGGCGTTTCCCGCGGAGTGGTCGCCGCGGTCGCTTCGCTCCAGGAACTCCTGGCCCGCATGCGTCTCGGCCGGCGACGCTCGCTCGTGATCGTCGCTTTCAATTGCACGCGCGCCGCGCTTCAAGCGCAGGTGCAACACGGCCGGTTGCTCCAGCGCTTTCAGCGCTTCCAGCACCGCGACGACCCCGTCCCTCGCCAAACCGCCGATCGGACCCAGACAAATCAAGCCGGGCTCAGCGGCCAATTGCTCGAAGGCCGCGGCCGCTGGCTTGGCTCCGCCCGCTTCGCATTCCGGCTGGAGTTCCTCTTCGCACCATAGAATCAGCAATCGCGATGACCGGCGCAGCCGGCTTAATTGCTCGGGCGGCAAGGCTACGCTGGGCGTATGGGCGTTGACCACGACGATCACCCAGTGTTGCTGCCCTAACGTATCGCGCGCCTGAATCGCTCCCAGGGCTTTGATGAGCGCGTTTTTGGCCGGTTCCGGCGGCAGGAGCTCGCCGCTGCGGGGCGCGCACGAATCGGCGCCGAGCGATTCGTCGCCCCACCCGACGGCGAAGCCGAGATCGTGATGTTCGGGATCGAATCTGAGCAGCCGATCTTTTTGGCGCAACAGACGCCGCGTCGAATCGGACGTAGCGGGAATCAAGCGGTCGCGGCGGACATCGAAGACTTGCCGCACGGCGTCAAGCAGATCGGCGGCGCCGACGAACGGCCCGGTCGACTCCATGTCGGCCGTCAAACGCCAGAGATTCTCTCCAATCAATCTGGCGGAACGAGGCGGACCTCCATTCGCATCACCGAGCGCTCGGACGGTACGGAGGAGATTTGCTACGGTGAGCTTGCCCATCGGACCTGCCCTCAGCCGCCTTGGCCCAAAAGCCGGGAAATCACAGCGAGGACTGAGTATGCATAGTCTGTCGTCATTAGTCCACAAGTTTCCATGCGTTTCAGATGAATATTTCGCACAAACTCATCGCGCGGCCATACCTTGCATGCCAATGGAATACTCTAGCCTGATTGCTACGTTCGTTCCCACGCTGGCAATTTATACGTCACGCGGCCAAGAATGAGGCCGGGTTGAAGGTCTGGAAATTATGGGTCATCAGGGATTGCAGTTGCTCTCGGTGCTCGGTGGGAATCTTTGCCAAGCAACCATCAATGGCCGCTTGGA
>Ga0307374_10008492_pt1 | contig 15332 bp, 15 predicted proteins | sample OX3MG_FD_202532 | JGI IMG/M metagenome (GOLD analysis project Ga0307374, IMG submission 202532) | Soil microbial communities from Risofladan, Vaasa, Finland - OX-3 | ecosystem: Environmental > Terrestrial > Soil > Coastal area > Acid sulfate soil | place: Finland: Risofladan, Vaasa | collected... | reverse complement strand
GGAGGCTCGGCATCACCCATCGGAGGACGGCGTATCATCACCCGGAAGGCAACACTACATCGAACGGTTCCACCGCAGCTTGAAAGAAGAGGAAGTCTGGACGGCGGAGTATCGGAGCTTGGAAGAAACGCGAACCTCGATCGCTCGTTGGATCGAGGAATACAATCACGACCGGCCTCACTGCGGAGTCCAAAATCGCACTCCGCACGAGACCTTCTTTGCTTTTGCAACTGGACCTAAACTCGGAGACCCTGACTGTCTAAATTAGCGGGTAGCCTTACAGTAGCCGTCTCTTGCCTGCACGACTAAATCCTTCTGTTTTGTGGTGAGATGAATTTTGTGGTAGCCTGATTCCGAATGATCCGGGGTGTAGCCGATGCTGTACTGATGGTGCAATTCCTCCTCAATCCGCGCATAAATTTCTTCAATCGACTCTTTCTTCGAAACCTCGAACATCTGCGCGCCCGTCTCTTTCGATAATCGTTCGAGGACCTTTTTCCCATCGGGGCGTTCCTCGCGAGGAAATCTCTGGCCGCGACCGCCGCCGGGCCATCCGCCGGGTCCTCCCATACCGATGCGTGGACCGAAACCGCCGCGCCCACCGCCTCCTGCGTCGCCGGCGAATAGAATGGAATAGACGAGCGTATTTGCGCGCTGGGCCGATTCGATCGCTGAATCCAGGGATTCTTTACTGCCTCGGTCTACCCCGTCGGTGAGTAGGATCACTGCCTTCCGGCCCTGCTGAGGCTTTATAACTTCGTTGGAAGCGAGATAAACCGCATCGTATAGTAGAGTCCCCGCTCCGAATCCGCCGCGACGGCGACCGCCCCCGTTTCCGCCTCCGTTCCCTCCGCCTGAATCAGGATCGGGTGTTTCGAGCAATGCGAGCGAGGACTGGAGCTTCTCGCGCGAAGAAGTGAGATCCTGAAGCAGTTCCACCTCATGATCGAAATGAATCACGAACGCCTTGTCTTTATCCTCGCGCAGCATCTAATCGAGGAAGCTATAGCTCGCGCTGCGCTCCTGCCCCCGCACGCGCCGCTGGCTCATGCTTGTGTCGACGAGCAAGCCTAGCGTGAGCGGAAGATCGGATTCCTGCGAGAAATATTGCTTTGTTTGCGGGCGCCCGTCATCCTCCAGTATGAAATCGTCCTTGGTGAGATTGCGGATAATCTCGCCTTTCTTGTTTCGCACCGAGGCCAGCACGTTCACCAGCTTTACGTCGACAAACAGCGGCAGGCAGAGCAACATCGCCAGGGGGGGGATAGGGTTCCCGAGGCAAGAATAGCGCGAAAAACAGAAGATGGCCGATCAAGCCAGGAGCGAGTAGACCGCTTCACGGGCGGTTGGATGCGCTTGCCTCCCGAAGAGTTATTCTCGCCAGAAAAAGCAAATGTTCCACGAAACTGAATAAAAGCAGCGCGCTGACCCGGTGCATACTTGATTGGTTTTAGAAAAGCAGAATTGCTGAACCTGGGGGTACGGCGGCGGAGCAGCGCATCGAGGCCTATTCCTGCGCTTGTGATCGCCTCGATCCGGTGGGTGGGCAGAACGGCCCCTCTTCGGCATAGTCATAATTGCGCTTGCTCCTGCGGACGTGTTTTGCTAGGCTCCGCGGCCAACAGCTCTTCCCGGGAGGCGTGTCATGGCATATTGCGCGAAGTGCGGAACACTTGTTGCCGACGAGGCCGCGTTTTGTGGAAACTGTGGTTCGCCGCAATCGGTGGCTGGCCCAACCCCCAGTGCGGCGCCGGGCGGCATCCCCAATCCCTTTCCGGCTTCCGCCCCTGCCGCGGCAGGGCCTGCCGCGCATACTCCGATGGCTGAAAATGTCGCTGGCATGCTGTGTTATTTGCTCGGCTGGCTCACCGGCCTGATCTTCTTCCTCATCGACAAGCGTCCCTTCGTGCGTTTCCACGCGGCGCAGTCGATCGTGGTCTTCGGCGGCCTGCACATTCTCACGTTCGCCCTTGGCGCCCTTTTTGGGCTGAGCTTTGTGACGGGCGGCTGGATGGGCGCCTCGCTCGGTTTTGGTCTTTATCGGATACTGGATATCCTCATTCTGGTGCTTTGGATCGTGCTCATGGTCAAAGCGTATCAAGGGCAACGATTCCGCGTGCCGGTGGCCGCGAACACCGCCGACACTATCTTCGGCAAGCTGTAGCTCACAATTTACCGCACTTCGCAAACGGGATTTTCCCCTGCGCAGTCTGCTCCGGATCACTCCGTTTGGCGGCGCGACTATCGGGGGCGCGCGTATGCAACACCCGCCTGCCGCATGGCATCTGCTCTACGAGTAGAAGCCTTATATAGTCTGGGAGCCGCCGGGCATGACGCGGAGTCGGAGTATGCAAGTGATCGCGAACCGCCTATTGGGTGCGATTCTGCTGGCATGTGCTTGCGCAGGCTGGGCCCAGGCCCAGGATTCCGCCTCACCCGCGCTCGCCACATCTTCTTCCTTGGGTACGACGCTCTTGCGGAGACCCGCTGGCAACCCAGCGTCCAGAGAAACGATTCTTCTTACCGTTCCCACGGGAACGGCAGTTCAGGTGGTGCTCGATAAAGAAGTGCGTATTGAAAAAGTCGGCCAGCCGATTTGCGGTCACGTCGTTCAGCCGGTCTATGCGTTTGACCGCCTCGTCATCCCCGTAGGTAGCCAAGTCGTCGGCCAGATTACGAAAATCGACCGCATTTCAGGTTCCAAGCGCGCAATCGAGGCCTTCGATGCTGATTTCACACCGGCCCGAAAAATCGAGATCGAATTCAACACCCTCAGCCTGCCCGATGGCAAACACATCGCCGTGCAAACAGCCGTGACTCCTGGCTCCGGCCAAGTGATTCAGTTCGTTTCTGCTTCCGGCAGCCAGAATCAAAAGAAAGGTGTCAAGGACGCGGCGTCAGAAAAGACTTCCGAGGTCAAGCGGCAAGCCAAGCAGGAATGGAGTAACGCACTGAAGGATGTGAAAGAGCCCGGAAAATTTCATCGCATCGAACGATATGTGGTCGCCCAGCTTCCCGTTCATCCGCAATACATTGACGCCGGTACCGTGTATTTCGCCGAATTGCAGCATCCGATTGATTTTGGGACCGAGCCGTTGACCCCGGAGCTTGCGTCTTCCCTTGGCGCAAGCCCATCAGATGGCAGCGTCGTTCACGCCCGGCTGAGCACCCCGTTGAATTCAGCCACCGCACGTAAGGGTGATGATGTGGAGGCGGCCGTTTCACAGCCTCTCTTTGACGGCGGGCGATTGATCCTTCCCCAGGGCAGCCGCTTGAGGGGTTCTGTCGTTCAAGTGCAGCCTGCGCGGCGCATGAGCCACAACGGCCAACTCCGATTCGTATTTCACGAAGTGGTTCTCCCGGATGGCGTCGAACAAAACGTGGAGGCGGTCCTCAATGGTGTGGAAGCGACCAAGGCGGATAATTTGAAGCTCGATTCCGAAGGAGGCGCGCAGGCGACCACGCCCAAGACCCGCTACCTGAAAACCGCCATCTCCGTGGGCATGGCGGCGGTGTCGGGTAGAGGAGATCCGGACGCCAAGATTGCCAATCCGGCGGGCAACCCCGCCAATCGCGCCATCGGTGGCGCGGGAGGCTTCAAGCTGGTGGGAATGGTGCTGGGCGCGCTCGTCAGGTCGCGCGCTTTTGGCTATTCGATGGGTGCATATGGAGCCGGGATGTCGGTCTACACTCATTTCATTGCGCGAGGTCGCGAGGTTGTATTCCCTAAGAATACTGCTATGGAAATTGGCCTCGGAACGCGGCCAAGCAATGCTTCACCGGACGCGACATTGCCAGCCGCGGGAGATCCGGCAAAACAGTAGCGCGACCCCAAAGCCTCGGTTAGCATTCACCCGTCGTTCCGTAATCCCTGCTCTGATCGCTCTCTCTCCGGCTTTGGCGCACCCGCGCGGATCCGAATGCCAATCCCCGCGCGGACTCTGCTTTGGTTTTTATCGGATATTGAATCTTCTCATTCTGTTGTTGTGGATCGTGCTCATGGTCGAAGCATATCAAGGGCGGCGATTCCGCATGCTGGCGGCCGCGAACGTCGCCGGCGCCATCTTCGGTAACCTGTAGCTCGCAATTCATTGCGCCTCGCCAACGAGATTTTCCCGTTTCGTTTTCCAGCGGGTTTCTTTGTGTATGCTTGTCTGTTCTTGACTGCGGCGCGCCGCTGTCTTACCCTGTCCCATCCTGTAAAATGGGAAGTTTCCCGGCTCCCACAACATCATCTTTAGCTCTCTTCGGCCTACGCGGAGAAACATGAAATACAGTTTCATCTTAGTCCTGCTCTTGGTGTCGGGAAGCGCCGCCACGGCCCAGGAGACGTCCTCGCTCGATCTGCCGGCGAGATCCATGGCGCAAGGAACCTGGGATCTTGGATTATTTGGAGGCGGGGGCAAGGAGTTGGGCTACCCGTCCGATACACGCTACGTGTATGCCGGCGGGCGCGTGGGCCTCATTTTGACCAAGGAGCATTTCTCAGGTTGGGGCCGGGGAAATTTCGAATGGGCCATCGATCTGATGCCGCTATATACCGTCTTGACCCCGGCAAAAACGACATATGGCGGCAGCTTCCGCCCGGCGGTGTGGATCTGGAATTTTACAAGCGGAGAAAAAGTTGCTCCCTACGCGGCCGTCGCCGGAGGCATCCTCTTCAGTACCGGCGATCTCCCGCCAGGGGATACTTCCTGGGTGAACTTCACTCCTGAGGTTGCCCTTGGGGCCAACGTTTTCTTGAAGCCGCGGAGCGCGTTGCGGGTGGAAGGCGCCTATGTGCACCATTCCAACGCCGGGCTGGGCGCTCGGAATCCCGGCTACAACGCGGCTTTATTTTTAACCGTGGGCTATAGCTGGTTTCGAGGCGGAGGGTAAGCGGCTCCGTCATTTGATTTTCCGTTGCTGCTGCGAGCCCTTCTCGTTGGGTTTGTTTGACGCTCCCGGCCACAAGGTGCTATAAAAAGCCACCATCATAATTCGCTTCTACGGATGGTGGTTAGCGGTGGGGCCGTGGCGCAGTTGGGAGCGCGCCTCGATGGCATCGAGGAGGTCGTGGGTTCGAATCCCATCGGCTCCACCAATACACGGAATTAGAATCCTCAAGATTTAGGCCTGATTTGCCAACTGTAGAGTGTCCCGCATGACGCTGCCAAGACTCTTGCATCGGGACTCGCTGCCCGCAGTCCGTAATCGGGCGGCTCCTGCGGTTCCGCGTGGGCTCAATCGAGAAATATCTGCGCGCGGTGGAAGTGTAGGCTGCGCCAAGGCAGCCTACGCGGGCCCAGGCTGTATGTGCAGGGCCAGTATCTTCAGTGACAGTTTTCTACCCGTTCAAGCCACTTTAGTTCGGGCTCGCGTTCCGCCGCTCCTTTACCGGCTGGGAGTTCAATAAGGAGTCCACAGGTATAGTGAAAGTATTGCATCATGGCTTCGACAATGACGCGGTCGCATTCACGGGGTTCATGATTGGTCTTCTTCTTGATCTGGATGACAAGGAGGTTGTCGTCATCATTGTTGCGCTTATGTACAATCACGTCTGGAACAATCAACTTATCGCCTCCGCCCCCACAGTCAACTGGAAGGTTGACCCTCTTTGATGCAAGCCCGTGCCGGTTGTACTCGACATCCACATCGTAGGTGGGAAAGTGAGGAGCCAGGTAACAGGCTAACCTGGCACCAATGGTGCGTTCGTGAACATCCGACTCCAAAAGAAAAGCATCATTAATACGGAGCGTTTTCAATGCGTCTAAGACTTCCTTCTTCATGTATCACTCCTCGTATGCTGGCTTCCGTACTTATGGCAAAACCCGGCGTCCACAGAGTTCTGGGCACTACACTTTATTCAGAACATCGCCATCTGTTCCGTCTTATCCATCATGGTTTCTCCAACCTAACGCACTGCTAAGCTCTTTGGCCCGCGGTAGAAGCGAATCCGTTCAATTGCGGCTATTAGCCCAGCCCACCGTGTGAGGAAAGCAGCGAAACTGCCCGCACCCTGAGCGGTATGTTGGAATACGTAGCCAATGCCAGCACCAATGACGCAAGAAACCACCATGCAGCAAATGATGTACAGCGTTGTGTGCAACTTCCGAGGGCTACGCAAGATCGCAATTGGAGCAAATGTAACGACCGCACCTGTGAGAAGCAGCGCGTTTAGGTTCGATGTTACTGATTGAATTTGCATCATGGCTTAAGCAGGCTACTTTCACCTGTGCTCTTTGCGTTTCCTGTCCTAGAGTTTTTTCTTGCAGTAATTCACCGTATAGAACGCGGACGTGGCCAATACCGAAATGCTCAGGCCGATAGACACAACCAACGACAACCAGAAAAGCCACTCCAAGCCCCAGTGTTCCGCTGCCCCGAGAGCCAGATACGCAGCGATCAAACCCCAAAGATTCTGATTCAGGTTGACATTGAATTTGTCCTCAAGCGCCATCTTAGACTGGCTACTCCGCTATCCTATTCTTCCTGCCCGCCTCTACAATACGTAACGGTGCCCTTATGCCAAGGCCCTCATGGGTTTCTGTAGCGAATCCGACAAGTGCCGCTTAATGATTAGTTCTGACCCGGGCATGTTTGCTAACCAAGGCCACGTGCAGCGATTTTGGTCGCGCTCCCGCCCGATCTGATTGCCCCAGCCAGGACCTGATCGCATGGCGGAACCTCTAAGCCATTTAATTACAAGTTCTTACCGCTATGCCTCGATCGCCTTGGCGGAGTTCCGCCAACGACACACTCGCCAATGATTTTTCTGATATGCTCGGAACATACAGGGCCAGCCGGTGTCTAAGTTACATGTAGGAAGATGCCCTGTGAGGAGCGGCGCAAGGCATGTCCGAACTAGCGCGCAGTTTGCCGTGGGGGCGTGATGAAGCCGAACTGGTCACGGGGCTTCAATCGGGGTCTGAGGCGGCATTCGATTATCTCGTCACCTACTATCATGGCAGTGTGTACAACTTGGTATACGGAATATTATCGGATTCAGCCGATGCCGCGGATGCCACACAAGAGGTCTTTCTCCACGCCTTCCGCGGAATTCACGGATTTCGGCGGGGCAGTTCGCTGAAGACGTGGCTGTATCGTATTTCGGTGCGCCAGGCGCTGAACCATCGTCGCTGGAACTGGCGGCATCACCGGCAGCAGGTTTCCATCGACGGCGGCGAAGAGGGGAAAGGCCCGATGCTCGAAATTCAGGATGCGGAGGCGACTCCCTTCGAGCAGTGTGCCACGCACGAAATGCAGGCGACCGTGCGGAGGGCGCTGGCGGCAGTCCCCACATTGTTTCGCAGCGCCGTGATCTTGCGGGATCTGGAAGGGCTTTCGTATGAAGAGGTCGCCGAGGTGCTGGAAGTATCGGTGGGAACCGTCAAATCCCGTATTTTGCGAGGACGCCGGCTATTGAAAGACGTTCTCAATCCTGTTTTGCGCGCACAACGATCGGAATCGATTCCTTCGGCCACCATCGCCGATACGGCTTGGATTGAGACCGAAGGCTCGGCGGCTTTCTTTCCAAAGCATACGGAGTAAGTAGATGAACTGCAGCGAAGCAGCGCGACATCTCTCCGGTTACATGGATGGCGCCGTCGAACCTCGCAAACACGCGGGGCTGCGCGAACATCTCGCTGTATGTGAAGATTGCCGCCATCAGTTGGAGGGGTACCGCCAAATGGCGGCTTGTCTGGCGCACGTCGAGGTGGTAGCGCCACCTTCCGATCTTGCCCTGCGGATTCGCATCCAGGCTTCCAAATCGCCCCTGCTATGGAATATTGCACGGCGCTTGTGGGCGCGTGCTCTGGTGGTCTTTGAAAATATCCTCGAGCCACTCGCGGTTCCCGCCACGGGCGGTCTGTTGACGGCGCTTGTGGTTTTCGTTCTCGTGGTGCAGAACATTCTTGTGGGTGTTCCCAGGGGCGCCGTTCCCAACGATTTGCCTCTGAACCTGGTTCAGCCGGCGCGGTTGGTGAGCTTGGCGCCTTTCCCGATTCCCGGCATCGTCACAATGGAAGGCCAGCCGGATTCGGGCGGCCTGCTGCTGGAAGCGACGGTCAACGCGCAAGGGCAGGTGGCGTTTTATAAGATATTGTCCGGTCCCAATAACGTGGCGGTGCAGCGGCAGATCGAACAGATTCTCTTGTTCTCGCGTTTCCGGCCGGAGCTGAGCTTTGGCCTTCCAATGCCCGGCGGCCATGTCTTTCTGAGCTTCAATTCGGTTCACGTTCACGGCTGACCCTTCCAGGCCATTGCGTCACGTATGCCATTTCTTGACTCCGCTTCATTCGCCCGCTAGATTTGAGGGTATGCAGCGTCCAGCGAACCAAAGCCCGCGAGCCGCCATCAACTGAGGAGCTTTTCCCATCCATCACATCGTTCGCAGATACACAATGTTCGGCGGTATGGCTGCTCTAACCTTGCTTTGCGCGGTGACGCTGCAAGCGCAAGACCAGCAAGCCTTGCCCAAAAGCTATTCCGGAATCACCGTCGAAATAAGCCCTCAGATTTTCGCCACCATGTGCGCGCTCGACGCCGCGGGCTTTGACGCCGATGAAAGCACCCTGGCGGAGATGCCCGCTCGTCTGGCCCTTCGCGCCGATTTGCTGAAGATGCAGGGGCCGGCCACCGATGCCGTGCGGCAATTCTATCGGGACCATGCCTTTGCCGATCCCGGCGAAACGCTTTCGCGATACATGGCCTTCGCGCTGGCTGTAGGTCCTCCGCCGCAGTTCCGGTTTCTGGTCAATCAGGATCTGCTCCCTCCTGACGTCCTCTCGATCGGCGGATTTCAGCAGGTGCTGGCCGACTTTTACCGCGAAGCGCATCTGGCGGCGCGCTGGGCCGCGATCGAACCGGAGTATGCGCCCGCCATGGTCCGGTACGGCCCCCCGGTGCGGCGCCTGGTGACAATCACGGATGCTTACTTGCGAGAGGTTCTCAAGCCATCGACCGGCAACACGTTTACCGTGTATGTGGAGCCGCTGGTTGGGAACCATACCACGTTTCGCAATTTGGGCGATCGCTACGCCATCGTGGTCGGGACGGGTTCGCAGTTGCCGCTCGACGATATTCGGCATGCCTACCTGCATTTCCTGCTCGATCCGATGATCCTGCGGAATCGCCAGCTTCTCTTCGGCAAGGCTGCGCTGCTCAATATCGCCGCGCGCGCCCCGCGCTTGCCCGTCGAATACCAGACCGATTTCACTGCCTTTACCGATGAATGCCTGATCAAAGCCGTCGAATTGCGCTTGAATAATCTGTCGCCCGAGCAGCTTGAGGCCGCCATGCGGGACGACGATCAATCCGGCTTTGTGCTGGTCCGCCCGTTCGTCCAGCAATTGCAGAAATTCGAGAAGGCGGAGCCCTCCATGTCGTATTATTTCCCGGACCTGCTTGCGGGAATAAACGTGGATGCGGAGGAGAAGCGGTTGCAAAGCGTCACCTTCGCTGCGTCCGAAGTGGCGGCTGCGCCAAAACAGGCCGCCGCAGTGAATCAATCCACGGAGCTGCAGCGCTCGCTTGATGAAGGCGACCGTCAAATCGCCCTTCAGAATGCTCCGGCCGCCGCCGCGACGTTTGAGGCGATTTTGCAGAAGTATCCGGATCAGCCACGAGCGCTGTACGGGCTAGCGATTGCATCGGTGCTCGAGGGTAAGGCGCAACAGGCTAAGGAACTTTTCGAGAAGCTGGTGTCCCCCGCTCCGGGAACGCCCGTTTCACAAGGTTTGGCTGAGCCGATGGACCCGAACGTGACGGCATGGTCACACGTCTATCTTGGGCGCATGGACGATTTGCAAGGAGATCGCGACTCGGCTTTAGGAGAGTACCGTGCAGCTCTCGCGGTGGATGGAGCGCCGGAATCAGCGCGCGTAGCGGCACAACGCGGCGTGGCGGCGGCCTACGCGCCCGCCTCGCGCCCGGCAGATAACGGAACGCAAAAGCCCTGAGCCAGCGCCTTGTTTCGAGGATCTCTCGGGGTTATCTAAGACTAAGATAAGGAGAAGGGAAAGAGCCATGAAGCTCCAATCGATTTACAGTGGAATCCGAATATGTGCGGTTACCGTTATCGTTGCGATGGCCTTCGCCACGCCCTCTTTTGCGCAAGGGTATGGTAAGCCACCACAGCAGCAACCGCCATCACAGCAACAGCCGGGCCAGCCGGGAGCGTCCGGACAGGCAGCTCCAGGGCAGGCCGCACCACCCGAGGTGCCGAAGCTCAACCCCCAGGAAGAGGCTGACTACAAGGCTCTGCTGGCCCTGCCGCAGAGCGACAAGGCCACCGCCGATCAGAAGATCCAGCTTGGCCAGGCTTTCCTCGAGAAGTATCCGGCTAGCCGGTACAATGAGACGGTATTGAACCTGCTCGTCAATGCGTACTACACCAAACAGGATTGGACGAATTTCTACGATACTGCCGACAAGGCGGTTGCTAAGGATCCGGATGACGTCGATGTTATCACCGTGGTCGGCTGGGTGATCCCTCACCTCTACAGCCGCGATGATCCCAATGCGGACAAGAAGCTCGATAAGGCGGAAGGCTATGAAAAGCACGCGATCGAGGTGCTGCCGACCATTCCCAAGCCTGACAACCTGACCGACGAGGAATTTGCAACCGCCAAGTCCGGACAATTGGAAGAGGCCCACAGCGGCTTGGGACTGGTCTATTTCCGCAAGGGTGACTACGACAATTCCGTTAAAGAGCTGCAATTGGCGACCCAGGGCGCATCTCCGGATCCAACCGATCTGTACGCCCTGGCTGTTGGCCTGCAGCAGTTGAATCGCAACAGCGAAGCGGCGGATGCCTACATGAAATGTGCCCAGATCCCTGGCGCCCTGCAGTCGCGGTGCAAGCAATCGGCGGACGCAGCCCGCAAGGCTCATTAGCGTCCGAGACAGTGAGCCGATGACCCCGAAGGAGCGTGGGCAACTGGAGGCCCTTCTCGGCCATCGGTTCGCGCATTGCGAACATCTGGAGCGCGCCCTCACTCACCGGTCGTACCGTCAAAGCTCAGGCGCCGTTGATAACGAGCGCCTGGAGTTTCTGGGCGACCGGGTTCTCGGCTTGGTGGCGAGCGAGCAGCTTTGCCGCTCGTTTCCCGGCTGGGAAGCCGGAGAGCTTTCCAAGGGCCTGTCGCGGCTTGTGAGTGCTTCCTCGATTCACGCCGTGGCGCAGCGCCTGAATCTGGGCGCCTATTTGCTCCTCGGGCCGGGTGAGGAGAAGACCGGCGGGCGCGAAAAAAAAAGACTGCTCGCCGATGCCTACGAAGCTGTCATCGGCGCGATTTATCTGGACGCAGGTCTCGCCGCCGCGGCCGCTTTTGTGCGACGCACTCTGGTCGACTCCGCCCTGGCCGGGATGGCCGATGGTCTGGCGCGGTCCGATAATAAGTCCGCCTTGCAGGAATGGCTCCAGCAGCGCGGCCTGGGCGCCGCCGAATATCGCATCCGAAAGGAATCCGGCCCGGACCACCAGAAAGTGTTCGAGGTCGAGGTATGGCACGCGGGCCGGAGGCTTTCCTCGTCGGAAGGCCGCAGTAAGAAGGAAGCAGAGCAGTCTGCGGCGAGGCAGGCATTGGAAGCCTTCGAGGCTGGCCAGGAGACGGCTTGAATGACGCGGATCGACGCGGAAATATCGGGTTCCGAACCTTCGGGAGTCTCCGCGCTCGATTCGGCTGCCGTAACGCCTCAAGTGGCTGCGGGAGCGCTCATCGATTTCGTCGAGTCGCTCCTGGTAACCATTCTCCTCGCTCTGTTTGGGACCACCTTCATTGTCCAAGCCTTCAAAATCCCTTCGGAATCGATGGAGCCCACTCTCCTGGTGGGCGACCACCTGCTCGTGAACAAGTTTCTCTTTGAAGGGACCGGCGCCTGGTACGACAAGCTCCTGCCCTACCGGCCGGTGCGCCGCGGCGACATTATTGTTTTCAAGTTTCCCTACGACGACCATCCGCACTACGTGAAGCGCGTGATAGGACTGCCCGGCGACCACATCCGCATCCTCAACGAGAAAGTTTACGTCAACGGTCAGCGGCTGGCCGAGCCCTATGCTGTCCACGATCCCTCCGCCGACGATCCGCTCGCCGACAACTTCCCCCCCGCAAACCGGAATTTCATGGCGCTGGGGCTTCGCCCCGAATGGGCGCGGCAAATCGAGAATTACGTCCGACACGATGATCTCGTCGTCCCTCCCGTTCATTATTTTGTGATGGGCGACAACAGGAATCATAGCTGGGACAGCCGGTACTGGGGTTTCGTCGATCGAAATGCCATTGTGGGGCGCCCCATCGCCATCTACTGGTCGGTGGATGCCACCGCGGAGGATTATGACGATCGCAGCGTGCTCGGCACGGTGCATGGGATCGAGCAAACGCTATTCCATCTCTCGAGCCGCACCCGGTGGCACCGCATGCTCCGCGAAGTTCATTAGATGTTCCTTGGTTGATATCCGCTGGGAACGGAGAGAGCTCCCGGTGATTTTTGGTTCTCTCCCTCCGTTAGTCTTGTAGGATACAGAAGCTCCGCACAGGCGTCCGTTGGAGGCAGTAGGTGGCCAACCGGCCGATATCGGTCCTTAACGACAATGATCGGGAAGCCGTTCCATCCGCGGTCTGGCCCCCAAAAGCTCCCGCGCAACGCCCTTATTGGAAGGGCTGGGCGAAGTGGATTCTTCTGATCCTGGCTTGCCTATGGGTGGCTGATGCGGGCATTTCCGCTCTGATCGAGCACAGTCGCTTGCGCGCCAAGTTGACGTCGCGTCTCTCCGCTGCGTTTGGCCGGCCCGTGGAAGTGGGCCGCTACCACTTTAGCCTTTGGACCGGGCCTGCTCTCGAAGCGCAGTCTCTCACTGTCGGAGAGGACCCGCGTTTCGGGCACGAGTATTTTGTGCGCGCCGAGTCCCTGCGCGTAAGTCTCCGCTGGCAGAGCCTTCTCCGCGGGCGCCTGGAATGGGGCACCCTTTCGCTCTCAGGTCCCAGCCTGAACCTTGTTCGCAATGCGGAAGGCGACTGGAATCTCGACGAATGGCTTCCTCGGCCCGAGGGAGTGCCCGCGCCAGGCCCTGCCCCCCTCGTTGCCCCTGCCTCGTCGGCGCTTCGCTTCCGTCGCATCGAAGTGAACGACGGCCGGATCAATTTCAAGCGCGGCGACGAAAAGCTTCCCTTCGCCTTTGTGGACGTGGAAGGCACGATGGAAATGGACGGTCCCGGGCGCTGGCGCATGGATATTGATGCGACTCCGTGGCGTGCCGCAGTCGTCCTGCAACAGCCGGGCACAATCCACGTCTCGGGCGACCTCGGCGGCACATCGTCCCGGCTTCTTCCCGCGGCGCTCAACCTCACCTGGACCGAAGCCTCCGTATCCGATCTCCTGCGCCTGGCTCGGGGCGACGATTACGGCGTTCGCGGAACGATGACCCTGGCAATGGCCGCCCAGACGGAAGGTCCCACCTGGACCTTGCGCGGCCGCGCCGAGCTTCGCCAGTTGCATCGCTGGGATCTCGCCTTCCGCCCCGATAATCCATCTATAAATCTCATCGCGCGGATGAAACTGTATCCGCAAGCCTCGGGCCTGGAATTCACTCAAGCGTTGCTCGAGGCTCCGCACTCGAACGCTCATGTCTCGGGACGGATCTCCTGGTCCGATGCCGAATCGTCTGAGCGAGACGCGCCGCCCTTCTACCTGCAACTCTCCGATTCGAGCGTGGACCTCCGCGATCTTCTCGCTTGGGTCCGGGCATTCCATTCCGGCGTCGCGGACGACATTTCCCTGCATGGCTTGGCGGAGGCGAATGCCGTTCTTTCCGGCTGGCCTCCGCGTTTGGAGACTGCTCGGATCGTCACCGATGGAGCAGATCTCGCGGGCTCGGCCGCGCGCACCCCTGTCCATCTTGGGCCCGTTCAATTCCGCGACGATCATGATCGAATTTCGCTGCTCCCCGTCGTGCTCAGCTTCGGCGGCTCGAAAGGTCCTTCGGTTGGATCTTTGCGCATGGATGCTTCCTTCAAGGCGAAGCCGAGCCGCACTTCCGACTGGCGGGTGGATGGAAATCTGACGCAAGTCCGCAGCCTGATCACCACCGCCGCCTCGTTCGGCTGGAACCTTTCGCGGGGTTGGGGTCTCGCGGGCCCCTTTCGATGCGATCTTCAATGGCAGGGCGCGGGGATGCCGTGGCGCATGCAGCCCGTGGGGTCGGTCGAACTGGGCGGCGCGGACGGCCAGCTTGGCGGTTCTTCGCTTCATGCGCTTTTTCTGAACCATCCCATCGAACAAATCAAGGCTCGCATCGATTGGAAGCCCGGCGGGCGCCACATTGCGCTCGCGTCCGCGGAAGCGTTTGGAGCCCGATGGAAAGGGACGTTCGACCGCCAGGATTCCGATGGCGGATGGCAATTCGCGCTTTCGGCGGACCGCCTGGATGGCGCCGATCTCGACCGCTGGCTCAACCCGCGCTGGCGCGAAAGCTTTCTCGATCGCATGTTGCCGTTTCTGAATGCAGCCGCGTCGCCCAGCGCCGTTCCAGAAAACCTTCGCGCCAGCGGACGCCTGAGTCTCGATCAGCTCACGCTTGCGCCGGTAGTGGTGCGCCGTCTGCAAGGGATCATCAATATCGAAGGCCGCCACATCGAACTCACCGATGCCAGCGGGCAATTCTATAGAGGCCAGGTCGCGGGCTCCCTGGATGCGGAATTGGGTGCGATCCCGGTCTATCGCGTCAATGCGGATTTCTCGGATGTCGATTTGTCCGCGGCTTCCGCGGCGTCGCAGCAGCTTGCCGGCTTCTTTGCGGGGTCGGCCACGGGTGCGGTCTCGTTCAATACACGCGGCGCGACGCGTAGCGGCTTGCTCGCCTCCTTGGAATGCCAGGGTTCGGTCAGCATCAATGATGCCGCTCTGCGCGATATCGACCTGCCGGCGTCCCTGCGCAACGCAGCCTCTCGTCCGGGTATGAGAGCTTTCCGGGAGTCCTCCGCCGCGTTCACTTGTGGCGGGGGTAGGCTTCAGTTTCAGGATTTCTGGCTTCGTGGGCCGGAGGAAGAAATTGACGGCTCGGGGACCATCGGTTTCAATCGAAATCTTGATTTTCGTCTGGCGCTTACGCCCGGCAGCGCCGCGCCGCTGCGGCTCACGAAGGCTTCCAGCCCTTCCGGGCAGCAATATCTGCTCACCGGCCCGCTTGCCGCGCCGCAAATTACCTCGGTCGTCTCCCATCCGCAGCCCCGCCCCTAGCGTCTTATTGGAAAGCTTGTTTCGATCGCCATTCTGAGCGGAGCACTGTTTCCGGTCGCTCGCTTCGGGAGCGATCAGCCTCTCGGCGTGCTCCCTTTGTGAGAACGTAGGAG
>Ga0307374_10008491_pt1 | contig 15332 bp, 12 predicted proteins | sample OX3MG_FD_202532 | JGI IMG/M metagenome (GOLD analysis project Ga0307374, IMG submission 202532) | Soil microbial communities from Risofladan, Vaasa, Finland - OX-3 | ecosystem: Environmental > Terrestrial > Soil > Coastal area > Acid sulfate soil | place: Finland: Risofladan, Vaasa | collected... | reverse complement strand
CAGAATGAGGAGACGACGACATGCTGGCTATACTTGCTGTGATTTTGATTATTCTGTGGCTGCTTGGTTTCTTCGCATTTCACGTGACCACCGCTTTCATCCACCTGGTGCTCATCATTGGTTTGATTCTGCTCGTGGTTCATTTCCTCCGGGGCCGGTCAGCGGCTTAGCTGGGAGTTTGAATCTGTGAGGTTGGGATGTAACACGAAGGATTTGAGGTGCTGAAATGAAGAATCTCATGTTTCTCCGATTGGTTGGGACCGCAACTTTGATCTTGGGTCTGGGCTCGACGCACTAACGGTAGCGGAATACTGGCACTTCCGTACGCTGATGCGGAAGCGTATATTGACCGAAGCGGAAGGCTCGTGGCTGTTGATTCTATTTTTGCGTCCCATCGCTACTAAAAAGTTGGCACTCCAGCATCGCCAGGTCGATTTCATTTCGAGGATGTATCAATCACGGCCACAAAAGTCAGGCCATGACTCCAGCGGGTTCGCAGGCCCGTTTCCTGCAAGGTGTAGCGATAGCCTCGCAGATAAGCCGCGACTTCCCCGGGCGTGTACACGCTGATATGCACGCCCATCATGCCGCCAAAAACAGAGTGGATGCTGGCCCAGAAGCTTGAGCGGGGAATCGTGACGATCACGCATTTTGTTGCAAGCGAGATGCAGCGCTCGAGGAACGATTTCGCGTCACTGATGCAATCGAGGACGCCGATGGCGATGACCGCGTCGAATTGCTGTGCGGGCGCATAAGAGAAAAAATCGGATTCGACTAGCGTGATATTGCGCGCGGCAGAGTTTTCGATGCGTTCGCGCAAAATTCGTGTCATACCTGCGGAACGTTCGAGCGCCGTTACATCTCGCACGTGGCCCGCAATATCGAAAGTATAGAAGCCGGTGCCGGCTCCTACTTCTAAAACATGATCCGCCGGACCAAGATTCTCGTCGAAGGTTCTACGTAGCGTTTGTTGTTCCTGCAGGCGAATCGTGCGGATGACGGGTAGCCGCAGCACGTAGTCATAGAGATGTGGAAAGCCTTTTTGGAGGAAAATATCAGCCATCGAGCAGGCCGCAAAATTGAAGCTTACACGATGCCCCTGGCGTGACGCTAGGAATGTCAAGCGAGTTCCGGGCGATACATCAACGGTTCATTCGCCAGAACGCTTGCAAAGAGATAAAATCGAAGGTGCCATAGGTGCGGTGTTCTCCGCATCCATCAGAATTGAGGCGATGCAAGAAAAATGGAAGCTCATGCCCAAATGACGACGTCTCCAATCAGCATCGACCAGCTTTGCATCAATACCATCCGCACTCTTTCGATGGATGCCGTACAGCAGGCGAACTCGGGGCATCCAGGGACGCCGATGGCGCTGGCGCCCGTTGCGTATACACTCTGGCAACGGTTCTTGCGCTTTGATCCGGATGATCCGATATGGCCCAACCGCGACCGTTTCGTTTTGTCAAACGGGCACGCCTCCATGTTGCTCTATTCGTTGCTCCATTTAGCGGGCGTCAAGGCGGTGAATCCGAAGTACGAGCGGCTGGGGGAATTGTCGGTGAAGCTTGAAGACATCAAGCGCTTCCGTCAACTCGATAGCAAATGTCCGGGCCACCCGGAATATCGCTGGACTTCGGGCGTTGAAACAACGACCGGGCCCCTCGGCCAAGGTGTCGCGAATAGCGTGGGAATGGCAATTGCCAGCGATTGGCTGGCGCGATATTTCAACCGTCCGGAATTCGAGATGTTTAATTTCAAAGTCTATTCCATATGTGGCGACGGCGACATGATGGAAGGGATTTCCGGCGAAGCCGCTTCGCTCGCGGGACACTTGAAACTTTCGAACTTATGCTGGATTTACGATAACAACCACATCACGATCGAAGGCAACACAGAACTGGCGTTTGATGAAGATGTGGCGACGCGATTCGTGGGCTACGGTTGGAACGTCACGCGCGTGGTCGACGCGAACGATATGGAAATGCTGAGCCGCGCCTATACCACATTTTTGCGGACAAACGACCGACCCACGTTGATTATCGTCGATAGTCATATTGCCTATGGCGCTCCCAATAAGCAGGATACGAGCGCGGCTCACGGCGAGCCGCTGGGCGAGCAGGAGATTCGCCTGACGAAGAAAAATTACGGCTGGCCCGAGGACGCCAAATTCCTGGTCCCCGACGGCGTGCGCGAGAATTTCGACGCTGGAATTGGCAAGCGCGGAAGGGAACTGCGGGCGGGCTGGATGAGCCTGTTCGACGCGTACAAAGCCAAGTTTCCGGAGCTTGGGGCGCGCGTGCTGCAGATGCAGCATCGCGAACTGCCAGAGGGCTGGGACAAGAATTTGCCAACGTTTCCTCCGGACGCGAAAGGCATCGCCAGCCGCGATTCGTCAGCAAAGGTCTTGAATGCGATTGCGCAAAATATTCCGTGGCTGATCGGCGGCTCGGCGGATTTGGCGCCGTCGACGAAGACGCGCCTCACGTTCGATGGGGCGGGCGATTTTGAAGCGGAAAATTACAGCGCGCGCAATTTTCATTTCGGCATACGCGAGCACGCCATGGGCGCGGTGTTGAACGGCCTTTCGCTCTCGAAAATACGGCCGTTCGGCTCCACATTTTTGATTTTCAGCGATTACATGCGCGAACCAATCCGGCTGAGCGCGGTGATGGAAGTGCCAGTAATTTACGTGTTCACGCACGATTCGATCGGAGTGGGCGAGGATGGGCCAACGCACCAGCCAATCGAGCAACTCGTCGCGTTGCGTGCGATTCCCGGGCTCATCACGCTGCGTCCGGCGGACGCGAATGAAGTGACGGAGGCGTGGAAAGTGATTTTGCGGCTCAATCACGAGCCGGTTGCGCTGGTGCTCAGCCGCCAGGCGCTGCCGACATTTGACCGCACGAAATATGCGTCCGCGGCAGGCCTGGCGAAGGGTGCATATACATTGGCCGAAGCGGAAGGCGGCAAACCGGAAATTCTGCTCCTCGCGACGGGCAGCGAAGTTTCGCTGGCAATCGAGGCATACGAGCGGCTGAAAGCCGATGGAATCCGCGCGCGCGTGATCAGCATGCCCTCGTGGGAGATTTTCGATCACCAGCCGCAGGAATACCGCGACAGCGTCCTCCTTCCGGACGTCACCGTGCGAATTTCGATCGAGCAAGCGTCAACGATGGGATGGGCGCGATATGTTGGCCCCAAGGGACAGTCGATCGGAATGCACACCTTTGGCGCTTCCGCGCCGCTCAAGGAGTTGCAAAAGAAATTCGGATTCATGCCAGAGCGAGTGGTGGCCACAGCGAAAGAGCTGCTGGGAAAGACGAGGTAAATCGTGCGAATCGGAATGGGCGCGGACCATGCTGGTTATGTCTTGAAGGATCAGCTCGCGGCGTTCCTGCGCGATGCGAAACACGACGTGACGGACTTCGGGACGAATGGCCCGGCGCCGGTGGACTACCCCGACTTTGCGCAAGCGGTCGGCGAAGCGCTGATCGCGGGCCGCATCGAGCGTGGCATCGTGATTTGCGGAAGCGGCGTGGGAGCATGCATCGCGGCGAATAAAATCCCAGGCATACGTGCGTGCATGTGCCACGATTCCTATTCCGCGCATCAGGGAGTCGAGCACGACAATATGAACGTGCTCGTGTTGGGCGCGCGCGTGATTGGACCAATGCTGGCGCAGGAATTGGTGACGAATTTCCTGGGAGCGCACTACAAGGGCCACGAAAAGGGCCAGGAGCGCCTCGAACGCAGGGTGCAAAAAATTAAGGCAATCGAAATGAAGTACAGTTTGCCGGCGAAAACCGGGAAGGGGTAGACGAAATGGCGACGCGGACGGTGGGAAACGCGGAAGCTGGGAAATCAACGAATCCTCTGAAGGCGCTGGCGGAATTCGGTCAGGCCGTGTGGCTCGATTATATCCGGCGAAATTTGTTGACGAGCGGCGAACTTCAGCGGCTGATTGACGAAGATGACTTGCGGGGAATGACCTCGAATCCCGCAATTTTCGAAAAAGCCATCACCGGCAGCACGGATTACGCCGATTTTCTGAGGTCGCTCGAATTCAAGCCGCAGCTCGACGCCAAGGCCCGTTACGAATTGCTGGCCATTCGCGATATTCAGGACGCGGCGGATATTTTGCGTACAGTTTACGAAAAGACAAAGGCAGGAGATGGATATGTGAGCCTGGAAGTATCTCCGTTTCTCGCGCGCGACACGAACGGAACGATCGAAGAGGCCCGGCGGCTCTGGAAGATGGTCAATCGCGAGAACGTGATGATCAAAGTGCCCGCGACGCCCGAAGGTCTGCCCGCGATTCAGCAACTGCTGAGCGAGGGTATCAACATCAATATCACGCTGCTCTTTGCGCAGGAAGCGTACGAAAAAGTGGCGCTGGCATACATTGCTGCTCTCGAGACGTATGCCAAGAATGGCGGCGATTTGAGCAGGATGGGCAGCGTTGCGAGCTTCTTTGTGAGCCGCATCGACACGCTAGTGGATAAACAGTTGGACGCCCGTCTGAAGACCACGACCAATGCTGATGAACGGGCGCTGCTTCAGAGTTTGCTCGGCAAAGTGGCGATTGCGAATGCGAAAATGGCTTACGAGCGTTATCAAAAGATTTTCCAAGGGCCGCGCTGGGACGCGCTTGCGGCGAAAGGCGCACATACGCAGCGAGTGCTCTGGGCAAGCACCAGCACCAAAAATCCAAGTTATCGCGACGTGATGTACGTCGAGGAATTGATAGGGAAGGATACGGTCGATACGATCCCCCCCGCGACGCTGGACGACTTTCGCGACCACGGCAAGGTCCGCGCCAGCCTGGTCGAAAACGTCGATGCGGCGCGCCAAACAATGCAAGATCTCGCGAAGGCCGGAATTTCAATGAAGGAAGTGACTGATCAATTGGTCGTTGAGGGCGTTCAATTGTTTGCCGATGCGTTCGAGAAACTGCTGGATGCCGTGCAACAGACAATAAAGGCTCCAGCGAAACCGAAATCGGCGATGCAAACGTATAGCTTGCCTGCCGCTCTCGATCAAGCGGTCAAACAGGAGCTTAACGACTGGACCAGTGCTGGAAAAATGGGCAGGTTGTGGGCGCATGACGCCACGCTTTGGACCGGCAATGACGAAGCGAAGTGGCTCGGCTGGCTCGGTGTGACGGAAGACCAGATCGCCCATGCCGACCAATTGGCGGACGTGTCGAAGGAAGTGAAGTCCGCTGGATTCACGCACGCGCTTTTGCTGGGCATGGGTGGCTCGAGTTTGTGCCCGGAAGTGTTAAGCAAGACGTTTGGCAAAACGGCCGGTTTCCCTGAGCTGCATGTGCTCGATTCCACGGATCCGGCGCAGATTAAGGCCGTCGAATCAACAATCGACATAAAGAAGACGCTTTTTATCGTGTCGAGCAAATCGGGAAGTACCCTTGAGCCAAATATTTTCAAACAGTATTTTTTCGAGCGCGCGAAGCAGGTCTCAGGCGCGGAGCAGGCGGGTAAGCAGTTCATCGCCATCACGGACCCCGGATCGAAGATGCAAGCCGTTGCTGAAGCGGATAAATTCCAGCACGTTTTTTACGGCGTACCGAGCATCGGCGGGCGTTATTCCGCGCTCTCGGATTTTGGCCTGGTGCCGGGCGCGGTGATGGGCATCGATGTGAAGAAGTTTCTCGACCGCACGGAAGAAATGGTGCACGCGTGTGCGCCTTCCGTGCCGGCGAATGAAAATCCGGGTGCGGTGTTGGGAGTGATCCTCGGAGTGCTGGCGAAGAACGGGCACGACAAAGTAACGCTGATCACCTCCCCAGGCATTCGCGATTTGGGCGCGTGGCTCGAGCAATTGCTAGCGGAATCGACGGGCAAGCAGGGCAAGGGCTTGATTCCGGTGGATCGCGAGGAAATTGGCGCGCCGGAAGTCTACGGCAACGATCGTGTATTCGCATACGCGCGGCTGGAATCGGCCCCGGACGCGCAGCAGGACGCGAAGGTGGCTGCGCTTGAAAAGGCGGGACAGCCCGTTGTGCGAATCTCCGTGCGCGACGCCTACGATTTGGGGCAGTCGTTTTTCCGCTGGGAGATCGCGACGGCGGTGGTGGGCGCGATCATCGGAATTAACGCGTTCAACCAGCCCGACGTCGAAGCCAGCAAAATCGCGACGAAGACCTTGACCGAGCAGTATGAAAAAACCGGCTCGCTGCCACCGGAGCAGCCTTTCTTCGAGGAAAAAGGCATCAAGCTTTTCACCGACGACAAAAATGCCGCGGCGTTGAATCAAATCGTTGGAGCCAGCAAATCGCTCGTCTCATACCTCCGCGCGCATCTCGGAAGGCTGAAGGCCGGAGATTATTTTGCCACGCTGGCGTTCATTCCGATGAATGATGCCAACGAAAATAGTTTGCGAGCCGTGCGTCACGCGGTGCGCGACAAAAAACGTGTCGCCACGTGTTTGGGATTTGGTCCGCGATTCTTGCACTCGACCGGGCAGGCATACAAAGGCGGGCCGAACACGGGCGTGTTTTTGCAGATTACTTGCGACGATGCCGCCGACATCGCAGTTCCGGGACAGAAATATACGTTCGGCGTCGTGAAAGCGGCGCAGGCGCGCGGCGATTTCGCCGTACTTGCGGAACGCAACCGCCGGGCGCTGCGCATCCATTTGGGAGCGGACGTGCGCGCGGGACTCGCCGCAATCGATGCAGCGGTGCGCCAAGCGCTGGCCTGAAAACTCAACACGAAGATGCAATTCGGATTGTTTGCCTGCCCTCGCGCAAAACGGGATAATTGGGCAAATTTTAAGCGCGGTCTGAAAATAAAGGAGTGACTTGATGCAAATCGGGATGGTGGGCCTGGGTCGGATGGGCGCCAACATGGTGCGGCGCCTGATGCGCGGCGGGCACCAGTGTGTGGTATTCGACATGAATCAGGACAATGTGAAGCAACTGGTTGGCGAAGGCGCGGTAGGTGCGGCGTCGCTCGCTGAATTTGTGAAAAAGCTGAATGCGCCGCGCGCGATTTGGATGATGGTCCCCGCGGCCGTGGTCGATGAAACCATACAAGCACTGACACCGCTGCTTGGCCGCGGCGATATTTTGATCGACGGCGGGAACTCCTATTACATCGACGACATTCGGCGCGCAAAGGATCTCGAAACGAAAAGCGTGCGCTACGTGGATGTGGGCACCAGCGGCGGCGTCTGGGGACTCGAGCGCGGATATTGCATGATGATCGGCGGGCCGGACGATGTCGTGAAGCATCTCGATCCGATTTTCAAGACGCTGGCGCCGGGTCGCGGGAATTTGTCGCGGACGCCGGGGCGCGAAAAATCTTCAGGCACGTCGGAAGAGGGATATCTCCACTGCGGACCTTCGGGTGGCGGCCATTTCGTGAAGATGGTGCATAACGGAATCGAATACGGATTGATGGCCGCCTATGCGGAGGGTCTTAACATTTTGAAGCACGCGAACGTGGGGAAGAAAACCGCCGTGGCCGATGCGGAGACCACGCCGCTGCGAAATCCGGAGCACTACCAATATGATTTTAATCTTGCGGACGTCACGGAAGTTTGGCGTCGCGGCAGCGTTATTGCCTCGTGGCTGCTTGACTTGACGGCGATCGCTCTTTTCGAGCAGCCGGACCTGGCGAAATTTTCCGGCAGCGTGTCGGATTCCGGCGAAGGACGCTGGACAATTCAAGCGGCCATCGACGAGGCGTCGCCCGCCCCTGTGCTGAGCGCGGCGCTTTATGAGCGCTTCAGTTCGCGCGGCCAAGATGAGTTTGCCGCGAAGCTCCTTTCCGCACTGCGTTACCAGTTCGGCGGCCACGTGGAACGCGCTGCCGGGAAATAACATCTACCAAATAGAATATTCGGGAGAAGGAAACTGAGGATTTCCAGGCATGCGTAACGGCAAAGAAACAACCGTGGCTGTTCCCGCCAACAACAAGTCTTTTGGAGAAGCGGGCCGGCCCGCCGGTCCGTGCGTGATGGTGATCTTCGGCGTCGGCGGCGACCTGACCAAGAGGAAGCTTTTTCCAGCGCTTTACAATTTGGCGAAAGACGATTTGCTGCCCAAGGATTTCGCAATTGTGGGGATTGGGCGCGGCGAAATGTCGACGTCTGACTTCCAGAAGAAAATCGCGCAAGAACTTCACGAGTTTGCCACGGGTGATGTTGAGCCCACGCTGGTCGATTGGCTCACCGAGCGCCTTTACTACCACATGGGGAACTTTCAGGACCCTGCGGCGTACAAAGCGCTGGCCGCATTGCTGGTACAGCTCGATAAGCAGCACTCGACGGGAGGGAATTATTTTTATTATCTGGCTACCGCGCCGGACTTCTTCTGCGAGATCACGCGGCAGCTCGGCGCTGCGGGTTTAACGCAGCAGACGGACAATCGCTGGCGGCGCGTTATTTATGAAAAGCCGTTCGGTGACGGACTGGCATCGGCGCGCGCGCTGAATCGCGAGATCGAGGAAGTCCTCGCGGAAAACCAGATTTACCGCATCGATCATTATCTTGGCAAAGAAACGGTGCAGAATATTTTGGCGTTCCGATTCGGCAATGGCATTTTTGAACCAGTCTGGAATCGCCGCTATATCGACCACGTGCAGATCACCGTGGCGGAAACGATGGGCGTGGAGAATCGCGGCGGCTACTACGACCATTCCGGCGCCCTCCGCGACATGGTGCCGAATCACATCTTTCAGCTCATCAGCTTGGTCACCATGGAGCCTCCCGTTTCCTTCGACGCGGATGCTGTCCGTGACGAGCAGACCAAAGTTCTGCGCGCCATGCAGCCCCTCACCGAGCAGGATGTCCTAATGCGCACGGTACGCGGGCAATATGGCGAAGGGACGGACGGAAATGTGCGGCTCCCAGCCTATCGTTCGGAGCCGCGCGTGAGCCCCATTTCCGCGACGGAAACTTTTGTTGCCTTGAAACTTCTGATGGATAACTGGCGCTGGGCCGGTGTGCCATTCTATTTGCGAACGGGAAAGCGTCTGAAGATTCGCTCCAGCGAAATCGTTATCCAGTTTAAGAGCGTGCCATTCATGCTCTTCAGAAAAACCGCGGTCGAGCGCCTTGCGCCCAATCAATTCATCGTTCACATTCAGCCGCAGGAGGGAATCTCGCTGCAGTTCGGCGCGAAAATTCCAGGGCCTATCGTCAAGCTGGGAACCGTGAACATGGATTTCCGTTACGCGGACTATTTTGGCTCGAAACCAAGCACCGGATACGAGCGCCTGCTTTACGAATGCATGATCGGTGACGCCACGCTGTTCCAACGCGCGGATATGGTGGAGGCAAGCTGGAGCGTCGTACAGCCGATTCTCGACGTCTGGCAGGCGCTGCCGCCGCGCAATTTCCCGAATTATCCCGCGGGATCGTGGGGTCCTTGGGAAGCGAACGATCTGCTCGAGCGCGACGGCCGCCAGTGGAGGGAGCCCGGCCAATGATTCTCGCCGGAGATGTGGGCGGAACGAATACCAGACTGGCATTTTTCGGTCTGCGCGATGGCAACCTCAGTTGCATCGTTGAACACGTTTATTCCAGCCATGGGTACGCGAGCCTCGAAGACATTGTCGCAGAGTTTTTGGCGACGCAAAAAGTCCATCCGGACTCAGTGTCCCTGGGAGTCGCGGGGCCAGTGCGCGATGGCGTATGCCGCGCAACGAATTTGCCGTGGGTGGTCGATGCCAGGCTCGTTGCGCAGCGGATCGGACTTTGTTCCATCATATTGATTAACGATCTCGAGGCAAACGCTTATGGCATTGCGACGCTGGGCCCAAGTGATTTTGCTCTGTTGCAACGTGGCGCTTCGGATGCCAGAGGGAATTGCGTAGTTATCTCGCCGGGTACGGGGCTGGGAGAAGCTGCGCTTCATTGGGAGGGTACGCGTTATTCTCCCCTGGCCAGCGAAGGCGGACATTCCAGTTTTGCTCCGAGCGATGAACTTCAGGACGAATTGCTCAAATATATGCGCGCGAAATTTGGTCATGTCAGCTGGGAACGCCTCGTGTGTGGTCCCGGATTGGTGAATATTTATGAATTTCTGCGCGATACGGGCCGCGGCGAAGAGCCGCCATGGCTCGCGGCGGAGATGAAGCAGGGAGATCCCGCGCCGGTCATCTCAAGCACCGCGCTCGCCGGAAAAAGCCCGCTCTGCGAGGAAGCGCTCGATCTTTTCGTCGTCCTGCTCGGATCGGAAGCAGGGAACATGGCGTTGAAGGTGCTGGCCACGGGTGGCGTTTATATCGGAGGCGGAATCGCACCCAAAATTCTGCCAAAGCTTCAGGCTCCGGCATTCCTCGCGGCCTTCGCGGACAAAGGACGATTGAAAGAGGTGCTTGAGGCCATGCCGGTGCGCGTGATTCTGAATGATGGTACAGGGTTGCGCGGAGCCGCGTTTCGTGCAACGTTGACGCTGTAAACAAAGTTTCAGTTCTGTGATTCCAGCTTTGCATGCACAGTCACTTCGCTGTCCTTCAGTACATTCAAATTCCGCTCCCAGGATTTTGTGTTCTCCGACTGGATTCGAATCTTGTGCGCGCCGGCGGACAAGTGAAGCTGCGAAGGTGTGTTGCCCACAAATTGTCCGTCCAAATAAATGTCGGCCCCCGCAGGGTCTGAGGAAACATTCACGGAGCCGAATCCGCTCGCTTTGGTTTCGCCTGTCGATGCGGCCGTTTCTGGATAGAAGCGCTTCAGCACACGGATTAGGTTTTCTGCGCTCAGCGCGAAATTCAACCCGGACACATTTTCGCCGGCACCATTTCGAACGCGAGAAAGAGTGGTAATGCCGACCACCCGGCCATACGTGTCAAGCAACGGGCCACCGCTATTGCCGGGATTGATTGTTGCGTCGGTCTGAATCCACGTTCCGTTTCCCAGCGTGCGATCCGCGCCAACCCCACTCACCACCCCGCGCGTCAGTGTCTCCGCAAATCCTCCGCCCGGATCCCCTATCGCCACCACGGTCTCGCCTCGGTGCACCGAATCAATCGCAGCAAGCGGCAGGTGTGGGAACCCGCGTCCGTCGACTTTGATGATGGCAAGATCCTTGTCCGAATCGACATACACCACTTTTGCCGGCAGGCGCTGTTCACTTCGCGTCAAGACGACCAGCTCTGATTGTTCGCTGACCACATGTTTATTCGTTGCGATCAGCCCTGTATCGGTGATGAAAAAGCCCGTGCCGCGCTTGAGATTTCCTTCCACGCGCACAATCGCGGAATTCGCATGGCTGGCAATCTCCTGAATCGGGAGTTCCACAAATGGCTCGCTCGCATCCGCTTTCGCGCTGCGAACTTCTGGCACGCCGGTGAAAATCTTAGCGAGTGGCTCCAAAATCACCTCGAAGTGATTCGTTTTAATCAGCCAGTAGTTTCCTTCGGAGTGGCCATTAAACGACCGCCATGCGAATGGGCCTTCGGTCAAAGTAATTTGCTGGCTCGCATAACCTTCCATCGAGATTCGCGCGACCATGGGATATTCGAGACGCGCTCCGAATACGGTGTGAGTTTTATGAAAATAGCCGCCGGGGAACTTCCCGGTGTACGGTGTTTTCCCTGAGATCAAGCCATTGATTTCGACGGTTGCACCGCTCGGCTTGCTGTTGATTAAGAGCGTCGCGGCATGCGTGCCAAGGCTCAGCATGGACAACAGCACACATCCGCCGGCGACGATCGCCAGCCTCGAAACGCGCATGCGTGTCCTCCAGAGGGAAGCGATGCCGAGGATGACACTTAACTGCTAAGTATGTCAATCGAAGACAGCGCCGCACAGACAAGTTGTGGCCCGCCCATCCGTGGCTATCACGCGACCCCAAATGGCAACGTTGCGCTTCGCACTCTGTTCACGCATAGCTTACACTGGCCTGCTTATGAGAATCCTGCACCTCGATACGCGCCCCGATTGGCGCGGCGGCCAATTGCAAATCCTGCTGACGCTGCGCGGCCTGCGCGAGCGCGGGCACGACGCTCAATTAATGTCGCGCCGCGATTCACCTCTGGCGCGGCGGGCAGCCGCCGAGGGATTTTCCGTTCATTTATTTTCTTCGCAGCTCGCGCGATGGCAAGCGGCGCTGTGTTTGCGCGAAATACTCGACCAGCAAACGTTCGACATTTTGCACGCACACGATCCTCACGCCTTGACGGCCGCGTGGCTGATCCGTGCGCATCGCCGCAATCCATTAGTTGCCGCGCGCCGCGTCGCTTACCCGTTGAGCCGCGCACCTCTCAGCCTCGCGCGTTATCGCGCCGCGCGCCGCATCATCGCCGTTTCGCAATTTGTCGCCAATAGCGTGATTGCCTCGGGGATTGAGCCGTCGCGCGTCGCCGTGGTGTATGACGGCGTGGAAATTCCTCCTGCGACAACGACAGAAGAGCGACGCGTCGCGCGTGCGCGATGGAAAGTTGCCGATCACGATGTACTGCTCGGCTGCGTCGGATACTTGCTTCCTGAAAAAGGCCAGGAATCGCTTTTGCGCGCCATACCTGAAATTCGCAAAGACTTTCCGAGCTGCCGCGTGATGCTCGCCGGCGATGGTTCATGCCGCACGAAATTGCAGGCGCTTGCGGCAGAATTGCAGCTAGAAGATGCGGCGATTTTTTCAGGCTTCATCGACGACGTTGATTCGGTTTATCGCGCCCTCGATCTATTTGTGTTCCCGTCTCTCGCGGAGCCACTGGGCTCTTCGCTTCTTGCCGCGATGGCGCATGGATTGCCGGCAATTGCCGTTGCGAGCGGTGGTGTGCCGGAAATAATCGAGTCCGGGCGAAATGGAATGTTGGTTACTGCGCCTGACGCTCAGGAATTGGCGGCCGCGATTCGCAAATTGCTTGATGACCGTGCCGCCGCCGCGCGGTTGGGAAACGCGGCACGCGAGACTGTCACGCGGCGCTTTTCCGCGCACTCGCTGGCGGAAAACACTTTGCAGCAGTATCAGGTGATTCTTTCCCCGCGCCAAAAATTCTGACAACCTCGACATTTTCTTGCGCATCTAGGTTAGAGGGCGCAAGAAATTCATGCGCCTGCTTCAGCGAAGCGAGCTTGCAGCCTGCATGGCTTGTGCTCGCGATGTGCATTGCAATCCTGATAGGAGGTGAATCATATATGCGTATACGTTTGGCACCGTCTCTTGCCGCGTTGGCCGTGGTTGCATTCGCGTGTCCTGTTTGGGCGCATGCGGAATCCGCGCCCATCACACTCACGCGGCCCGCGACAATCGGCAGCACCTCGTTGCATCCCGGAAAGTACACACTCACCCCGAACGCGGATATGAATAAAGTTATGGTCAAGCGTGACGGGAAACTGGTCGCCACGGTTCCCGCTATTCAAGTCACCCTCCACAACAAGCCGGCATACACTGCGGTCGTGTTGAATGGCAGGCAGATCCAGGAAATTCAGTTCGAAGGCAAAACCGTGGCGGTCAAAGTCGATTAACGTTCCACAAGCATATGGTTGGACATGGTTAGAGGGCGGGCCAAAGTAGCGCACAAAGGCCCGCCTTTTTTTCGTGTCTTTTATTGCGTCAAACCAAATTCAACGCTTCATCACCACCTCGGTTCCATTCCGCGGCCGCAGAGTGATCGACGCCACAGCTTGATCATCTGGCCCGCAACGAGTTTAGGACCGGGTGGAAATGTTGAGCGAGACATCCGGATTAGTTTGACGCTGCTTGTGTTGCTGACCATATATTAAGGACGAAGCGGAACCGTCGTTCTGGAGTGCTAAGTTACTGGTCAAATTATTTTAGATACGTCGCGAGCCATCCCAGAAATTCTTGATACCACAGCCTGCTGTTCTGGGGTTTCAGCACCCAATGACCCTCGTCCGGGAAAATGATGAGTTTCGACGGGACGTCCTGCCGCTGCAACGCCGTAAAAAGCTCCAGGTCTTGCGTGTAGGGCACGCGAAAATCGAGTTCTCCGTCGATCACCAGCATCGGCGTGTGGAATTTTCCGAGCGCCGCCGCATAGGTCGAAGGAGACCACTTCGCATAACCCTCAGGATTGCTCCACGGCGTTCCGCGCAAGTCGTGCTCCACGAACCATAATTCTTCCGTTGCCCCGTACATGCTCACCAAGTCGTAGGGTCCCGCGTGGCTGATCAGGCAGCGAAAGCGGCCCGTGTGTGTCGCGATCCAATCCGTCATGTAACCACCATACGAGCCGCCGGCCTCTGCAAGCCGCGTGCTATCGATAAACGGGAAATGCGCGATGGCGTAATCCACGCCGTCCATCAAATCCACATACGGTTTGCCGCCCCAATCGGACTGTATTTCATCGGTGAATTTCTGCCCGTAGCCTGTCGAGCCGGTCGGGTTGATCATCACAATCACATATCCCGGCGCAGCCATTATTTCTGGGTTCCATCGATAACCCCATTCGTCATCCCACGCGCCCTGTGGCCCGCCATGAACCAGCAAGAGCATCGGATACTTTTTCGTGGCATCGAAATGCGGCGGCTTGAGCACTAGTCCTTCCACTTTTGTGTTATTCGCTCCCTCGAACCAGAATGGCTCCGCAGCGGGCATTTCGAGACGCGCGAGAAGCGTGGTGTTTTGGTGCGTGATTTGCCGGACGCCCGCGCCGTCGGCGTTTGCGGAAAAAAGTTCTGCCGGATACGTGATACTCGAACGCGAGAACACAATGCGCTTCCCATCTCCGCTCAGCGAAAATTCCGCGTTGAAACCTTCCGCCACCACGGTCTTCGGCAAATTGCCTGGCGCAGCAGGAATCGAATAGATCGGCATTTCCGCCTTGTCTTCCGCCTGGAAATAAATCGCCTGGCTGTCCGATGACCACGCATATGACTCGATATTGCGGTCGAAATTCGTCGTCAGGTCTGTGCGCACTCCGTTGGAGCGGTTATGAATCATCAATTGCCAGCGATCGCTTTCGTACCCAGCCGTCATTTGCGAACGGTAGGCGATCCATTTTCCGTCGGGTGAGTACGCTGGCCCCCAGTCATCGCCTTTGTTCGTCGTAATGCGTTTGGGTTGCGATTCTCCGGAAACGGGCACGGTAAAAAGATCGCCGTTCGTGCTGAGAGCTTCATCTTTTTGAGTATCCGCGGTGAAGCAAATCTCTCTGCTGTCGGGGGAAAACGCAATTGCCTCGGGCGCGCCCAAATTGAACGGTGGCACGTCGTAATCCGCGCCGGGCGTAAGGTCGCGCGGCGTTCCTTTTGTCACCGCCGTCACAAGCAGATGGCTGCGTTTGCCGTCCGCCCAGGCTGTCCAGTGCCGATAGAGCAGATGCGTTGCGATGTGCGCTTTCACCGGATTTTTCGCCGCAGCTTCATCGCGAGCCTTGTTGCAAGCGTCGTCGCGG
>Ga0307374_10008490_pt1 | contig 15333 bp, 13 predicted proteins | sample OX3MG_FD_202532 | JGI IMG/M metagenome (GOLD analysis project Ga0307374, IMG submission 202532) | Soil microbial communities from Risofladan, Vaasa, Finland - OX-3 | ecosystem: Environmental > Terrestrial > Soil > Coastal area > Acid sulfate soil | place: Finland: Risofladan, Vaasa | collected... | reverse complement strand
TCCTCCTAATCGGAACTATAACAAATTACGACGTCGTTGGCTACCGCTCCCCGAGGGCGACAAATAGTTGTTCTTATAGGGGCGTGAAGGCGTTTTACATTTTGGAGATGAGAACTGCCGTAAAGATAGGTTATGACAGGTAAACGGTTGTATCTGATTAGTTAATTTTGCGGCTGTCCTAAGGGGAGGGTAGGCCGATGAAGTTCCGTGTCCAGGTGGTCTGTATAGCCGACGATGGCACCGAGCAAATGCAGCCTGTGTTGGAGTTTGAACGCCAGACGGTGGCGATGGAAACGCTCGGCCTGAGCATGGCCGAAGGCAAGGCGGTGCTGAAAGGGATGCGGCAGTTTGTCGCCAAACAGCAAACCGTGGAGTCCCTCCAGCGATCGCGGGCCTGCCAACGTTGCGGCCAGCACCAGTCGATCAAGGTTAACGGTTCGATTCCCGTGCGCTCCGTCTACGGGGCTGTCCGGTTGCCCAATCGTCGCTGGCGGCATTGCCCGTGCCGACCAACGGAGGGCAAGACCTTCCGGCCACTACAGAGTTAGCTGCAGGGACAGACGAGCCGGGAACTGCGGTACCTGGAGAATAAATGGGCTTCCTTGATCCCGCATGTTGGCGTCAGCCTGTTGCTCGTGGGTGTGCTGCCGGTTGCGGATACTCTGAGCGCTCTGACGATCCGAAACCCTTTGCTCGGAACGGCGATGCGGATGGAAACGGAGTTGGAAGAAGAAAAGCCGGTGTTCTTGGAGGGCACCGGAGACGACTGGGAGCGACAACCGATTCCAAAGGGGTCGCCACCGCATTCGCTGCCTTGCAAATGGCTTATTCGTTTCGCGGCTCTTCTCGATCCCAGTGTTGGCGAAAAGGAAAAGCAACAGATCGCAGTTGACGAAGGATCGCCACCCTAAGGATAGCAGTGTGGCTTCCTGCACGCATCAGATTCCTCATTGGAGGTTTGTAATGACCGAAGCATATGAGAGTGGAATCTTCTCAAAGGAGCCAAGTTCAATCTTCGGAAGATTCCAAATTGCTCACGGACAAATGGTGCGGTGGATGTTGTTTCAAATCTGCATGCTGGTTCTATCTGTTGTGTTGCCGGTGGCTTATTCTGCCGCCGGCCCCCAGAGTGGCTTGAATAAGGCCCCCTGGTACAAGCCTCCGCAATTATTTGTAATGACCGGCTTCATCGCCAACACGACGGATGGCGTCTGGGGACCCGATTTCATCGTAAATGGCGAATGGACACCTGAAAAGCAGCAACTGGCTCTTGCGGATTGGCGAAAAGGTTTGGGTGAAGACTACAACGCCGATGAGGTGATCAGGGAGTTTAAAGATGCCGGGGCGACTGGCGTTATCTTCTATGACAAATGGCACGATGGGCTGGTCCATCATGCGACCCGCTTAACAGGTTTCAAAACACAACGCGATTTCGTCAAAGAAACGCTTGAAGCCATACGTAGGAATCATATGGCTGCGGTTGTGTATTACTCCGTAGGCTTGGACGACAATCCCGATCCCAGGTTTCGGGATTGGACCTGCCTTGATGCACAAGGCAACCCAATGGGCCTGGCGTTTTCCGGGGATTGGAAGTCATTTTACTCGCCCTATCGACAATACGTCATGGATCAATTATCAGAGGTCGTGAAAAATGACGGACCCATTGATGGCCTCTGGCTGGACCTGTACACGCAGCCATCACCGATTTCGTACGACCAGTATACGCTTAGTGAGTTTAAGGAACATGATGGCATCCTGCCCCGGCAGGCTTCTGACCGCCAGAAGTCCGAATTCGATTTGGAAACTTTGAGGGGATTCCTGATGCAGCTTCGGCAAAGCCTCCATAAGGTTCAACCCAATTTGAGTTTCACATACAATGGAGCCGGCATGGATGACGTTGTGAATCCGGAGAAGGCTCATCTTACTGATTCGCTCGTGGACTGGTTTTCCGTGGAGGGCCACGTCTGGCCGCAGATTGACCGCGACTCGCGCGTGCTGCATGCCGCTGACCGGCCATTCGAAGTGGCGATGCTCATCAACTCTTCATGGTATGTTCCCATGAGCCGCCAGGCGCCACCGCCCTCCATGTCGGAGGATGAAGCCGTAGTTGATGCCGCTACCGCCTGGATTGAGGGAGGAAACGTCTACGCAGCCATGACACCCGGACATTCAGGCATTTTCAACAAAGACGGCGATCTTCGCGTGCTCGGTGCTATGGGGGACTGGCTCAAGCAGAATCGATCCTGGTTGGTTGGCGCCAAGCCCTATGCGGAAATTGGGGTCTTGACGGGTGACCCGGCGTCTGACCTTATATCGATCCCAACATTGGGGGAACTGTGGAAAGCGTCTCACCGGTTCAAGGTGGTCGATACCGACGCACAACCCGGTTTTGATACCGCCAGGGCCCTGCGGAAGATGGGATATCTCACAGAACGAGTCGGAGGGACGTTCGCTTCCCACAAGTTCGATCTGGGCTCTTACCGTATGTTGCTCGTCCCGGAAACAGCTCTCTTGAACAAAAACGAGATTGAAGAAATTCGCGAATATGTCCGGCAGGGTGGAACTCTGCTTGCTTTCGGTCACGCTTCGCTGTTCGACCCTGACGGCCATCCGAGGAAGAACTTTGGTCTCTCCGACGTTTTCGGGGCTGATTATGCGGGATCCTTGCCGGGATACAAGCTACTGGCCTTCGAGCCGGGGTCGGAGCTGGCTTCGGGACTCTCATTAAATCCCGGCGCGCTGGCCGTAAGATACAGCACTGGAAGGGTACTCGCACGATGGAAGTATGCCGGCAATACTCCGGCGATCATCGAAAATATCTTTGGAAAGGGCAAGTGTATTTACGTTAGCGCTGAGGAAACGGCCATTGGGGAAGGAAGGGCGCTTCTTGAGGAATTAGTCGGCCGGCTCATCGGCACACCAGCCTTCACTGTTCAAGGCTCTCGCCATTACGTCCTCATGGTGAATCGCAAGAACAAAGACCTGCTGTGCTACCTTCTTAACAGGGATACTCCCGCGCCAACCTACGTCGGCGGCCGCCGGTCGGAGGCGGCCGCGCTTCCCCGCCTTTCGACGCGGGAACCCGTGCGCTTGATCATCAATACATCCATTATCAGTGGAATTAAATCCGCTCACCCCATTCCTTCAAAGGGGGCCTTACTCGTTAGCCGTCGAAAGGGTTCCGTTGAACTGTACTTCAACGCCTCTCCTTCAGTTACCACCCTTCGTCTGACACCAGAGTAACCGGGGCCCGTCAACCGGTTGAATTGCTCGATATTCAGTGGGGAGAAGCATGGCAAGGAACTCAGCCCAACGAGTCACCGCAGTTTCTTCGCGATACAGGCGTGAAGAAGCGAGCACCTGAAATAGCAAATCACCAAAGGCTCAGTGGCTTTCTCAACTGTAGGGACGACATCGACAAATGAATCCTTCATTCGAACACGACGATCACGTGGGGTCCTACCTCGGGAACCATGATCACCTGGAATTCCCCGCTTCTCTCCACGCGAAGAGGTTGACGGGCTGGCCAGACCTTTGTGGCTCTGGGGCCGGCTCCCGTAGTCGTGGCAATGCTCACCTCAACGTCACACGCGGCGAGGTCATTCGCCCAGTTCACCAGGTGTAGTACGTGACGGCGCTGAGCGGGTTGTGAGTTTACGCCTGCCCAGAGTTTTTCTGATCCTCTCAACTTCCAGGGTGCATTGGGAGCGAGGTCATGAACCATGGCATTAACAAAATATCCGGCCCAGCGGACTCCTCCATCCTGGCCCATTTGCCAGGATGAGCGCGCGAAGATTGAGCCACAAATGTAGACGCATTTCCCTTTACCAAACGCACTGACCTGGAGCGCCGCCCGATGGGAGGCACGGCCTGGAGAATTCGCTACGGCCCCGGCGTCTTCGATTAACACCGCCGTAGGTTTCCCGTGAGTGGCACAGACGTAGGTGGAATCTCCGGGGAGAATCAGCGCGGTGCCGGGCAGGGAGTGAAGAATGGGATGGGAAGATCCCGCAGGGTTGATATAAACCGGCTTCTTGTTGTCTCCGGTCTGGATGGCATTTGAAGGAGTTTCATCAATGCGGACGCCCAGCACATCACCCAAAGCGAAATCGTTCCGCGGATTTCCGCTCTCGTCAAAAAGTGAGCTTTCTGCCGTTGCGATCAGAGTGCCGCCGGCTTCCACATAATGCCTGACGGCGGCAACCTGCCCGTCGCTCATACAGCCGGTATTCGCAAGAACGATCATGGCGTAGGGCTCAAGAAAGCCCGGCTTCAAGTTCCAATCCGCAATCACATCGTGCTGGATGTGCAGCGCATCCAGCATCTTAAGGGCTCCCAGCATGTCATCGGCATGGCAGCTCTGGTCCGATCGACCCCGGTAAAACATGGTCGGTTCGCTGCTCACCACACCCACATACTTCAGCGGGTGCGCGCCTTCCACATACGGCATCTTCTCCTGGACTTCCTTGAAAATGGCTCCCCAGTGATCTAAGAAGTATCGATCGGGTTCACCGTTGACTGAAGTCCGGTCGTAGCGATACGGCATGCCGCCGATAGCGAGGGCCCGGCCAACTCTAGCCCTCATTTCATTGGGGTCAAACGGATCAAGAACTGAAAAGGAATTATTAAAAGTCACTCGAAAAGGCCTGGGATGGGAAATGCCTCTGGTCCAATCAGCATATTCGCCGGCACTCCCCGCCTCGGTGAACACGTAGTCTGTGTGTGGATTCAGGTGCGGAGGCTCAGGGACGAAGCTTCCTATCTCAATGCGGCCGGGCATGGCGATATTCGGTCCGGGACCGTTGAAAGTGACCTCGACCCGGGCATCCCGTTCTTTTACAGCATTGCGAAGCGACTGCCAAATGTGGTCAATCTGTTTGATCTCCCAGCGGAATGTCGCCCTCCAGTCCGGATCATTCTCGAGCGATGCCGGGTAGTCGCGTTGCATGTCCTGCTTGAACTTCTCTACCGTGTATTGAGACTGACCGTATTTGAGAAAGGTGATGCCATCCGCAAAGAACCCATCCGCCCCGTAAGACGGAATGAGTTCTCGAATCACCTCGATGTACCAATCCAGCGCAGGCGAATTCAGATCCGGATTGTATCCCCCAAAGAACGCTGTAAATAGAGTGCCATCGGGATTGCGGATCCCCCAATCGGGATGTTGATGGATCAGGTAGTCTGCCCACATCGTCGGGACATAAAGCTCCATCGCCAATCCCTTTTCGTGACCTAGCCGGATCATTTCCCGGGTGTAGTCGAATTGCAGCGAGGGGTGCCGCGTACCCGCCTTGCTGTCATAGAACATGTAACCGGATATCGACATGCAGAAAACCTGCAAAGCGTCTGCGTCGATTTCGAGAAGATCCTGGATCTGCCGCTGCGCACGAATATTTGCGTAGTCGGAGAGCGGTTTTACGTGGTCCACGAGCTTATCGACCCAATTAAAATCAAAACAATACTGGCGGTACGCATTGGCGAGCGTTGGCCGAAGCGGTTCGCTGCCGTGCAAGGTCTCGTGGCCCTCCCCCCCTGCAGCAGCAGCCCTCTGGGGGGTGGCGGCGTTGATCAGGGCCATTCCTGACAATGCGAGTCCTGACAACTTTGAGAATTCCCTGCGGTTCATGAGCGATTCCTCTTTTCGTGGGATGACTTTTCATCTTGGCTATGCCAATAGCTTTCACCAGGGGTTTTCCGATGCGCTGGATCCATTCAAGTGCAGCGAGCAGAAAGCCTTGTTCGTCACGTCAAAGAATTTCGACCTCCAAGCTCAGCACAGAATGCACCGTAACGTCGGGCAATTCGATCTCAACGAAACCGGTGGACCGCTGCAATTTGAGTTGCTGTTGCGCCGGATAGATCTGTCTGCAGGCTGTAGGCCGGAAATGGGAGGCGTTGACGATAAGCTTGCCCCCCTTCACCGGATTCACGGCGCCTTTCAGCAGGGGAACTGTCCGATTAATCTGCTGGATGACAATCCGTCGCCCTGAACGCTTCCTGTAAAAGGTGGTTCCTACGCTCTGGCGTTCGTCCAACTCAACGCGAAGGGGCGGGGATTTTAAATTTGAAGTCAGCAACCGGTAGTTAAACTCCAAAGGCCACTCAAAGCCCTTGTCAATCATTCCATACAGGTTAAAGGAAGAGTACAGAACCTTTCCCTTCCCATCATTGTTTTCCAGCAGTGCTGGGAAATTCGTCTCCTTTCCTGGCGGAGGAGGTTCCCAGTTCACCCAGTCCTCATCATTCTCGTCCGTGTCCTTCCTCCAAACCACTACCGGGAGTATGTGCGTGGCGAGGACGCGAGTTCCCGGGCGTGGCTTGACGACAACGAATGGAGCCTCAACCACAAGGTTTGTGTCAGGCAAGTGGTTCCAGAACGGATCATTGTTTCGCCTCAGGTAACTTCCCCAGAAGTTACCTAAATAACTCTTGTCTACGCGAACGAAATCACATCCGATGAGTTCAGCCAGCGCGAAGTTGGAACGCTCCTGACCGTCCCCCTGCTTCGTTCCTGTCATTCCGGTGACGATGAGCAGTCCACCATCGCGCACGTACTGCGTGACGTTTTGAACGTCTTCTTCCGAAAGGCAGGTCACTTCGGGCAGGACAACCGCCTGATAGGCCTTAAGGTGACTAAGATCCAGCCTCCAATCCGGAAGAACATCAGAAGGAAACTGAGAATTTACACCCGCCTCCATGGCCCCTCGCAGGGCAGGGCGCAGATCCACCCGGTCGTTGAACCGGCTCTTTTCACTGTAGATAATTCCAACACACGGCACCGAATCACGGTCAACCAGGTAAGGCTGTACCTTTTCAATGGCCTTGTACGCCGTACCCATTTCGTGGAACCAGAGCGGATCGAGCGTGCCATCCGGGTGCATCGTTTCCGAGTACATGAACACCCGGCAGTTTTGGGAAGCGATCATGGCTGACTCAATTTCAAATATCGAGGCGGGAGAAGGATCATACACCGGCGCAACGGATCCGGGACCAATTTCGGGCAGCTTGCCGGTGCCTCGCGCAAACATCGCGGACAAGTAATTTCCCGCCCAGGGCTCGGCGAAAGTGTAATCAAGAAGTTCCAGAAGTTCCCGGCGAAAACTAAGATGCCCTCCATTCACCGTGATGGCGGCTTTCGATCCGAGACCCCGCACGGTTCCAATGAGTTCCTTCATAAAGGAAAGCTGCGTTGTCTGATAAAGAAACTGGTCGATTTCCTGCCATTGACGCTCCCTGGCCCCGTCCCTCGGAATTTCGTGCCCGAAGCGCGCAAGGTAAAGCCTTTCGCAGTATTTGCAGTAACAGAGCGGCTGACCGAGAATGTCGATGAAAATCCCGTCGGGGTTATAGCCCTTGACAATCTCAGTTAACTGGGTGAAAACATACTGCCGGTAAGGGGTGTTGACGCAAGTCCAGTGCCATTGACCCCAGGAGTGAGCGCCTTCACTCCTTTCCACCCGGCGGTTTTTCCCCTCCTCATCGCGCAGTGCCCAATCCGGATGATTAATCACGGCCCAGTCATCGAATCCAATACAGTAATAAGCATGAAAGGCGATGCCTTTCTGCCGCAAGCGTTCGCTGATGGCCTTTACAAAGTCAATTTTGAGGCCGGGGTGCATGTGGCCCACTTTTGTCGGGTAATAGGCCTCACCGTGGTGGCCCTTGCAGAAGACCCAATCGTGATCAAGATCGGCGGCTTGGTAAAGATGAACCCATTGTTCAGGGTCGAATTTGCTATAGGTCATTGCGGGTGGATCGGGAGAGTGGTGGTCGACAATGTAGCCGCGGTATTGATTTTCCAGGCTCGGTGGGTTTGGGAGCAGATCAGCGCCGTCCCGCGCGGAATGCGGAGGCTCGACCGCAAAAGGCGTCTTCGATAGGTTCGATAGGAGCGGGGAGACTAGACCAAGTTTCAACAGTGCGGAGCTGAAATTTCGACGATTCATAGTCGTCCTTTCGTGGGCCGGATTCCATACACACAAGGAACGGCCTTGACTTCCTCTTGTTGCTGTTCGGAGGAGTGTTTGCCAAAGTCCCTGCTTCCACTCCACAAACGCCTGATTCCTGATGGGCGCGCCTCTTGCCAGCGGAGCTGCACCATACCTATTCCAACAGAATTGTGAGATTGGGATTCGGATAGATCTGGAAACTCCTCCAAATTCCATCGTCCGATAATTTAAGAACCCGATCGTCCGGAACTGTTGTAGCCCTTTGAAATGGGATCTCGCGTGTATTGAAATGCAGCCGGCTGTATGCGGGTCGGTAACGGTCCATCGGTCCTCCACGCCAGGAAAGATCATCAGTAACCTGTACGGCATAGCGCTTCTGTAGCCGCCGAATCGATACCCGGTAGCGTCGCGGTCCGTCAGTTCTCCACAGTGGTTCGCCAACAACCTGTTTCCACAAGTATTCAAGGACACCGGCAATTTCAAACAGCCCAGACTCGATTCCACAGTAAAGGAACGCCGCTCTGGACCCGCTCCGATTGCTGAGAAGCAGAGGAAAAGAACCCTCTACGGCCGCTTTTGCCCACAGTAGAACTTGAGCTGACCTGGGGCGGGTGAAGATGACCGGCGGCTTAACTGGAGTGGATTTCCCCCTCCACTGGAAGTCGATGCCTCTGTTTTCCGCAGGCTCAAGGTATCCTGCACTGACAACTCCAAACAGGTCAGCAACCCCAGGGGATTCTTCGCTTCTCCCCAAACATGCCCCCCGTCCAAAAGCCAGAATATTTCCTCCCCGGTCCCAAAAGTTGAGAACTTTCAACCGGTCATGGTTGGTCAAACTTACCCGGTCAGGAAGAATCAGGGCCCGCACGCCAGAGGGAATTTCCATCCACGTCTGTAGGTGTGCACAATTCAAAAGCCGGCAGGGTGAGTAGCCAGCGGTGCGAAGACTGCTTTCAAGCCTGGTCACTTCCTGATCATAACTTTCAGATCCACCGGGCCAGCTTAAGTCGCCCGCATCGGCCGTCCCGAGTACAATCCCAACATCGTAAAAAGCCATCGAATCCTTGATGTATTCTCGCCGCTCCCGCAACCATGCCCCGACTTCCTCCAGCAACTCCATCGTCCCTTTGTCAGTCGTCCCGTTGTGATCTAAAGTTACGGCAGAGTAAAGATTGACTGCCCCACCCAGTACCGTAGCCGCCACGCGATCAATCTGGTCTTCGCTTTTCGCAGTTTTTACAGGGCCGGTTCCCAAAGGAGTGAACCAATCATCGGAAACGAGATAGCCGGCTTCCGCAGGCTTTTCAAACTGTGAAAGGACAGGAACTCGTTCTTGTTGCAAATCATCGGTGTGCATTTCCTGGCTAAAATAATCGACTGCACCTGCCATACCGATGGCCAGCCTTGGTCCTGAACCTAATGGATCGTAAGCACCGTTGTAGGTAACGACTGCAGGGGGTTGAAGCCTTCTCACGGTGGCGGCGACCTCCTGCGTCCAGTGGACAATGGAATCGACACCAAACATTCGCCTTTCCGCGGCAGATGCCTCCTCCATAGACTTACCGTATTGCTTCCGAAAGGCCGCTTGGGTCCACGGGTCGTAGGAAATGGTCGGGTAGTTGGGAACGTCAAGCCACAGGCCGTCAACTCCGTAGTCAACAAAGAGTTCGTGGATCTGCTCCAGCGCCTTCTCACGGAACGGAGAATAAATACTCTGCAAATTGGCTGGCCAGAACGGCGAGAATACAAGGGGTTCGCCCCTTTGATCCTTGCACGCCCATCGTGAAAATTCCGGGTTCCCGTCGTAAAAAGTATTGAAGTAGATGATCAACTTTAGTCCTGCCCGCTTGCATTCAGGGGCGAGGTCAGCCAGGAAATCTCTTGACGTCCTAAAGGAGGTCGTCCGAGTCTTGTGGAAGACGAGACCGTCAATCCATTTGTCATACCAGATGATCTCCACCATGCCTGCGGCTTTAACTTGGCTGGCGAGCTTTTGGGCGTCAAACTCCCTTCCAATGCTTTGCGCCCACTGCTCCAGAGCATAGTTGCGATGCTCTGGATCCTTAATGAATCCCACCATGAGGGATAGTTGTGGGGCACGGTAGAAATCCGCCGTATGCCCAATTCCCTCAGCGGTGTGGGCTTCCACGATTTTGCCGCCCAGACCTGGACTCCCGTGGGCCCCGCCCGGCAAAAGGAGAGTCCTCCCGATGAAGCGATTCTCCTTGCTCCGAGATCTCTGGGCTGGCAAAATCATTGGCATCCCGCCCAGTAGTCCTAAACACTCGCGACGGCTCCACTTCATGGCTTGCTCATACCTCCGGAGGTCATTCTCTTCTTTTGCGCTTTGATGTGAACGTGCGGTGCGGCCAAGAACTGATGAACAATCGGATCGCGCTTGTTCGGCGAACTGCATCGCGCCATTGCACAAGGGCGTTCTTGACGGCAAGCGTCCGACGAATTATGGATCTTCGTTCCTCTTTCTCCCCGCGAATCTAGTATCAAATTGCTGGCTCATTGTCAATGCGTAATTTTATGTATAAAATGTTATTTTGTAAGTGCAGAGGCTCGTAGGAGGACGTCTTCATCCCCCAAAACGGTGATACCGGTTCTTCCAGACCGGATGAGGCACTTCTGCAGTGTTGAACAGTTCGTAGCCTCCCAGTCAGGTGACTCAGGTTCGTGGCGGGAGGGTGAGAAAGGAGGTGGTCGTGAAAATCAGTTCTATTGAGGTCCGGGTCTGCAAGAACAACCGTTTAGCCATGGAAGATTCAGAGATGCGCGTCGGAGGCCGGTCGAGTTTTGATTTTCTCGTCGTCACGGTGAAGACCAACGAAGGCGTGGAGTCCACTTCGTTCGGTTTTGCGGGCCGGGGAGCCGAGATGGCCGGCCAAATTGCCATATCCGCCCTCAAGCCCTTCTTTTTGGGCAAGGATCCGCTGGCAAGGGAAAAGCATTGGCAAGAATTCCGTATGTACGACCGCTGGTGGAACCACGTACCAATCTATTCCTATGGTCCTTTTGATATTTGCCTTTGGGACATTGGGGCCAAGCTTGCGGGTCAGCCACTCTACAGATATTTAGGTGAGTTCCGGAACCGGGTCCCCGTCTACGCGAGTTCGTTTGTGTTGCCTACGCCAGACGACTACGCTCGACAAGCCATTGAGGTGAAGAAGCAGAACTGGCACGCCTACAAACTCCACCCACCCGGAAGGCTTGAGTTTGATCTCGAGGCTTATCGTGCCTGCCGGGAGGCGGTGGGCCCGGAATTCAAGCTCATGGCTGACCCCGTGGCCGCTTATAACCATCAGCAGGCTCTCCGCACCGGCCGGGAGCTCGAACGTCTGAATTTTTACTGGTTTGAGGAGCCGCTTTTCGACGTTGACTTCAAGGGGCTCAGAGATCTGCGAGAGAAACTTGACATCCCCATCTGCGGCACTGAAGTGCTGCCAGGCCAGCATTACTCGACGGCTGAATGCATCACCAGCGGCGTGGTCGATATCGTCCGCACCGATGTCTCCTGGAAAGGAGGCATCACGCCGGTTATGAAGACCGCCCATCTTGCTGAGTCTTTCGGGCTGCAGTGTGAGTTGCACACCGCCATTTATCATCCCTTGGAGATCGTCAATCTGCACTGCTGCTGTGCGATTGCCAATTGCGAATTCTTCGAACTGCTCTATCCGCTTTCGTATATGGACTTCGGGATGAAAAACAAGATCAATATCGACAGTGAAGGGTATGCGCATCCGCCCGAAGGACCTGGGATTGGAGTGGATTTTGACTGGGATCTTATCGACAACTGCACGGTCCAGCGATTGTAGGAGAACAAGCGAAAGCGGACCGTTTCGTTCCCCTTGTGGGTTCGTGACTTTGGAGGACCAAGGTGGTTAGCTGATTTTCAACAACCAGCGAACCGCATTTTTCTGAATCTTGAAATACTCCGGCTGCCACATGGCATGGATATTGTGACCGACGGCAGTAAAGACAACACGCCCTTTTCCATATTCGTGCGCCCACCCGCTAATCGATTCAGTTCCAAGATTTTCGTAAGTTAGACCGTCGATATTCTCCGCGCGGAGAATGATATTCTTCGGATCTTTGTCGTAGGTTACGTAATGCTGTTCATCGTTCACCATGAAGTCTTGAATGCCTTGCGTGATCGGGTGATCTTTGTTAACGATCCGTACCTTGAAGGGACGTTGAGGCGGATGCCCTATATAGGCCCCGCCCATCACCTCTCTGTAATTCTTTGAGGAAAGGGAAACGTGGCTATTGTTGTGCAGCGAGTAGAAGCCGTTTCCGGCCGCGACAAAGTCCTTAACCGCTTCCCCTTGCTCTTCCGTAATCCAGTTCTTAGGCGTTTCCTTGGGAAAATCGCCGCGATTCTCCAGGTCTTGCTCGTACGGGTATGAGTCCGGCCCCAAATAGCCGCCTGGCCATATCATTCCATCCCGAAAACAGACAAAGAGCTGATAGTCTTTGAGCGAGCCTCGTGATAAATGGTCGTAGTTCGTTGTGTAGTCCACCGGGAGGCCCAACTTGTTAAAAAGCTGATCCAGACTGACGCGAATGTAATCCGAATTGTGATACCGGTCCCCAATCAAGGCGAGTACACGGGGAGGCCTATCGTTGCTTTCGGGTTGCGAAGTGAAAGCTTGAGAAGCGCTCTGCGCTTCGGAGCCACCCAGCGCCCCCAATGCAGCGACCGTTCCCATACTCTGTAGGAGATTCCTTCGCGACAATCTGCTTGCCTGTTCCATGCTCGAACTCAACCTCCTGGATTTTCCGCATTCGCCAGTGACAGCAAGGTACCGATCGTGGGTTTGGCGACTTCGGCGGTTCTGGTAGTTGAAAAAGCTTTAGATGCTCTGAAGCTTGCTCAATTCGATGAGACGTATTGGACAAAGCTGCGGACAACGAATTCCATCGAAAGATCGACCAGGGAAATTGCCGCGTCGAGCCGCGTTCCAGCCATCCGGCGACTGCTTCACTCGACGGTGTTGTAGTACCTGACGGAATACGCTGAGCAATGGTTTTCCATTAGCGGCCATACCTGTTGGTGAACGTCAGTGGCCACCCACTTCTGTTGCAATGGCTGGCTATCAAACGCAATGCTGAGCCGGTAATCGCCGTCTTCACTGGGGCGTAACAAGTTCATGGCGCTGAACCCTTCCTGCCGGGAAATAGCCGGACGGAAGGTCTCCACATATGTTTTCTCCAGTGCATGCTGGAGGCCCGGTTTGATTTCCATTTCAACGTGTAGCACGAACATGGTCACCTCACGAAGAAAGCTTGAACACGTCGATTGCCGTTGCGCCGGTTACCTGAGCGTATACGCGTGGCTCCAGATCGAGCGCTTTGTATTTCGCAATCTCCACCGGGACGTTGCTTGGCAGGTCCGCGCCCATCATCACCCGCTCCGGTCCGAGGGTCGAGATCATCCACCGAATATCTTCTCCGATGCACCAGGACGTTTCGAGGTAGAGATTACCACACACGGAAGCGGCTACCTGGGCCTCAGCCGAGAAGACCCCGAATCCGGCGTGTGCAAGGACAATTTTCAGCCGGGGATACTTTTGGGCCGCCGGAATGCACAGCGAGGGCAGCGCGAACGGGATGCCAGGACCCGTATGGACCATCACTGGAATTCCCAGATCGTGCCCCGTTGCGAACACGAAATCGCCATCTTCGGTGAGCGGGTTTACGCCGTGGCCTATCGTGTGCAGTTTGACGCCGACAAAATGCAAATCTTTGATGCAACGTTCCACTTCTCGCCGATACGCATCATGATCCCCGTGCGGGCTGACGCTCGCAAGCCCAAAGAAACGGCCGGGATGTTTCTGGCACAGTTCTGCGATACGATCGTGAGTCTTGGCGGCCTCCTTGGCGCCAGGATACGGTTGTACAATCGTGGCATCAATCCCGCTTTGGTCCATGCGGCGGATTAATTCCTCCTCCGTGCTGACCAGATCGAAGACGCAGCATTCGCCAAGGTGGGCATGCGCGTCAATCACCTTCAATGTCCTGGCCATCAAGCATCTCCTTCAAGCTAGCGCGGCTGTCTACCGTCTCTTTCCGATACATCATCCTTTGTCGTGTACACCCTTGTCAAACCCGTTCTGGAGTTAATTGATCTCCGAGTGGAAGGGTGGAGATCAATGCATCGCGACCTGTAATAAGGCGCCGCCTGCCTCCACCCGGTGTGCGCACCGGCACGCCCCTTCTTTTCCCGGAGGAGGAAGCTGAGAGAGAATCCAGAATTTTCCTTCTCCATCCGGTTCGCTCGCGGAGCACCCGCAGTCGCCACCTTACGTCCTCATGTATGGCTGAACTCAGTGCAGCGGCATGGGGTAAGGTGGGAGTTCGTGTGGGAATCCAATCAGCAGATGTTCGGTCCTGCAGCCAAAGTAGAATCCCCTTTCGAGATTCGCGGTACGCCTCCCTGCCGCTCCGGGTTAAATCTGGGTCACGCGTTTGAAAGAACCGGCTGCAGAGAAGCCAGACAGGGCCGCATCCGATTTCGTTGATGAATTGGTTTGAAGTGAAGGACGTCAAGCAAGCCGGTTAAGCCGGAGACGGAGTGTAATATAGTAGGCGAGGTTTTATGGGACGAAGAACTGCTTCAACACACGTTGCCCGCTGCGCCCGGATGTTTTCAGCGCTGGGGACCGAGTCCCGGTTGGAAGTAGTGCGGCTTCTGCTGTCAGCACACCCTCATGCGATGATTGCCAGCGACATCAAGACGGAGCTCAGGTTTCCAAACTCGATGCTGTGCCATTATCTCGATAAGCTAAAGAACCATAACTTGGTGAACGTTCGCCGCGAGGGAACATTTCTTTGATACACCGCAAACGACGAGATGCTGCCGGAATTGCAGGCGTTCCTCTACCAGGAATGCTGCACGCGGAGCAAGGTAGACCAGCCTGTGACCGTCCGCCTGTCCAGCAAGTAGGCCCAAAGCCCTCCTGGGTGCGAGAACATACGATGGGGTCGGCTTCGCGGTAAAATCAACTCCAGGCCGTGCGCGCCGGCGATCTGCCAGGCCAGCACACTCCAAGGTTGCTTTAGCCATCGCACGTTGCCCACTGGATCGGAAATCTCCATTCCCTTCTCAACATCGAGCTTGTCAAAGGGTAGCGCGGCCACCCTTGTTGCATTGGAATTTACGCTATTGAAAAGGGTTGACACCGGTCAAGCGCCGCAAGAAAATTTGAATGATGCGTCTTTCCCGGGTTGTGACAATCACGGTTGGCGCGGTGTTGCTGGGCGCTGCAATGGGAGCCGGGCAGTTCCCGCGGCAGGGCCCCAAACCCTCGACGTGGCATCCTCCTGCCGCATATCATCCCTCAGCAAAGACGGCGGTGGATATCGGGAACTTTTATCT
>Ga0307374_10008489_pt1 | contig 15333 bp, 14 predicted proteins | sample OX3MG_FD_202532 | JGI IMG/M metagenome (GOLD analysis project Ga0307374, IMG submission 202532) | Soil microbial communities from Risofladan, Vaasa, Finland - OX-3 | ecosystem: Environmental > Terrestrial > Soil > Coastal area > Acid sulfate soil | place: Finland: Risofladan, Vaasa | collected... | reverse complement strand
TGGCAATGCCGCACTTGCGCGGCAAGTAGTCGCCGAGGAACGCGATCTTTCGAATCTTGGACCCTGTTTCCACAAGTTTGTTTGTATTATACCCTGTCCGCGCAAGACTCGCACTGTCGAACCTGGCCTGGCGCCTTCGAGTGCCAGACCACCCAAAGCAGAGAGTTGCAAGGGCATGGCTATCTCTTGGCGCCCAAGGCGTTCTCGCCACCGCGGCCCCCCCCCGGGGCCTCGCACAGGCAGGGTTCCGCCGCGCCCTAAACCGCGCTGAGCTGCGAGGTGCAGTGCGGGCAGCGCGTAGCCGCCACGGGGATGCTCATCTTGCAATACGAGCAATCCCTGGTGGCGGGAGGGGCGGGCGCCAGGGCCTGCTTCGGCATCAATCGGTTTACCCACTTGATGAGCACAAAGACGGCGAAGGCAACGATCAGGAACTCGATAATGGTGTTCAGGAAGCTCCCGTAGGCGATGGTGACGGCCCCGGCCTTCCTGGCGTCCGCCAGCGTAGCGTAGTGCTGTCCGGCGAGGGTGATGAAGAAGTTGGAGAAATCAACGTCGCCGAGCAGCTTGCCGACGGGCGGCATGATGATGTCATTCACCAGCGAGGTAACGACCTTGCCGAAGGCGACGCCAATGATGATGCCCACGGCCATGTCCATCACGTTGCCCCGCATCACGAAAGCCTTGAATTCCTTCCACATGAGATTCCTCCGCTGTGAGATTAAGGATTGCGCTGCGCCCCGCCGTGCCTGGACGCCGACCATCGAGGGTTAGATGCTAATTCCGGGACTGCACAAATTATTCTTGCTTGAAGAGCCTTGAATACACAACGCCGGCCATGAGCGCGCCCACAATCGGGGCCACCCAGAACGCCCAGAGCTGCGTGAGCGCCCAGCCTCGCACCATGAGCGCCGGCCCGGTGCTGCGCGCGGGGTTGACCGAGAGATTGTCGATGGGAATCCCGATCAGGTGGATCAGCGTCAGGCTGAGCCCGATCGCGATGCCGGCGAAGCCCTGGGGCGCGCGGCGGTCAGTGGCACCCAGGATCACAAAGAGGAAGAAGAAGGTGAGCACAATCTCGGCCACCAGGCAGGCTTCGAGAGAATAACCGCCGGGCGAATGGTTGGCGTAACCGTTTGAGGCAAAGCCGGCGCTCAGATCGAACCCGGCCTTGCCGCTCGCAATCACGTAGAGAGTGGCGGAGGCCGCGATGGCGCCGAGCACTTGAGCCACGATGTAAGGAATGAGTTCGGAGGCCGGGAAGCGTCCACCGGCCCAAAGCCCGACTGAAACCGCCGGGTTGATGTGACAACCCGAAATGTGCCCGATGGCGTAACACATGGTCAACAACGTGAGTCCGAAGGCCAGCGCGACCCCTGCGAATCCGATGCCAAGGCCGGGGAAGGCCGCCGCCAGAACTGCGCTTCCGCAACCGCCGAACACCAGCCAGAACGTACCGAAGAATTCTGCCCCGCAACGCTTCCCTAATGACATGTGAAGTCTCCTCTTGTTTGGTTTGAAGTCCACGGGCCGCTCGGTGCATCGAGAAGTCCTCGATGGACGTGCTCGCGATGCGACCAGAATACCACCACTGCATTCATAATTCGCCTGCCATCGTCCAACGGGATCAAAAGGTGTAACCCAGCCCGGTGGTGAAGGCCACGTTGTTTTTGTGGCTTCCCGCGGCGGGGTTGCTCAGGTAAAAGTCAATCACGCCGGCGTTCACCGAAAACTTGCTGCTGAGCTTGGCCGACAGGGTGGTGGCCGTGTCAAACCGATATTGGCCCGTGGTGGACAGGTTGGGGTAGAGGTTCAGATTATGGTCCAGCCGCACCAGCTTGGTGAGCTGAATTCCGAGCCTCTCGCCCGCCAGGGCCTCGGCACTCTGGTCGTAGGCGCCAGTGAAGAACTTCTGGTGGACGAAGGTGATGCCACCCAGCACGCTAAAGAGGGTGCGCGAGGTCTTGATTACGTCGTGTCCGTAGCCGCCGCCGTAGACCTGCCGCAGATACAGGCCTTGAGCTCCGACGTGATCGAACTGAACGAGCCCGAAGACGAAGTCGTTGGGCGCAAAGAGGTAGTCCTGGCGGAGGCCGGTGCTGAAGGTGTTGGACGTGACCGAAATGCCGTTCTGGGCGGCATGGGAGAACAGCATGGTCAAGCCGTAGTTGGTCCGCCAGTGGCGTAGGAAGGTTGGCGTTGCCGGCCGCTCCCGGGTAGCCGCGACTGTGCTGCTGAAGCTCCTCGTTTGCTGGTCGCCGCTCTGGATGGCGTAGCCCAAGCTGGCGCCTCCCGTCCCGTCCTGCCAGGGTGTCGCAGTATGCTCCACGAGCTTGTTATAAGCCTCCTCGGGCATGATCACGTCCACGCTCGCGGCCGTTACAGTTTGCGACTTGCCGTTCGCGGTCACCTGCCAGTCTCCCGAGGGCTCGAGATGGAGCCGGCCCTGGAGGGGTTTTTCGCCCTTGACCATCACCGCCGCCGGCTTTTCTGCCGAGAACGCCGCCACCTGCGCCAGCGGAATCGTCAGAACGCCTAAGACGTCGGACTTCAGTTCCAAATTGCTGCCCTTGACGGTCACCATGGTTCCGGTAATCCGGTCGCCATTTTTCAGAGTCACCACATCAGCGCGTGCCATTGCTGCGAAGGACACAAACACCAGAAGAGCGCATAGCAACACTTTCATAGCTCACCTCCGCCTTCACTCTCACCCAGAATCTCGATTTTTGAATCCTGAGGCATTGGAGTCTGTACCCCCACTGGGCCGTTCGCAGCCGCAGTCCTGAGGTCCAGACGCCCGCGTGCCATCCGGCACCCAACGTGCGTCTGCCATCGTTTACTGAGCGACAGTGACACTGAAGCTGGCGGGCTGACCCTGTGACGCCTTCTGGCCTGCTTTCTCCTTGCCTCCGCCACGGCGGGGCTTTTCCTTTCCGGACTTCGCGGACTGGGCCGGCTGGCTGGTGGCGACGGACTGCTCTGGCTGATGTTGATGAAGTCCGCCGCACGTTGCTAGGACGTAATATCCTGCTCGGCGATTTCGAAATGGACTGCGCCGGGATACTTGTAGCCTTCTTCGACGTCGTTGACCGGCACCGCAAAACACTGGCATCGGGGGTGTTCCGCGGCCACCGCAGTCAGCAGGTCGGATGTGAAGGTGGCAATGCCGCACTTGCGCGGCAAGTAGTCGCCGAGGAACGCGATCTTTCGAATCTTGGACCCTGTTTCCACAAGTTTGTTTGTATTATACCCTGTCCGCGCAAGACTCGCACTGTCGAACCTGGCACCTTCGAGTGCCAGACCACGAATCATGGCCTCGCCGTGCGGCGCGGGAGACGGGTTGCCGACGATTCCTCCCTGCGGCCAGGGCACGGGTCAAGGGCAGGCCAAGCAGCGCCCCGTGTCCGAGCTTCACCCACCCCGCCCACCGCCTTAGAAAGCCCGGGCTAGCCGGTGCAGAAAGTGGTCCATCGAATACTCCAGCCCCATCCGTAGCACAAATGGGTCGCTCACGTCTGAGAGTCCAAAAGCTGGTTCGAGGCGGATAGTCCAGTGGGGCAAAAGCGCATAGCTGAAGACCGGCCCGAGGTACTGTTGTTGCCTGTGCCAGTAGAATCCGAATTGGCGATTATTTCCCAGCGCCCCGATCATCTCGATCCCCAAGCCCAATCGCCGCAGCGAAAGCACCGGGGGCGTCGGTGTTCCCGCCATGTTTTTACCCGTAGGCATTCCCATCGATTCTGGCTGGCGGAAAATGCCCCAAGCGTAGCCGAAATCATTCTCGTGGCTCTCCAGCCCCGTCTCGCTGATGAAGTTGAAGGTGATGTTCACCCGTCGCCAATCGTGATACACGATCGCGCGTTGCTCGAAGGTGTGCGCCGGCAAATTCCGCGCCACGGAGAGCGGCCCCTCCAAATCCTCCCCGCCGAATCCGGCGACCTCCATCTTGTAAAGCGCCGCTTGATTCAAGTCCTCGTACTCGCCGTACAGGGTGAAATTCAGCAGATGATCGTGTGGGAAAAGGCGGAAGTAGGTGTTGAACCGCAGGCCGCCGAAGGTGGCTGGCAAGCCAAAGATTTTTTGCTCCTCTACCATAAACCCCGCCGACCACCGTGACGTGATTCCGTACTCTGCCATTTCCATCCCCGTGAAGAAATTAGGGCCGGTGCGCGCAGTCTGAAAATCGGGCAGCAGCATGACCATCATCGTGTCCTTGGGGATTGGATAGTTGATGGCAGTGAAATAAGGGTTCATCTGCGCCATCGGCGTGGTGGATGTGTTCTCGCCATTCGGCTGCGGCATCTCCATGTGTTCCTGTCCAGTCGGCGCCGATGGTGACATGCCGGGCATGGACGGGGGCGGCTTTTGTGGAGCGGCAGACTGCGCCGCGAGGCCCGCTGGGAGCAGCGCCAGCATGAAAAACATTTGCAGCGCCAACTTCCAAAACGAATGTCCTGTCATTTCCATCGTCCAGACTCGATTTCGGCCGCGCTCACTTCTGCGGATGGTCGTGCAACCCCCACATTGCGTCCGGGTCCTTGCCCACCGGTTTCTGGCGGCGTCCTTCTTCTGCCTCGTCGCAACAGAATCGCGTTTCCTTATGCATTGAATTCTTGAGGCGCAAGGCTGGCGGGAAACCTCAGTCCGGCGTGGCTCGTGCGGGCGACACTTTGAAAGGCCGAAGGGCAGACTGTATAGATCTTAATATCCGGGGCCGCCTGAACGACTTTCTCTTGGCCTGTCATATGTCCCATGGTGTGGACTGGGAAGTTTGAGAGACCTCCTCGATTTAAACCAGGCGAGTTCCCAGGACCACTCTTGCAAGGCCACCCGCGCGCTCAAACTGGTTGCGCAGTTTGTACCCGCGTTTCCCGTTTGCCCCCACAGGCTTAATAGGAGCGCTCGTGTTCCCTGCGGAAAAATGAGAGCGATGGCGCCTCGGAAATCCTTCTCGCTTCGAAACAGCGGGAGGACTTCCTGATCAAGGGTCCGGGTCAGCTTCGTGTCACAACCAAGCTTCACCTTGATGAGAACGGCTCGTGCGAACATGTCGTTTCTCCTTCCTTGAGGCCCCCCTGCTAGATCCTGCCTGGAAACTCCATGCACATTACTTGTACCCTGAAGTAATTCGCGCGTCAGTCCACTACTGCTCACACGTTTGGTCAACATTGCTCATCGGCTATTGAGGGGGAACTATCGGGCGGTGCCGGCCATGAGTTGCTGGCGAAGGCAGGATCCTCGCGGTCGCCTCCGGCGGGGTGAGGGAAACGGCAGGCCTGCGCCGTAGCGCCGGGTTTGTCCATCGCGGCGCCGGTGCTCCGGTCGATTTCGTAGCCGGCCATCTTGTATTGCAGCGATCTGGTGCTGATGTTCAGCATTCGCGCGGCTTCTTTGCGGCTCCCTTTGCTCAGCTCAAGGGCATGGATAATGGCCCGCTTTTCCGTTTCCTTTTTAATCCTGCGTAATCGCGATTTCAAACAACCAGGAGTCAGCGGGGCGCCGGCGAGTGCGGCTTGGGGCTGCAACCCTGAAGGGCCGCGCAAGTGGCTTAGAGCTTGAGCTTCATCATTGCAAATAAGCCAGCGCTTTACAAAGTTTTCCAACTCTCTCACGTTGCCGGGCCAGTCGTAGTGCATGCAGGCATCCAGGATGGCCTTCGTCATGGGGAGTCGCTGCCGGCCAAAGTGCTTTGCCCAAAGGCGCGTGAAGTGACCGATCATCGGCACGATGTCTTCCTGGCGCTCGCGCAAGGGAGGAAGATGGATCGGATAGATGCTTAGACGATAGTAGAGATCAGCACGAAATTGTCTGGAAGCCATCGCCTGGTGGACGTTGACGTTTGTCGCGGCAAGGATCCGGACATCCACTTTTCGTGGAAAGGGACTTCCCAACCGCGAGAATTCACCGTCCTGAAGGACGTGAAGGAATTTCGCCTGCGAGCCAGTGGGCATTTCAGCGATCTCATCCAGAAGAATGGTTCCCTGCTGGCAGGCCTCAAATTTTCCAGGCTTGGACCGCGTCGCGCCCGTAAAGGCGCCTGCTTCATGGCCGAAAAGCTCGCTCTCGAGCAGTTCCGCGGGCAGCGCCGCACAATTCACTCGCATAAAGGTCCGCTGCGCCCGATGCGACTCCTTATGGATCATTCGTGCTACAACCTCTTTCCCGGTCCCGCTTTCTCCCAGCAGTAGAACCGGAATTTCAAGGCTGGCTATCTGGCGCACCTGCGCGCAAACCTTCTGCATTGCAGAGCTAACAGCGACAACTCCCTCGTTCGCCTCGGCTTGCTCCAAGTGGCTTGGTATTGATCTGGCGATGACACCCATTGCTGGTCCTCTCCCTCTGCTCGTAGATGAAACTGCCTGCATATCATTCCCGCAAACACCGCATTAAAATGTTCTAATTGGCAACTTTAATTGTGGATAACTTGCATGTCAGTCCAGTACTGCTCACGCGTGTGATCACAATAGCTCATGCATCTGGTCACCGTTGCTCAGGGCTGTTAATGGGAAGGAACGATCGTGCGGGTCGGGCTGGAAATTACCGAGGGTTCGACAGCAAGGCTACTCGTGCAGGATCACGCTGAGGAGGCCGCCATGGACCGTCAATCCGCCGCTCGATCCGTCGTAATCGACAAAGCCCAGCTTCCTGAACTTATTCATGAAATGACTCACCCGCGACCGGGTGGTGCCCACCATCTCCGCGAGGGTCTGTTGATTGATTTTGGGGATCACCCTCTCCTGCTTGCCATGCTTGCCAACACGCGCCAGTGACAGGAGGACTCGTGCCAGGCGCTTCTCGCTGGAATCGAAAAGGTGAGCCAGGAGATCTTCCTGGATTCGGACAATGCGAGAAAGGAGATAGGAGATGAAGAGCTTGCTGAAGGCCGGGTTCTGATTGATCACGCGAGCGATGGTTTCCTTTTCCACACGGGAAATCGTGGAGGGGTGAACTGCCGTTGCGCCCGACATCCGCAGGGATTGTTTCTTTGCCAGACACCCCGTTCCAAAGATGTCGCCGCGCCCCAAAATGGCGATGACAGCTTTCTTGCCGCGCCGCGATCGAACCGTGAGCTTCACGTTGCCACTTTGGATGTGGAACATCGCATCGGCTACATCCCCCTGCGAATAGATAGTCTGTTGGTCTTGGTACTCCCGCGTCGTCTTTCGAGAGCCGACCTTGTTGAGAAGTTTCCGGGAATCAAAAGAGAGATTAAGTGTGTCCACCATCGATGCCTCCAGCGGTCCGATCTCGCAACCGGGATACGCCACGCTCGTTACTCCGTCGGACACACGGAGCGCGCCGCCTGCGCTTTTCGTGCTTCGAGACCCGCTTCTGCCAATCGACTTGATAGAAGGTCGCGAATGGCGGGCTCGTCGTCCACCAACAAAACACGATATGCGGGAGGCTCGGGCATCAGGTTTCCCCTTATCGATCCCAATTCGCTGTCCTTAATGCCCAACCTTAAATCGCGGTGATCCGCCTGTCAGTCCAAAACTGCTCAGGCGTTCGGTCAAAATTGCTCAGGCCGGCTAATGGAAGGAAACGATCGTGCGGGTCGGGCTGGAAATTACCGAGGGTTCGACAGCAAGGCTACTCGTGCAGGATCACGCTGAGGAGGCCGCTATGGACCTTCAACCCGCCGCTCGAGCCGTCGTAATCGACAAAGCCCAGCTGCTTGAACTTGTTCATGAAATGGCAGACCCGCGACCGGGTGGTGCCCACCATTTGCGCCAGGTTTTCCTGATTGATTCTGGGAAGGACAGCTTCGGATCGGCCTTCCTTGCCAAAATGAGCCAGCAGCAAGAGAATCCGTGCCAGGCGCTTCTCGCTGGAGTTGAAAAGCTGGTCGACGAGATCCTCTTCATATCGGATGTTGCGGGAAAGCAGGTGCGTGACGAACAACTCCGAAATCTCGTGCTGCTCGTGCAGCATGCGCGCCATCCGTGACTTCTCAATCCGGGCAAGAGTGCAATCCGTCACCGCGACAGCCGTTGACACGCGCAACAGTTGGCCTGCCAGGCATCCCTCGCCGAAGAACTCCCCGGCGCCCAGAATCGCGACGATCGCTTCCTTGCCTTGCTGGGAGGTCACCGCGAGCTTCACCTTGCCTTGCCGGAGGTAGAAGATGGCATCCGCAGGGTCTCCTTGCCGGTAGATGATGCGGTCCGCGGTGTATTCGATAACGGTCTTCCCGCCGTTGATCCCCGCGAGGAGAGCTTCCCAATCGACAGGCTGTTTTTTTTGATTTGCCGTAATAACCGCAGGCTGGCCTTTCTTCAGCGCCGTCACAACCTCAGCTTGGTCTTTCCGGTTGGAGGTCACTACGTTAGAGTGAAGTTTCCTGCTTGCCATACCCACACCTCCTGCTTACTATGGGCGAGTCCGCAGCATCAAAAGCAGTCAGTTTTCTGGCCGGGCCTGTCCTCAGGGGCTGAAAAAGCTTTTCGACACGGTTCAACGTGACCCGAGTGGCGGAACTGGACCCCCAAGGTATTAACTTGGATTTTCAGACCTTCACCCAAACCCTCCGTCACGTCAGAGTATAAGGTTCGGGGATGGTTTCTGTCTGTCGGCTATCGAACACTGATTTGCGGTTTGATCGGAGGCCTGCTCCAGCCGTTTTTACCTCTCCGCGGCGACCGAGATACACAACCTGCATTCGGAGAATGGACAAACTCCGGCTGTCCCCTTAGGTTTGTGATGGGTGGATTGGAATAGCAAGCTGGGAAATTCCGAGTAGGGGCGGGTTGCGCTGCACTCGCCGTCGGGATTCGACGCGAGGATTCCGTTGATTATCGGCTTTTCGGCAGCATTCGTCTGCGTATCCGGGTGGTTTGCGTCTCGAAAGTCTTTCCTTGACGCAAGGGTCCCTCGCCAAATCTGTCCAATTGCATAGCTTCGTAACACTCGCAGGCACAGCTTTGGAGTTTCGCGCGGCTCAGAATCTGCACTACACCGCGGGAGTGCACAATAATCTGCTTTTTCTGCAAAATAGCGGCTGTCAAGTTTACAGTGGGTCGGTCCGTCCCTAACATCGACGCAAGAAAATCCTGAGTAATGGCAAACTTCGCGGAATCCACTCTGTCCTGAGTGATCAGCAGCCAGCGCGCGAGCCGCTGTTCGATGTTGTGAAGCCGATTACACGCGGCAGTTTGTGCGACTTGCAATCCCTGAATCACTCCATAGCGAGCCAGCATCAGTTGAAACTGTGGAGTAGAACTTAAGAGGCTTTGCAAGGCGCCCGCCCTCATTCTGAATCCATTTCCGCCGATTTGTCCGATCTCGCGCACTTGGCTCTTTTTCATGCCAACCGCCGCCGGTATCCCTGCAAACCCTTCCTTCCCCACCTCGCCTACTTCAACAGTTCTTCCATCTTCTGTCTCAACTACAAGCGATACCATGCCCGCATTGGGGAAATACACAAACTCCAGGGGACGGTTCGGTTCGTAAAGGCTGCGACGGGGAGGCAGGCTGAGAAATTCCAGGTGAGGACGGATGGCGCGGTATTCGCTGTCGGGAATCGACAGAAGGAGCTTGTTGCTGACCGGCTTTCCGGCAGCATTGGTCCGTTCGCCGGACAGCGCGATTTGAAAGTCTTCTCTTGCCACAGAACTCCTCCGTTATGCAGGATGCCGCGGTGCTTATTTCGTTCGTAGTCCGGAGACCGTTATTCACCGACATTCGTCCTGCACCAGAACTTGCCTGGCCACAGTGACGATGGGAATCATCGGACGGCTCCTATACATCGTTTTATTCTTTGAGGGAATGCTCTGTCTGCGCAAGCATATCCTAATCCTACGTCGGGGGGCAACCTAACATTTGCCGATTGTCGCAGCAGGTAGCGCAGAGTCTCTGAGAACCGAGACTCTGCGCTACCTGCTGCTTGCCTGAGCGGCGGAAAGAAGCGTAGCTCAAGCTCGCCGGTCATAGACCGGCGCTACAGCAGCACGTGCCAGTGCACGGCAGCGTCAAGTCTAGCATGCTCAAGACCTACAGGCTCGCGCAATACGCCAGCGCGCCTGTTGCTGGGCGTGCGCGGCGGCGCGGCGGGTGGAAATTGCAATTTGCCGGGCTGCCGACTAGAATCGAGGAAAGGAGACATCAAAGCCAATGGACAACGACGTTTTGCGGATTGCAGGAAAAGAGTTCCGCTCGCGGCTGATTGTGGGCACGGGAAAGTACAAGAGCTTCGAGGAAATGGCCCGCGCGCATGAAGCCTCGGGCGCGGAAATCGTTACGGTGGCCGTCCGGCGCGTGAACCTGACGGACAAAACCAAGGAGTCGATGCTCGATTATATCGACCGCAAGAAATTCTTTATTTTGCCTAACACTGCCGGTTGCTACAGCGCCGACGAAGCCGTGCGGACGGCGCGCCTGGCGCAGGAAGTCGGGCTTTCCAACTGGATCAAGCTGGAGGTTATCGGCGACGAGAAGACGCTGTTCCCGGACAACTTTGAACTGCTCAAAGCGACGGAAACGCTGGCGCGCGAAGGGTTTGTGGTGATGCCCTATACGAACGACGACCTGGTGAGCGCGCTCCGGCTGATTGATGCGGGGGCGGCGGCCGTGATGCCGCTGGGCGCACCCATCGGCTCCGGCATGGGCATCCAGAACATTGCCAATTTGCGCATCCTGCGGGAGAGGGTCACCGCCGTTCCGTTGATTGTGGATGCCGGCGTGGGCACCGCTTCCGACGCTGCCGTGGCGATGGAGATGGGCGCCGACGGCGTTTTGATGAACACCGGAATTGCCGGCGCGCACGATGTGGTCACCATGGCGGAAGCCATGAAATACGCCGTGATTGCCGGCCGGAAAGCTTATCGGGCGGGACGCATTGCCAAGAAGCTTTATGCTGCCGCTTCAAGCCCGCTGGAAGGCGTGGTGCGCTGAGCGGGCGCAAATTCCCAAGAGTTTAGTTCAAAGGATGGCTTACTGCTTCTGCGGGTTGTTTTGGGCGGTTGAAGGATCTTTGGGCTGTTTTTTGTTGGGCAACATATAGACGAACTCGCCCGGACGCACCAGATGGAGCTGCTCGCGCGCCTGCTTTTCAATCGCTTCAGGATTGGTTTTGAGCGATTTGATCTTCTGGTCGAGCTGCTGATTTTCCTGCGAAAGCGTCTGAATTTTCTGCTGGAGGGAGTTGTACTCTTGCTTCTGGCGGCGGAGCACCAGATAGCCGTGCTGGCCGAAAATTTCGTGCATGACAAGGACCAAGGTGGCCAGGGCCAGCACCAGGATGGCGTTTCGTCTGAACGGTTTGTGATCCCAGTGAAAAAAGTTCATGGGCTGCTGACGAATGCCTTGGCCGCGCTGGTAAGGCGGTCGAGTTCAGCTTGCGAAGGCGCTTCGCAATAGACGCGAACGACGGGCTCCGTTCCGGAAGGACGCATCAGAACCCAGGAGCCGTCTTCGTGAATCATCTTCAAGCCGTCCATTCGATCGATCTTGACAACCTTGCGGCCGTCAAACTGGTCATAATCCTGTTTGAGTTTCCCCGCCAAGCGCTTCGCGGCGTCGGGAGCCAGCGCCAGATTGACACGCACCGTAAAGCACGGGCCCACCTTCTTGAAGAGATCGTCAATCTGCTGCTTGAGCGTCAGACCGCGTTTGGCCACCATCTCCGCAACCAGCAGACAAGCCAGGATACCATCCTTTTCCGGCAAATGGCCACGAATGCTCAGGCCGGCGCTTTCCTCGCCGCCCAGAACAATTTTGTCTTGCTTGATCAGCTCGCCAAGGTACTTGAATCCGACCGGCGTCTGATAGACCGGAACACCGTGGTGCTTGGCCACGGCATCGATGAGATGCGTGGTGGCCACACTGCGGCCGATGCCTCCGGGGATCTTGCGGACTTCAATCAGATAATCGGCCAAAAGCGCCAGGATGTAATTGGGATGAATCCACGTGCCATCGGCATCCACAAAGCCGAAGCGGTCCGCGTCACCGTCCGTGGAAAGGCCCGCCGCGCAATGCTCGCGCTTGACGCATTCGGCAAGCTCGGCAAGGTTTTGCCGGCTGGGGTCCGGTCCCGTTCCCGCAAAAAGGACGTCGCGGTAATCGTGGAGGGTATGGACGCTTGCGCCGCACTCGCGCAGCAGATCATCCAGGTAGCCGAGCGCGGTACCGTAGAGCGGGTCGTAGGCAACTTTCAACTTGGCATCCGCGATGGCCTGGAAATCAATCTTCCCCCGAAGGGCGTCAAGGTAGGCGGGCTTGGGGTTCCCCGGGCGGGTGAGCGGCGCGGTGAACTTGGGACCGTGCAGCGAAAACTCTCCGCGCTCGATGCGCGCGGCCAGGCTTTCGATTTCCCGGGTGACCTCGGGCATGGCGGGCGCGCCGTCCGACCCTGAGAATTTCAGCCCGTTATATTCCGCCGGATTGTGGCTGGCGGTGATGTTGATGCCGCCGTCCAGACGGCTGTGAAGAATTTCATGGGAGAGCGCGGGAGTGGGAGCGGGACCCGACGAGTTCCAGGTTTCAACGCCGTGGGAGGCGAGCATTTCCGAGGCGGCGGCCGCAAATTTCTCAGAAAGAAAGCGGGTGTCGTAACCGACCATCACGCGGGGCTTGCCCGATTGCGACAGCAGATACTGAGCGATGGCGGAAGAGGCCAGCTTGACGTTCGCAAAGGTGAAATCTTCCGCGATGACGCCGCGCCAGCCGGAGGTGCCGAAATGGATGGGATTGCCCGACATTCCGTGCTTATTGTATCTTTGAGGCAGAGTCTTCGCAACCGGCAAGAAAGCGCGGGAGGACTGCGGCGGCTCGCCCGGCTGGGCCGCTGCGGTTGACGCCCCGCGCGCGCCGGGCATTTCGGCTGGCGAGGAGGATTTGTGACGGACAAAGTTGTGATCATGGTTACGGCCCGAAGCCGGCGCGAATGCCGGAAGATCGCGCGGAAACTGATCGATGAAAAACTGGCCGCGTGCGTGAACATCACGCAACCCGTCCAGTCCGTGTATAGCTGGGAAGGGAAAGTGGTTCAGGAAAAGGAATTCATGATGTTTATCAAGACCACGCGCGACCTGTTTCCCGAGATCGAAACGGAGATTTCCTTGATCCACTCCTACCATACCCCGGAAATTATCTGCCTGCCCATCATCGACGGGTCGCGAAATTACCTGCAGTGGGTGAGCGAATCGGTGCGTCCACCCAGCGACGCGGCTAAGGTCCCGCAGGGATGATTGGCCAAACGCCGGGGCCTGCGATCTATCCTGGCGGGCGAACCTGACGCCATCCCCTACTTTAGTTCCTTTAGATATAGATCAGTAATCCTTTAGTATCTTGACAATAGGCCTCGCAACCCCTAGAATCGCTTCGCAAGATTAAGAAACGCGTAGGATACGGCCAAGAAACAGACAAGAAACAGGATAGATTGAAGGAAGCAGCGAGTTCGATCCCCAACGGAGGACCCTGCCGACGGCCTGTTAGACGTGGTTCTCAGCTTACGACCGCAAGCGTGTGGGGTGTTTTGGGCGGCTCCGGGAAGGACGCAAGCAGAGGGGAAAATCAGGAGGGGGAAACAACTGATGAAGACGAACTGGAAAGCGTTGCTTGGCGGGTTTATCATGCTGGCGCTCGTGCCAGCAAGCCTGTCAGCGTTGAATGTTGTTTATACCAATAACGATGGGACAAGTGGAAACAGCGTCTCAGCCTATGCGGTGGACACGAACGGCACCTTGGGGCTGATTGCGTCGTACTCCACCGGAGGGACGGGTACCGGGGGCGGCCTTTACGCCTCCAACCGCATCATCGTTAGCAATAACTTTCTTTTCGCTTCGAATGCCGGCAGCAACAACGTCAGCGCCTTCACGATTGACTCGACCACCGGCGATCTGAGCGTTGTGCCCGGCTCGCCGTTTGCCACCGGAGGCTACAACAACTCCGGTGAATCCGGAATCTCTCTGGCGGCCACGCCGGACGGAAAATATCTCTACGCGGGGAACACGGGCTCTCAGGATGTTACCGTCTTCAGCATCGGCTCGGGTGGCGCTCTCACTCAGATCGGCTCGACGGTTTATGTGGCCGGGACCATGGCCAGCATGAAGGTGAGCCCGGACGGCCGCTTCCTGGTGCTGGCGTTTCCTGATCTCAGCGAAGTGGCGGTGTATTCAATCGCCTCGGACGGGACCCTCCAGGCCGTTCAAAATTCTCCCTTCTCGATTGGCGCTACGGCCACGGGCGTGGATATGGACTGCGCCAGCAGTCACGTTTTCGTGGGTCTGGCGTACAGCAACAGCGTGGAAGTTTATAATATCGACTCGTCGACCGGAGCCCTGACCTTGAATTCCGTTTCACCCGCCATCCCTTCGGTTTCGAGCGCCCAGGTCGTCCAGCTCAGCCCGGATGATAAGACGCTCTATGTGAGTAACCAGGGAGCCCATGCGGTCTCCGCGTTTAGCGTGGCCTCGGACGGCACCCTGACGCTCGCTACGGCGACCCCGGTCGGCACCGGGAACACTTATGCCTACCCTGGCGGGCTGGCCATCAATAGCGATGGAACATTTCTCTTTACCGGCGATCCCAACCCGGCCATCTCGGTCTTCGGCGCCGGAGGTTCGACGCCCCTGGTTTTGGATTCTTACTTCCCGACCGGACTGACTTACGGTTTGCATTCCGTTGCCGCTTACCCGCCGAAGGTTTGCTCAATTCCCACGTCGCTTGCGGCGACTATCGAGATCTCCGCCGGGCCGCCACCAAGCTTTGATCTAAACGCTACCTTCACCCTGGACAGCGGCGGAGGCGCCGTTGACCCGCTGACGCAGCCGGTTACGCTGGTGATCGGCGACTACTCCGTCACCATCCCGGCGGGATCGTTCAACTTGCAGCAACAGGGAACGAACACTGGAATCTATGTCTTCCAGGGGGTGATTAACAGCACGACGCTGAAGATCCAAATCGCGCCGCTGGGCCAGAATCAATTCCAGATCACCGCTTTCGGCAAACAAGTTGACCTGACCGGACTGACGAATCCTGTAAGCGTCGAGGCGACCATCGGCGGAAGCTCCGCCGGCACCAGCGTGACAGCAACTTTCCCTGATTCACTGCGCGGCCTTTGGAGCGCTCAATAAGATTGGAGGGAGGCGCATCTGTGGTGGCTTGGGCCACTTGACGGATGGATGCGCCTCTCTTCAAATGCTCGCGGAAGAGAGTCATCGAAGAACCGGCAGGGAAGGTCCTGCGGTAGCCTGCTTGCTTATTGAGAATCAGTACTGTCCGGTTAAAACTCGAACAGATTCAGTTGTTTACCGAGGTTCAGGGTTTCGGTTTCATCGGCGAAGTTGAGAAACCCCTCTAAAATCGGGTTTTTTTCGAAAATCGTGACACTGAGAA
>Ga0307374_10008487_pt1 | contig 15334 bp, 10 predicted proteins | sample OX3MG_FD_202532 | JGI IMG/M metagenome (GOLD analysis project Ga0307374, IMG submission 202532) | Soil microbial communities from Risofladan, Vaasa, Finland - OX-3 | ecosystem: Environmental > Terrestrial > Soil > Coastal area > Acid sulfate soil | place: Finland: Risofladan, Vaasa | collected... | reverse complement strand
GGCCGCCCGAACTGCCCCACGGCGAGAACCCGCCGCCGGGCGGCATCATCGATTACTATCTGGCGGCCAACGCAACCGGCCCGGTCAGGCTGGACATTCTCGACGCGGCCGGGAAGGTGATCCGCTCTTATTCGAGTACCGATCCGGTGCTGAAGCCCGATCCCGCGCTCCATCCGAAGGCGTACAACAGGATCTGCGAGCAGGATCCGACGGCGCCGAACTGCCGCATGCCGCTGTACTGGCCGGCGCCTCAGATGGTCATCGCCACCCAGGAGGGGATGCACCGTTTCAGCTGGGATCTGCACTTCCAGCCGATCGGTCCCGAGTCGCTCGCGGCGAGCGGTGCGCACGGGGTGCCCGGGCACACGTATCCGGAGCCGAACTCGCCGTGGGCGCCGCCGGGGCATTACACCGTGCGGCTCACGGTGGACGGCACGTCCTATACACAGCCGCTGACCCTGGTGCTGGATCCGCGGGTGAAGACACCGGCGGTCGCGCTCGCGCAGCTGGCGCAGCTGTCGCGGGAGACGTACGACGGCGCGGTCGCCAGCCACGCGGCCTGGGAGCGGGCGCGCGGGCTGGTGAAGACGCTCGACGCCGCCGGCGGGGCGGATGCGGCGGCGTTCAAAGCGAAGGTCGAGGCGGTGGCGCCGGCGCCCAAGCCGCGCCCGGCCGGCTTCTTCTTCCGCAGACCCGCGCCCACGGGCCCGCCGACGCTGAACGGCGTGAGCGGCGAGCTGATGGACGCGGCGATGGCCATGCAGAACGCGGATGTCGCGCCGACGGCGCGCGAGATCGCCGCGTGCACGAAGGCGCGAACCCGGTCGCAGCAGGTGATGGCCGAGTGGCGGCAGCTCTCGACCACGGGGCTGGCGCAGCTCAATGCGAAGCGCCAGGCCGCCGGGCTGGCGCCGATCCGGATTCCGTAAGGGGCAGCCGCGGCGGTTCGAGCCGCGGCGCCTGTCGGTTGCAGGCGGGAGAGGCAGGCGGTCGCACATGACCGCCTGCCTCGCGCGCCGTCTCGTCCCGCCACTTCGTCAGCCCGTCCCCTGCCGGACTCGAGCCACCGTCCCCCCGGCTGCCGGCGACGCCGACATTCTCAACCACCAGAAAGAGGCCAAAGGGGACCATATTGTGCGTCGTAGTCATGTGCGGTGTGCGCTCGCGGCGGCTGCTCTATTGTTCATCGTAAATAATTGACCTCAAATGGCTTGATGGCACGTATCCCGGCTTGGATGTTGTCGCAGGCGCCCACGAGCAATTGCCGATGCGATTTTAGGTAATGTCAATAAACTGTTCATAATAAGTGTCTTACCGTCTATATCGATTGCCGTGACAGACCTGGTGACAGCCTTGCAAGCGGAAGAGCTGTTCTGCTCTGTGTTGTGCTTTATTGACATGAGTTGGCCTCTCAATAACCAGGCTCGGCAGAATGTCCTGGGCGAGAGGACGGACGGCGACTCCAGGCGATGGTCGTCGATTCGACACCCGAAGGGGGGAAACCGGTGAAACACGTTCAATCGCTCGCCATTGCGGCGCTGGCGCTGGCGCTGTCAGTCGGTGTTCCGCACGCGTACGCGGCGGGACCCGGCGGACAGGGGCCAGCGAATGGCAAGCTCGATCGGCACTTGCAGCACATCCTGCAAGCCGGGCCAACGGGCAAGAGCACGTCGATCATTGTCCACTTCAAGCGCGGCCAGGACTGGACCGTCTACCAGCACCTGCTGCAGCAGGGGGCGAAGGTCACTGCTTACTATCCCCGCCTGCACGCACTCGCGGTGACCGTGAGCGATGGCGACCTGGCCAACCTGGCCGGTAACGCGGATGTGACCGACGTGTCGACGGATGCGAAGGTGCAGGCGACCGGCGGTCCGGGCGGTCCCGGCGGTCCGGGTGGTCCGGGCGGTCCCGGTGGTCTGGGGCAGGCGCCTGCCGACACGCTCCGCGCCGACCTGGGCCTCGACGCGGCAACGGTTGTCGACGGCAGCGGGATCGGGGTCGCCCTGATCGATTCAGGCCTTCAGCCGTCGGCAGACATCGACGCGTCGCGGATCACCGCGTTCTACGATTTCACCAGGGGCGGGATCCTCACGACGCCCTCCGACCACTTCGGCCACGGCACGCATGTGGCGGGTCTGATCGGCGGCACGGGGGCCGAATCAGGCGGGCAGTATGCGGGCGTGGCGCCTGGCGTGGACTTCGTGGTCTGCAAGGTGCTGAAGGGCAACGGCGCGGGCGATACGAGCAACGTGATCGCGGCGCTGCAGTTCATCACCGCCAACAAGGACGCGCTGGGCGTCCAGGTGGTCAACATGTCGCTCGGCCATCCGCCGTATGAAGATGCGGCGACCGACCCGCTCGATCAGGCGGTCGAGCAGGCCGTGCAGGCCGGTCTGATCGTGGTGACCTCGGCCGGCAACTACGGCGTCAATCCGCAGACGGGCCAGGTCGGCTACGCCGGCATCGCCGTGCCGGGCAACGCCCCCGACGCGCTGACGGTCGGGGCGGCGATGACCCAGGACACAACGACGCGCACGGACGATCGCGTCGCGCCGTACAGCTCGCGCGGGCCGACGTGGTACGACGGCTTCGCGAAGCCGGACGTGGTGGCGCCGGGCAACATGCTGGCGTCTGACGCCGCCCCGGGTTCCTATCTTCTGAACGAACTGACCGCCCTGTCCACGCCGCATCCGGGACAGTCAGCGATGCACCTCCTGGTCGGCGAGAACTACATGAAACTGTGCGGCACCAGCATGGCGGCCGGCGTGACGACCGGCGTCGTGGCGCTGATGCTGCAGGCGCACGAACTGGTGGAGCCGAACACCCCGCAGCTGACGGCGCACGCCGTGAAGGCGATTCTTGAATTCACCGCCACGTCGCTCAGCGACGATAGCGGGAACCCGTATGACCCGCTGACGCAGGGCGCCGGAGAGATCAACGGCGCGGGTGCCGTTGCGCTGGGCGAGGCGATCGACACCACGCGGCCGGTCGGATCGTACTGGCTGATGTCGCCGGTCACACCGTCGACGACCACGGCCGACGGCCAGACGTGGAACTGGACCCAGAACATCGTCTGGGGCAGCAACATCGTGTGGGGCAGCTCGGTCTACACGAACTCGTCCGCCTGGGCGAACAACATCGTCTGGGGCAACAACGTGGTCTGGGGCAGCAACATCGTCTGGGGTAACAACGTCGTCTGGGGCAACAACATTGTCTGGGGCGAGAACATCGTCTGGGGCAACAACATTGTCTGGGGCGAGAACATTGTCTGGGGCGAGAATATCGTCTGGGGCAACAACATCGTCTGGGGTGCGGTTCCGAGCTTCTGACTTTCCCCTGAGAACATGGAGGGCACAATGGAAATCATGCCTTACCAGCTCGATGGGGACGTGGAAGCGCTCGCCTCAGTCACGCTCGAGACGGGCACGGGAACTGTCACCTCGGACTGGCGTGAAAAGCTGCCGACGCTGGCAGGCCGCCAGGTTACTCTTCGGCAGCTTCGGCTCGACGACGCCGAGTCGCTGCTGACGATGCTGACAACCGAGGAAGTGACCCGGTTCATCTCCCCGCCCCCGACGACGGTGGAGGGGTTCCGGCGGTTCATCGAGTGGACCCGCGAGGAGCAGACAGCGGGACGGTACTGCTGCTTCGCGGTGGTGCCCAAGGGGACCGACATCGCCGTGGGCCTCTTCCAGGTCAGGTCGCTCGAACCGGAGTTCGGGACGGCCGAGTGGGGCTTCATCCTGGGGTCGCCGTACTGGGGCTCGGGGATGTTCGTTGACGGAGCGCGTCAGGTTGTCGACTTTGCCTTCAAGACCCTCGGGGTCCACCGGCTGGAAGCCCGGGCGGCGGTTCGGAACGGCCGGGGCAACGGCGCGCTTCGCAAGCTCGGCGCGGTGCAGGAAGGGGTGCTGCGGCGCTCGTTCCTCCGCCGCGGCGAGTACCTGGACCAGGTCATCTGGGCTATTCTGGCCGACGACTGGCAGCAGACGACGACGGTCCGGGAAGGGCCGATGACGGTTCACTAAAGGAGGACGACCCGCGTTCGGATTGCAGGCGCGCAGGGCGTGGGCCCGAAGCCAGGCCCTGCGCCGCCGCTCGAACACGTGCTGACACCCGTCACGACCGGTCGGCGAGGCGTTCCCGCCCGATGACCTGCCAGCGAGCCACGGTTGCCAAAGCGGTTGAACACGCCTTGGCAGCAGGCTACACTCCGGCCCTCACGTCAACGAATGCACCAATCGCCCGGTGACGCACCTATTGCGTGTGGACGCGGAACCGGGAATGGAGCGTGGACATGCCTGAGGATCTCACCGGCAAAGTGGCCTTCGTCAGCGGCGGAAATTCTGGAGTTGGCCGGGCAGCCGCAGAACAATTGTGCCGGCGCGGCGCGCGTGTCGTCGTCACCGGGCGGGATCGCCGGCGCGGCGCGGAGACGGAGCAGGCGCTGACCAGGGCCGGCGGCGACGCGCGGTTCATCGAGATGGAGGCGGCGTCCGAAGAGAGCATCCGCAGCGCAGTCGGCGCGGCGGTCCGGCAGTTCGGCGGTCTGGATTTTCTGGTCAACAACGCTGCGTACGAGGGCCCTGTCGGGCCGATTCTGGATCTCAGCGAGCAGGCCTGCGACGAAGTGCTGGCGACGAACGTCAAGGGCCCGATGATGGCGGCACGGCACGCCATCCCGCGCATGCTCGAGCGGGGCGGTGGGTGCATCGTGAACGTGGCCTCGTTCCTCGGCACCATTCCCTTTCCGGACAATCCGGCGTACGGCGCCAGCAAGGCGGCGCTGATTCACTTCACGCGTTCGCTGGCCGCCGGCTACGGCGCCCAGGGCATCCGCTGCTATGCCGTCTGTCCGTACATCACCGACACGCCGATGATCGAGCGCGTCACCGGCGGCAACGCCGACGTCCGCCGGCAGCTCGCGAGCTTGAACCCCAGCGGCCGGATTGCCAGCCCGGGGGACATTGCGGGGGCGATTGTGAAGCTGTTGTCGGGCGAGGTGCTGGTTGACGAAGGTGGCGCGGTGCTCGTCGATGCCGGCGGCGCGACGGCGTCCGCTGGCAGGTGAGACAAACTCGTCAGAGAACTGCCGCCGGGCGGTCGTACGCCTTCACGATTCCTGCCGGAGCGAGTCAGAGCTGGACCGAGGGGTTCACCGTGGACTACGCGACCACGGTCACCTGGACGGCGACAGCCAACGCTGAGCACGACGTGAACCCGGGCAATAACAGTGTTACGGCGACCACCGAGGTGTTCGGACAGGGTGGAGGTCGTCGGTAGGAAAGGCCGCGTCCGGCCGGCGTTCCGATTGCTGCACGGCGCCGGGCAGCAGGGGATCGAACGCCGGCCGGCGAACGATATGCCGCGGGACTGTTCGAGCGATATGTGCTCCCCGGCCCGTCCGCACTCCTCCCAGGTCGGCGACCGCGGTATCCCGGACCAGCTGCGCATTTCGTGCACGCCAAGCGGGCCCAACCTGCCGTTCATGACGCGCCTCGATTCGACGAGCAGGAGGTGGGACCGACCCGCCGGATGGCGACGAGCCGCGTGGCGCCGAGGGCGCGGGCGCGCCCCGGGAGGTTCGCGGCTCCGCCGGGTCGGCAGGGGACGTTTGACGGATAATGGAGCTGCTGGTCCCCGGCGGTGAACCCCGCGCGGACCGGGCCATGCGGCGACGAATCACCCTGAGGGAAGGGTTCCGTGAGAACGTTGGGTAAGAGTGCCGGCGCCACGCTTCTGGTCCTGTGGGCCGCCGGTCCTGGCATGTCCGCGCACCGGTCGCCTCGGTCGCCGGCTGCGGGACGTCGGCGCCCCGCGACGGCCGAGCACCGGCCGGCCGCCCTCATCGAACGGACGGGCCTCGCAGAGTTCTCGCCGGCGACCGACGTGACCGACACCATGTCGCCGCTCGAGCGACAGGTGACGCAGGCGATGAGGCCGGTCTTCGAACAGCTCGGCCAGGAGAAGAGTCAGGCGCACGTCGAAGACGCCCTCCGGATGATCGCCGCGGTCATCGATCGGTATCCGGACTACGGCGGCGCGCGATGGCTGCGAGCCCGGCTGCTCATGATGCGGCAGGGCGATCGCGGTCGGGACATCCTGGCCGATCTCGATGCGGCGATTCGTCTTCATGCCAGCCGGAAGTACCGCAGCGTCGAATACGGTTCCCTCCCGGCCCTCTACGCGCTGCGCGCCAAGGCACACTTTCTCGCCGGAGACTTTCCGGCCGGCATGGCCGACCTGCAGGCAGCGATCCTCGCGAAGCCGGACGAGACGGACGAGATCTTCGATGCGGGCAGCGCCAGGCCTGGCGACCGCTCCAATCCGACAGCCATCTCGAAACAGGACCTGGAGACCCTCGTCTCCCGGTACCCGGGCGATTATCGACCCTACCTGTTTCGCGGGCTGTTCTACGCGGCAGAGACGACCTTTGCCTCGTCGTCTTTTTCGCTGGCGACCGCCGATCTCGAACGGGCGGCCCAGCGGAATCCAGGCGCGGCGATCGTGCCCTACGAAATCGGCCTTCTGTTGCGGAAGCAGGCATCCTGGAGCCAGGCGGCCGTGTCGCGTCTCTCGGACCCGACTGCAGCCAACGGCGGCTATGGGCAACGAACGGCCGCGGCGGCGCTCTCGTATTTTGAGCGAGCCGAGGCGCTGCAGCCCGACCTGTCCGCTGCCGCCGAAGCGCAGATGGCCGCTTCGTTGTATGGACTGAAGCGGTACGCCGCGGCGGTCCGGGCCTACGACAGGCTGATCGTGCTGGAGCCGGACGATGGCCGCGCCTACAACGAGCTGGGCGTCGTCAGGGTGGCCCTGGGCGACGAGTCGGGCGCGATCGATGACTTTTCGAAGGCGATCGCACGACAGGCCGACCCGGACACGACCTACGAAAACCGCGCGGCGGCCGAGATGACGATCGGCCGCTATCGGGACGCGGTCGCCGATTACGGCCGCGCGATCGGCCTTCGGCTCCGGGAACGCCTCTATGCCCTGACGATTCCGGAGCTGCGCGCGCTCTACCCGGAGCTGCATGCAATCCCGGATCGACAGCTGGTGGAAGGATTGCGGCAGAAGTACTTCCCCGCGATCCCGGCCGGCGAGTTCGAGCAGCACTTCGCCGATGAACGGCCCTTTCAGGACTTCGTCCTGGCGGACTCGTACGCGGACCGAGGCGATGCCTATCTGCAGTGGGGCGATTTCAGGAGGGCCGCGGTCGACTACTCGAGAGCGCACGTCCTGTTTCCGGCGGAAGAGCGATGGCGCGCCCTGTCCGGAACCGCTCGCACGCAGTACGCCATCGATACCGCGACGCTGAAGCCGGGAGGGAAGACCCCTTCGCTGTGGCTCAAGAGGACGTCGGTCCGGACGGGGGCGTACACGGAAGAGCACTATCGATTCGACTGTGACAGTGGACGGATCCGGATGCTGTCATCAATCAGGTTCACGTGGTTCGGGTACGCGCTCGGGACCGGTGCGGGCGGACCATGGCGGAAGGTCGCGCCCGGCAGTATCGACGGGACGCTGTATACCGGCGCCTGCCGGTAGGCGGACGCCGCGGGGCCTTATTACCAGCCTCGCAGGTACAGCACTTCGATTGCGCCCGCCGCCACCAGGCAGTAGATGCCGAACCAGTGCCAGCGGCCCTGGTCCAGCCAGCGCGAGAGCCAGCGCAGCGCCAGCAGTCCCGCCATGAAGGCGCACACCATCCCCAGGAGCCCCGGGGCCAGGGCCGCCTCCCAGTGCACCGGTGCACCGGCGCGGTGGGCCGCGTGGACCAGGCGCCAGACCTCGCGGCCGACGGCCAGGGGCGTAATCACCACCGCCATGGCGAAACTGAAGGATTCGATCTCGGCGCGCTGCCCGCCGGTCAGCAGGCCACCTGAAATGGTGGCTCCTGAGCGGGAAAACCCGCGGAAGGGGATGGCGACGCCTTGCAAGGCGCCCATGAGGATGGCATCACTCCAGCGGATGCCGCGTCTGACGCTCGCCGCTGCCGGCGCCGGCTGCCGCGCCTCGCGCAGACCGGCGTACACGATGAGCAGGCCGACGACCGCCAGCGCCGGGGCGATCCAGTTGAGTTTATGAAAGAGCGCTTCGATCACGGCCTGATGATGGCCGTGGCTCAAGGCGTCCTCCACCATCACGATGAGCGGATAGCCGATCAGTCCCGAGCACAGCGAGGCGGCGAACACGAGTCGGCAGAAGCGACGGCAGTGCCTCCACGACAAGAGAAAGTCCTCCCGCCACCGCCGCCAGAAGTAGACCATCACGGCGCACATGGTGCCCGTATGCAGCAACACGAGTAGCAGGGCGTGTGCTGGCGTGGACATGTTCTCGTGTAGAAGCTCGGCCGTGACGATCACGTGGGCCGAACTGGACACCGGCAGCAGTTCCGTCAGTCCCTGGACCGCCGCCAGGATCACGACATGAATCCAATTCATACGACAACCTCCGTGCAGCCGACCGTCCGTGCGGATACGTACTCACGCGACGCTCCGGCTTCGAATCTCAGCCCCTGATCATGGCAGATCACACACGCGGCGGTCCGCCGAAGCCATCATCCCGGCGACGAAGGTTCGTATCGTACCGCACCTCCGAGCCGCGTTGTTCGAGGTAGACATCGTGACGCGAACCCGGAAGGCGGTGACGGAGCGGGTGAAGAACGACGATGGGCAGACGGGCCGTTGCGCTCGCGAATGAGACTTGTTACACTCCGGCCTCGCATGCGGATCCGGAGAGTTCTTGCCTTGGCGTGCGCCCTGCTGTGTGGCTGGACCCTTCTGGCGCCCCCGCCTGTCGTCTCGAGCATCTACGTCCGAACCCAGGACCTCAATCACGATGGCCGGCCGGACGTGTGGCGTTATTACGACGCCCACGGCCACCTGATCTGGTCGACACGGGACACGAACTTCGACGGGGTTCCGGACCGGATCGACTATTACCACGACGACAGGCTCGTTCGGCGTGAAGTCGATCGGAACTTTGACGGTCGAATCGACACAGTCGAAGTCTTCAACCGCCGAGGCCGGCTGACCCGCTCGGTCGCCGACGTGAATGGCGACGGCGTGGCGGATCTGCTGGTGCTGTTCCACGATGGTCGGCCGGTCTGGACCCAGTGGCGCGACTCGGGCCGACGACCAGCGCCGGTGCTTGCCGCGGGCCGCAGCACCGGGCGGCTGGCGGAACTCGCGCCCGGGCTGTTGCCGCTCGTCAATCCCTTTCGGTCCAACGAAGTCATCCGTGGCGGGGGCCATCCCGTCCCCTTCTATGCCGCGGTCGTGGCCGGTTTCGTCGGCAGGTACGCGCATCCTCCGATCCGCGCAGAATCGACCGTGCTCGATGTTGCGGCCGGGCCGTGCCCGTGCCGCCCTCTGCCCGCCTGGGACGTTCTGCCTTGTCTTCGCGGGCCTCCTGCCTGATTACCCTGACCGCTTCTTCAACCCGATCCTGAATCGCCGGCTGCCGGCGCCTGCGTGTCAAGGCGCGACGGCCGCCGTGTGCGTCGCGTGTGGCCAGCGGCCGCGCCGTCTCTAGAGGCGCGCGGAGACGTCTGGCGCCGCGAAGGGGTCGCTTCGCGTCTCCGTGCTGCGCGCGGCCTTCTGGCCGCCTGGAGGGGCTGATCTCGGCCCACACCGCAATACGCCAGAACAGTCCGAAGAAGAGACGGCAAACCTGCGGCCGAACCCGTTGAAGGTCCACGGGGCGGACGCCACCGGCATGGGATTCAAAGTATGCGCACACTGAGCAAGATCACGCCCGTTCACCGACTCAACGGTCCCTTCGTCGTCCTGTTGCTGGTGCTGCTGCTGGCCGGCGTCAGAGCCTTCGCGCAGGCGCCCATCTCGACGACCTCGTCCCGTTATGCGTTCACGATCCTGAGCAGCGCGACGCCACGGATCCTCCATGCGGATGAGACGGTGGCCGTGCGGCTGCGCCTGCGCAACGACGGGACGGAGACGTGGAGCACGGCACGGCTGTTCCACGTCGCCTACCACTGGCGCAAGGCGGACGGCACCATGCTGGCGCGCGACGGCGTCCGGACCGACCTGCCCCGTCCGGTCCCGCCCGGTGGCACCACCACGGTCGAGGCACGACTGACGGCACCCGCAGCCGCAGGGATTTACCGGCTCCAGTGGGACATGGTCCGGGAGAATGTCACATGGTTCTCTGATCGCGATCACCGCCCGCCCGCCTCGACGCTCGTGCTCGTGGCGCCTGGCGCCGCGGCGGTGGCCTTCGTCACGCCGTTCCTGCTGGCGCTCCTCGGGTGGATCGCCATCCGCCGGGCAGTTCGCGCAGGGGCGAGCCGATGGGTGAGCTTCGGCGTCCTCGGCATTGCGGACGTGGCGTGGGCGGCGACCTCGATCTTCGGGACGCAGGTGTCCTTTCTGGGGAAGACAAGCGTGGAGCCGTCGCCAACGGCGCTATGGGCGTCGGCCGCCACGGCGATCATCCCATGCGCAATCGCGCTGGTCGCCTGTCCTCGTCGATGGCGGGGGTGGATCGTCTGGGGACTCGCCGCGACCGCATCGCTGGCGCTGCTGTCCGATCTTCTCTACTTCCGCTTTTTCGGCGACGTGATTGCGGTCTCGGCGCTGCGCGCGACCGGGCAGGCGGGCGATGTCTGGAAGAGCGCGCTGAGTCTCGCGAAGCCGTCAGACCTCTGGTGGCTCGTGGGTCCTGCGCTTGGCGTGCTGCTGATCCGGGAAGCGAGGCGCCTGCCGCAGCCGTCCCCACGGGAACGGCGTGGACAGCGGGCGGGTGCGGTGCTGGCCCTGATGGTGGTGGCCCTGTCGGGCCAGGAGGTCGGTATCGTCGCGCTGTTGCACGAGCGAGCGCTCAATCAGGAGTTCCGCAACCTCAACGTCGTCGAGGCCCTCGCCTCGGGCCGTTCGGCTATCACCTGTTCGATGCGTGGCACGAGGCGGAAGCCACGCTGCTGCAGCCTCCGTTGACGCCCGCCCAGCAGAAACAGGTATTCGACTGGTTTGCCGGTCGGGCGCCCCTGCGGGCGGGGGTCGCGCCGTGGTTCGGCGTTGCCGCGGGAAGCAACGTGCTGGTCCTGCAGGTCGAGTCGATGCAGGGTTTCGTCGTCGGCCTGCACGTGAACGGGCAGGCGATTACTCCGAATCTGAACCGCTGGCGGCGGCGAGCCCTGTGGTTTTCGAATGCGACCGATCAGACGAGTGAAGGGCGCACGTCCGATGCCGAGTTCGCGACGATGATCTCGCTGCTGCCGCTCGACCACGGGGCGGTGGCCTTCCGGTATCCCACGGATCATTACGTGGGGCTTCCGAAGGTGCTGGCGGACCATGGCTACACGACGTTGTCCGCCGTCCCCTTTGACGGCACGTTCTGGAACCGCAAGGTCACCCATCCCCAGTACGGCGTGCGGCTGAACCTGTTCGCCAACGCCTTCAAACCGGGCGAGGTCGTCGGCTGGGGGCTCAACGACCGGGACTTTCTCCGTCAGATGGCGCCGCGCCTCGCACGGCTTCGTCAACCGTTCTTCGCCTGGCTGATTACGCTCTCGCTGCACCACCCGTTCGACAGCTTTCCGGACAACCTGAAGACGCTCAAGCTCGGTCGCTGGGACGGGACGCCCTTCGGGAACTACCTGCAGGCCATGCACTTCTTCGACGCGGCTTTCGGGGAGCTCATGTCGACCATGCGGGCCAGCGGCCTGCTGAATCGAACGATCGTGGTGGTGTACGGGGACCACGACGCCGGCTTCCCCTGGAGGAAGCGGTTCGCCGACGTCATCGGGATCCACCAACACGTGCTGGACTGGAGTCTGCAGGACCGTGTACCGCTGCTGATTCACGTGCCCGGCGACCAGCCGCCCCGGGGCGAGCGGAGCCTTCCGGCAGGTCTGACCGACGTGGCGCCGACAGTGCTCGACCTGCTCGGCATCAACGCCGCCAGGTATCCGTATATCGGACGCAATCTGCTCGGCGATCCGGGAGATGATCCGCTCCCGCGTCCCTATGGCGACTGGCTGGACAGCCGGCATTTCTATTTCAGCCGGTACGGAAAATCCGGGCAGCCGGCCTGTGACGACATCGATGACGGCGCCACCGCGCCGCTCGGCGTCTGCAGCGGGGAACTGCGGGCGGACCGTCTCGAGGTCAAGGTGTCCCGCGAGGTCATCGTCCACGACCTCCAGCAGGATGTGGGGCGCGTGCTTGCATCTGCCCGGTGACCGTTGGGAACAGTCCACGGCCATGGACGGTGAGGAGGTACCGCGGGCGGTGGGGATTGGCTTCCAGCTTCTGCCGCAGGCCGGCCACGTGCACGTCGACGGTCCGCGTGAGCGGCATCGCGTCGTAGCCCCAGACCTCGTTCAGCAGCTCCTGGCTTGACAACGTGGCGCCCCGGTGCTGGACGCATTGGCGCAGCAGTTGGAACTCGCGCGCCGAGAGCTCCACCGCCTGGCCGCCCCGTGTCATCTCGGGCCGCCGGAAGTCGATGAGCACCTCGCCGAACCGACAGCTGGCGCCGGCCGTTCCGGCGGCCAGCGGCGGCCGCCGCAGCAGCGCCTCGACGCGCGCCATCAGCGCCGGGGCGGCGGCCGTGGGCTGGCCGAGGAACGGCGAGGTCTCGACGCCGCTGAACGCGGTCGGATTGAAGCGGTTGAACAGGTTTCAGCCGCCGGCGCTCCGGCGAGCACCTGATCGCGTCCATGTCGCTTGACTTCTTTCCGGACGGCTGCGCTCACGTGTTGATCGATGTCGGAGAGAATCAGGTCGTCCCGTGCGAACGAGGCGACGAGCGCCATACGCTCAAGCCACGTCTTGTCGAACGTCTTCATCCCGGCAAGGCCCGCTGCTCCGTTCAATCACATGCGCGAGGGCAAGTGCGGACGATCCGCGCTCGCCGCGACCGGGAATCCGATCGTGTGGCCCAGGTTGACCCCAGCACGAGGCGTTTCAGGCCCGGAACAGGTTCATCGTGCCGAGCTGACGCCGCTGCGCGGCGAACACACCTTCGGCGGCGTCATCGCCTCGGTTGGCATCTTCGCTCCTCCCGCTGACCGGGCAACATGGCGCATCACACGCTTGCAGCCCGTGAGGGCCGCAGGCTGTCGAGGTACGCGTACAAGCCCTCGGCGGCGCGCCGCATCAATTCCCCATCCTGCGAATTCTTGGCCGTGCCCCAGATGCCCATCTGTCCGGCGACGATCAGCGCCGCCGCGGCCCCGGAAGAGACGTCCTCGCGTACGTGTCCCAGCTGTTTTCCGCGCTCGAGCGCAGCCGCGAGCGCCTCGCGCCACACGCGGTAGCCTGCTTCGATCCGCTGGCGAAAGCCCTCGTCCAGAGGAGACATTTCCTGCGCCAGATTGTTCAGCGGACACCCGCATTCGAGCGTCGTCCGGACCTCGATATCTTCCGCAATGTTGCGACGGAAGCAGGCTTTGATCGCTTCGACCGGATCGGATTCCTGCTCCAGGAGATCGAGCCAGCGCCGCCTGCCCGACGGCTGGATCACCTCGTCGACGACGGCATAGCCCAGCTCTTGCTTGTTCTCGAAATGATGAAACAGCGCGCCCTTGGTGGCTCCGGCGCTCGCGACGATGTGGTTCAGGCTGCCCGCCTGAAAGCCGTTGCGGTAGAACTCCTCGAACGCGGCGCGGAGGATTCTGGTGCGCCTGCTTTCCTCGGTTGCGGGGGCTTCAGCCATGGTCCCTCCAGTTCGCCGGCGTGCCGTCCGACCAGACGGGTACGGCCACGACGAACACGCGCAGCGGAGGCAGAGTCTTGTCCAGCGGATTACTCGCGTCCGAAGCAAACCAGTATGACGAGGATGAGATGGGCGAGTGGAGAACGCCGGCGCCCCAGTCGGCGGCCTTGCGATCGGGGACGAAGAACATGAGGTGCGAAATGTTGTGGCTGCCCTGATCGGTCAGATAGGCATCCTTCGACATCATGTAGCCCATCGCGCCGGGTGCGAGAGGAGGAATGTCCCTCTTGGCGTAAGCTTCACGAATGCCGGCGACGCGCTGGCGAAGGGAATCTCCGGCCAGGGCCATGTCGGTCAGCTTGAAGACAATCGGCAGCATGGTGCGCGCGGCGGCGGCATTCAGGCAGTCCGGGCCCTTGATCCGCGGATTCCATTTCTCGACGAAATCAATGCCGCTGGAGATGCCGCGCTCCACCATGCAGACGAAGCCGTTCGTTCCCTTCACCGCAGTCTCCCAGCCCTGGCGGCCGAGGACGAGCACTGTGGCGTCGCGGGAGATGGCTGGGGGAGCGGCGCTGCGGGCCAGGGCGATTTCGGCGGAGCGGTGCATCAAATACTCGGTAATCGGCGCCATTTTCGCGTAGCGCTGCCTGGCGCGGACGGTTTGCGCGTGCGTGGCCAGGGGGACAAACAAGAGCGCGAGGAGGCCCAAAGCGAACTTGCCGACAGTCGAGCCGTTCGAATGGCGCACCATGCCGGAATGCCCTCCGAAGTGGATGTGGATGCCGAAAAGCGTTTTGCAGCATACCGACCGGTCGGTATCATGTCAAGCGCAGTCGGATTCGGCGAAAACATCCAGAAATCCTGATGGCACGACTGCTCAACGATGGGAACGCAGCGGTCTAGATCGCGTTGTGGCGGGTGGATGTCCGGCGGCGCTGAGCCGGGTTCGTGGCCCCGGCGAGCGGCTTGGTACCGGGACTACGTAGAGACGCTGGTACAACGCGAGTGCGCGATCTGGCGCGCATCAGTTCGCGGTACTCCAGCGTCGGGAGGAACTCGATGCGTAACGCGACTGCGCTGTTCGATGGGCTCGTGACGGCGCTGCTCGTGGGCTTCTTCCCCTCCGCGCTGCCGTACGTGCCGTCCGCGCCCGGTCCTCCCGTGCCGGAGTCATCTCCCGCGCCGGTCGTGATCGGGCTGCCCCCGGCGCCGACGCGCGCGCAGGTACTCGCAGCCCATCTGACGTTTCAAGGGCTGACCGTGACCTGCCCCGAGATCGGGGGCGCGCAGCCGTGGTTCGAGCCGGCGATTACGACCGTCTCGGCGAGCTGTCAGGGCGCCGTCTACGCCGCGAAGCACGCAGCGGGCGACACGACGATCATCCTGGACGAGGACTGGAGCTACAACGACGCCGGCGTGCCGACCTACATGAAGGCCGGACGCAACCTGAGCGGCGACCCGCAGGCGTTCCGCGCGGCGATTCAGGATGCGATCGTGCGCGGCGGCTTCGACGTGGTGTACGTCATGGTCGGCGGCGACAACGGCTACGCGGAGGCGATGACCAATCTGCAGGCGCTCGTGCCGGTGCTGGCGCAGCCGCCGTCCCTGCTGCCGTACTGCGTGCTCCTGCCCGGCTTCGACTCGATCA
>Ga0307374_10008485_pt1 | contig 15339 bp, 15 predicted proteins | sample OX3MG_FD_202532 | JGI IMG/M metagenome (GOLD analysis project Ga0307374, IMG submission 202532) | Soil microbial communities from Risofladan, Vaasa, Finland - OX-3 | ecosystem: Environmental > Terrestrial > Soil > Coastal area > Acid sulfate soil | place: Finland: Risofladan, Vaasa | collected... | reverse complement strand
ATCGGCGGCGACCCGCAGGCCATCGCCTGCAGCGCCCGCATCGGATTCCCGTTCAGGGGTTCGGCGAGCAGCACGCCGACCGCCCCGCTGAGCAGCGCTGGAAGGGTCTCGCGGCCTGCCGCTAGAGCCTCGGCCAGGACCAGGCCGGCGCCGGAGGCCGGCCTCTCAGCCGCGGCCCAAGCCCGGCGGGCGATGCCTTCGTCGCCGAAGGCCAGGAGATAGCGCTCGGGCAGGTTGTGGATCGCCGCGGCGGCGGCGGCATCCTCTCGCGAGGTGCGCGCGTGGCCGGGACCGAGTCCCGGCTTCACGACGGCGAGCCGGGAGGGCGGCACCCGAAGGTAGCGGCGGAGCGCCTCGGCGACAGCCTCCGAGGGCGCCAAGACCAGGTCGGAGCGACTGGCGGAGAAGGCCGAGCGGAAGCGGGCGCGGAACCCGCCGAGGCCGCCCCGCAATGGTGCGAGGTCGTGGAGCCAGCTGAAGCAGCGGTAGCCGGGTTGGGGCTGGCCGCCGGCGGGCAGGAGAAGGATGTCCGCTGCGGGAGCCGACCCGCGGAAGCCGGGCTGGATGACGGTGAGGTCGGCGTGGGCCGCCAGGCCGGCAAGGGCTTCGGTCAGCTGGAGGGCGTATTCGCCGGCGGCGTCGGGCCGCGCCGGGTCCACTGTTCGGAGGTCGACGAGGAGGTGGCTGGGCAGAGCGGGAAATGATAATTCAGCGACAGATGAGAAGAGCCTCGACCCGGGTCCTCGGCGTGCGTGTCGACGCTGTCGACGCAGAACAGGCGCTGGACCGAATCGGCGAGCTGCTCGAGGCGGGCGGCCAGCACCTGGTGGCGACCGTCAATCCGGAGTTCATCATGCGCGCGCGTCGCGACCGGGACTTCGCCCGGGTCCTGGAGTCGGCCGACCTCTGCCTCCCTGACGGCTGGGGCGTCACCTGGGCAGCGCGGCGGCTTGGCAACCCGCTCCCCGGCCGGGTCACCGGGAGCGATCTCATCGACCCGCTGGCCGCCCGCGCCGTTGAGCGCGGCTGGCGGCTCTTCCTGCTCGGTGCTGCGCCCGGGGTGGCCGACGAGGTCGCCGGGATCCTCCGCCGCCGGCATCCAGGACTGGTCGTCGCCGGCTGCCACGCCGGCGCTGCCGGGCCGGAAGGAGACGCCGAAAGCCTCCGGCTGATCACGGCCGCCCGGCCCGACGTGCTCCTCGTGGCCTATGGGCACCCTCGCCAGGAGTTCTGGATCGACCGCAACCGATCCCGCCTCCCGTCCTGCGTCGGGATCGGGGTCGGCGGCGCCTTCGACTACCTGTCGGGGAGGGTCCGGCGGGCACCCGCCTGGATGCGGCGGGCGGGCCTCGAGTGGGCATACAGGCTGCTCCGGCAGCCCTGGCGGGCGAGGCGCATGGCGGCGCTTCCCGCCTTCGCGGTGGAGGTCCTCCGCGCCCGGGGCTGAAAGCGCCCCCCGATATGCTTTCGACCCGTGGCCGCCGATCCCGAGCTCAGCGTCGTGATCCCGGCCTACAACGAGAGCGCGCGCCTGCCGGAGACGCTCGTGGTCGTCAAGGCCTACCTGAACTCCCTCGGCTCGAGCTGGGAATTGCTCATCGTCAACGATGGCAGCGTTGACGGGACCATGGACCTCATCGGGGCCGAGCAGGCGCTCGACCCCGATCATGTGCGCGGCATCGACCTCCAGCCGAACGGGGGCAAGGCCAGGGCGGTGGCCGCCGGCGTTGCGGCCAGCCGGGCTCCCCTCGTGCTGATCTCCGACGCCGACCTGTCGACGCCCATCGACGAGCTGGGCAAGCTGCTCGCCGCCCTCGACGACGGCTACGACGTCGCCATCGGCTCCCGCGCCAAACGCGGCTCCGAGGTGGTGGTCTCCCAGCCCTTCCATCGGGTCCTGATGGGCAAAGTGTTCAACCTCCTGGTCCAGTTGGTGGTCCTGCCCGGATTCTGGGACACCCAGTGCGGCTTCAAGCTCTGGCGGGGATCGCTTGCCCGTGAGGTCTTCGCGGCCATGAAGCTGCGGGGCAATGTGGCCTTCGACGTCGAGGTGCTCTACCGAGCCCGCCGCGCCGGCCGCCGGATCGTGGAGGTACCGGTGCGCTGGTTCGACTCGGTCCCCAGCCGGATCTCCCCCTTCCAGCACTCGACCGAGGCTCTGCTGGACATCTTCAAGATCCGGTTCCTCCGGTGAGCGAGCGGGTCCTGGTTGTCTTCCCGACCTTCAACGAGCGCGAAAACCTGGAGCGGATGGTCACCGAGGTCCGCGCCCTGGGTCACGACGTGCTCGTCGTAGACGACAACTCGCCCGACGGGACGGGCCCGCTCGCCGATGGATTGGCGTCGGCTGACAAGGGGATGGACGTGCTGCACCGGCCCGCCAAGCTCGGCCTTGGAAGCGCCTACGTCGCCGCCTTCCGGCTCGGGCTCGAGCGCGGGTACGACCTCCTGGTCGAGATGGACGCCGACGGCTCGCACCGGGTCGAGCACCTGCCGGCGATCATCGACGCCGCCCGCTCCGGCGGCGGCCTGGGGCTCGGCTCCCGCTACGTCCAGGACGGCTCGGTGGTGGGTTGGGGCCTTTACCGCAAGCTGCTCAGCTGGGGCGCCAACCTCTACTGCCGGACCCTGCTCGGCCTGGGCATCCACGATTGCACCTCCGGTTTCCGCTGCTACACCCGGGAGGTGCTGGAGAGGATCGGGCTCGACCGAGTCATCTCGGAGGGATACTCGTTCCAGATCGAGATGGTCTTCCTGGCCATCCGCGCCGGCTTCGCGGTGGTGGAGGTCCCGATCGTTTTCGAGGACCGGGTCGCCGGCGTCTCCAAGGTCACGCGAGGTGAGATCTTCACAGACCTCGTCAGTGTCGCCAGACTTCGCCTCTGGAATGGCCGCTAGCGCTCCCCCCCTGACCGTTCGCTCGAGGGCCGTGGCCCGCCGGCTGCCGCCGCTCTGGCTCTGGCTCGGGCTAGGCCTGGCGGTGATCACCCTGCTGCCCTACTTATACGGCCACCTCGCGCAGCCGCCGGGCCGCGTCTTCATGGGCTTCTTCTTTCTCGGCGACGACGCCAACACCTATCTCGCCAAGATGCGGGGCGGCCTCGACGGCGCCTGGCAGTGGACCAACCGCTACACCACCGAGCCAAGCCAGCCGGTCTACTTCTTCGTCTACTGGATAGTGCTCGGGCACCTGGCCGGGCTCCTCCACCTGAACCTGCTCCTCACCTTCCACCTGGCGATGTTCGCCGGCGCCGTCTTCCTCCTCTACGCCGCCAAGGTGTTCATCGACTACTTCGTCGAGGGCGAGACGGCCCGGCGCTGGGCACTCGTCTTCCTGGCCATCGGTCTCGGCCTCGGCTACGTCGTCCAGGCGATCGGCAAGCCGGTCTTCTTCGGCCAGCAGACGGACACCCTCGACTGGCGGATGCCGGAATTGAGCGCTTTCTATTCGATCCTCGCCCTGCCTCACTTCGCCTGGGCGGCCGCCTTCCAGGCACTGGGCGCGGTGTGGACGCTGAAGGCGGCAGAGCGGGGCAGCCTCAAGCTGGGATTCGTCGCCGGGCTGGCTTGGCTCGGCGAGGCGTCGATCCACGCCCAGATGCCGATTCTGGTCGGCGCGGCGGTGGTGGCGGCCGTCCTCTACCGGCGGGTTGGCCCTCGCGGCTACCTGGCGGTCGCGATCGCCCTGGCGATGGTCGCGCCCTACGTGATCTATTCCTACGTCCAGCTAAACAACCCCGAAGTCTCTCGCTGGAGCGGCCAGTGGCGGAACAACTTCGCCCCCGACCTGCTGAGCCTGAGCCTCGCCCTGGCACCGCAGCTGCTGCTGGCGGCCATGGCCCTGCCCCGCATGCTCCGCCGGCGATCGAGGCGTGACGTCTTCCTTCTCGCCTGGCTTGTGCTGCTAGGGCTGATCCTCTGGGCTCCGACGCCTGCCGGCAACCTTCGCCGGCGTTTTTTCGACGGCATCTACCTGCCGCTGGTGGTGATGGCGGCCGAGGGGATGTACCAGGTGGTGGTCCCTCGTCTGCGAGAGCGCGCGCGACGGCTGGTCCCGTTCAGCTACTGCGCCTATGCAGCGGTCGGCTCGACCTTCCTTTTGATCGGCCCCCTGCTGGTCGCGACGAACCCCATCTACTCGGTGTCGACCGGCGACTACCAGGCGCTGCAATGGCTCTCTCCGCGGCCGGTAGGCGTAGTCCTCACCTCGGACCGGCTGGGTCTCTTCGTGCCCGCATACACCTCGGACACCACCTACACCGGCCAGTACAGCGAGACCTTCAACTGGCCGGCCAAGGTCCAGGAGGCGAATGACCTCCTCCACGGCCGGGCCGACCTGCCGGCGTTCATAGCCGCCAACGACGTCCGCTACGTGATCTGGTCGTCTGCCGACACCACCGTGGCGCCCCCCTCATCCCTGGGCCCACCGGTCTTCTCCTCAGGCGGCACCGAGGTCTTCCAGGTCTACTAGGAAGGTTTTTTCCTGACGCAGATCTCGGACTCGGCGTCCTGGTAGACGGAGCAGTCCCACTGGCCGGGCAGCGCCTCGAGCACGTTGGTCAAGGCCTCGTGCCGGTTGTAGACGACGTAGTCGACGCCGTATCGGTCGAGCACCTGGGTCCAGTCCGAGCGGAGGGTCTGGACGTCCTGGTATTGCTGGAGAAAGGAATCGCCCATCACCGAAGCCTCGCCGAAGATGAAGACCCGGCGGTTGGGGTCGGGGTAGAAGCGGTAGGCGAGGTAGCCGCCCCACCCATATTGGTTGTACATCCGGGTGCCGATCTCGGGGTGGGCGGCGAGGTAGTTCGCCGCTCCGACCGGGAAGGTGCTCGCTGTATCCGCGCTCTGGTGGGCGAGGGCGGAGGCGACCCGGAACCCCACCACTCCTGTGATCAGCAGCAGCGCGACGGTGGTCGCGGCGGCGAAAAAGCGGTTGGGCGGGACGGGGGGGAGGTTCCAGCCGCGGGATGCGCGGAGTGCCTCCCAGCCCTCGGACCAGTTGACGACCAGGATCGGCGTGCAGGCAGCGACGAAGATGGCGATGTTGCGCGCCGATTCAAGCGCCAGTCCGAGCGAAGCCAGGCTCAGCAGGAGCTGGTACGTGGTTGGGCGGCGGATCGCGAAGCCGCCGAAGAGCAGCAGGATCATGGCCAGGAAGGGCAGCAGCACCAGCTGGTGGAAGTCGGGCGAGAACCACTCCACGATCAAGCGTCGCTGCGCCGAGCTGGTCAGCGTCTCGAACGGGTTGGTGTAGACGTTCAACCCGTGCGGTGTTGCCAGCACGGCGACCAGCGAGATCACGGTCACCCGGACCAGGGAGCGGATCCGGCGCCAATGGGCCATGCGGTGCATCTCGTCGGTGGCGAGGAGCCAGTCCACCGCCTCGGCGGCGATCGCGATGCCGAGCAGCGGGAAGGCGATCACGAAGCCGCCATGGAGGTTGGCCCAGGCCACCATCAAAAGCGGCAGCCAGTTGATGGCCCGGCTTCGGCCGCTCAGGAAGCGCGCCAGCCAGAAGAGCTCGACGCAGGTGAAGGTGAAGGTGATCATCTGCGCGCGGGGACCCCAGATCGGCGCCCCGGCAAGGGCGCCGAGCGCAAGTCCGACGCCGACGATGACGTAGGGGCGGCGGCCTCCGTCGGCGGCCCGGTAGAGGTACCAGAACCCGATCCAGGTCAAAGCGCCGAAGACGAGGCTGATCAAAAGCAGTCCGCCCCAGTCGTTGAGGTACGCCATCAGCACCTCGGTCAGGTACTCGTGGTCGATCCAAGAATGGTTGCTGACCGTAAACGTGTAGAGGTCCTGGCTGGGCAGCCGGCGATTGGCCAGCATCCAGTACCCGGTTCGCAGGTGCCACCAGAAGTCGGGGTCGACCACGGTGCTCGTGAACGAGCTGACGATGGCCACGAAGACCCCGCCGATGAGCAGCGTGCGGGGACCGAGCTTGGCCGTGATCAGGGCCGGACCGGCCAGAAGGGGATCAGCATCGGTACCCGTCCCAGGTAGCTCCGGTACTCGTCTCCGAAGGCGTCGAGGAGGACCCGCTGCTCCCACCGGATGCGCAACAGCTGAGAGCTGACGAAAACGGCCAGCAAGAGCAGGTGCCAGGGGCTGAAGCCGGGCAGGACGACGCCGATGGTGGCCACCCCCTCGCCCAGGTAGAGGGGATTGCGGCAGAGGCCGAAGGGGCCGCCGGTCACCAGGCGCCTCGCCTCCGGCAGGATGGAAAAGGAACGGCGCAGGTAGGCCAGGCCCCAGACCGCCCAGGCCATCCCGATCGTCAGCAGGAGGTCGCCGGCGAGGAGGAAGCCGGGCCCGTGGGGTACCGCGGGCAGGTAGCTGGTCAGCAGCACGCAGAAGGTCCCCACCATCGACACCAGCACCACGAACGGCCGGCGATCGGCCTTCTTGCTCTGCAGCCGGACCACGTAGAGCACCACCAGCATGGTGAAGAAGGTGAGCCTCAACACTCGATTGGCGAAGGCCAGGTAGTCGTCGACCCCGGCGCCCGGCTGGCTGAGGCGGGTGGCGGCGATGCCGGTCACCAGCAGCTCGTAGACGATGAAGAGCCCGAAGAAGAGAGCCGGCAGCGTCCGGCCGAAGAGAAGGTCGACCCAGTCGCGTCCGCCGGAAGTGCCCGCGGGGCTGACGGGGGCGAGCTCGGTCACAGTCCGCATCTGAGGTCGCCGTAATCTAACATCGGCTTCTCCCAGACACCGACAATGAGCGTTACCGAGAACGAGACCAGCCTCAGCAGCGTCGACCGGCCCTCCGCCCTGCTGGACTGGATCGACGGCGAGATGGCGCGGCTATCCGCCCGGCTTCCGGACCTCGAACAGGCGGCCATGAAAGCGGTGGAGGAGCTGGCCGAGGCTGACGTCATCCGTCGCCACGTCATCCTCCACCCGGAGCGGTTCTCACCTCACGAGCGCGACGCGGTGGTGGAGAAGGCGCAGAAGGTGGGGGAGGTTCGCCAGCGGGCGGAGATCGAAGCCGAGTCAGTCCGCGATCGGCTTCAGTTCTGCCAGGCGGTCGCGATGGCCCTGCGCTCGGCGCTGGCGCAAGACGAGGCGGACCGCCAGGGCGCGGCGGGAACCCCCCCAGAGCCCCTGCCCGGCGGCGCGCTGGCCATCTTCCAGGCTGTCGAGGCGGAGCGACTGCGGATCGCGCGCGACCTCCACGACGGGCCCGCCCAGGTACTCGCCGACCTCGTCCTCAAGGCCGAGATCCTGGATCGGATCGCGCAGAGGACGCCGGAGGCGCTCCCTGCCGAGCTGGAGGAGTTCCGCAGCCTCGTGCGTAACGCGGTCGCCGATATGCGGCGGTTCATGTTTGACCTCCGACCTGACTCGCTCGACGACCTGGGCCTGGTGGCGACGATGAAGCGCTTCTCGTCCGAGTACCAGGACCGGACGGGGATCACCTGTCGCTTCAACGTCTCCGGTGAGGATCGCCGGGTCGGCTCCCAACTCGAGGAGGCCATCTTCCGGATCATCCAGGAGGCGCTCAACAACGTGCAGAAGCACTCGGGCGCCAAGACCGCCGAGGTGGTCGTGACCATCCAGCCCGGCCGGGTCGCGGCGCGGATCCGGGACGACGGCTCCGGATTCGATCCCGCCAACCCGCCACGGGCGGACGGCCGCCAGCAGCTTGGCCTGAGGGGCATGCGCGAGCGGGCGGAGGCCCTCGGCGGCAGCATGCGGGTCAGCAGCGAGGCGGGCCGTGGAACCGAACTGGAGGTCGAGTTCCCGACCGAGGGATGACTCCGCGCTGACCCCAAATTGACGATTGCCAGCGCGCCGACCCTCGATTAGGATTGGCGCGCCTGAAAGCGGAATCGAGTTCAGGCGACCGCTTCTCGCAAGAAATGCGTTGAAGTAGCGATTAACGGGTTCGTAAGTCTCGACACAAAGGAGGTGAAAAGCAAAAAGTGATGAACCTTTACTGGAAGTTGCGCGGACTTCTTCACCGTGAGGAAGGCCAGGGCATGGTTGAGTACGCCCTGATCCTCGTCCTCGTCTCGATCGTGGTCATCGTCATCCTTCTTACCATGGGTAACCAGATCCGGAACGTCTTCTCCAACGTCGTAGCGGCCCTGAACGCGTAAGCGTTTCAAGATCACCCGCTCAAAAGCGATTTACCTTCCAGAGAGCCCCGGCAGCGGGGCTCTCTGCTTTTTACCCTCGGCACCCCCCCCGTTTTGGACAGGCCGCCCTATAATGGCGCGGCTTTTTCCCTGGCGAGATTCCCCGGAGGTGAGGTTCACGTGGCAGTAGCTCAGGCACCAGCCCGACCGCGAGCGGGCGGCGGAGGCCGTCTCTTCATCATCATCGGCGTCGTGCTGGCGCTGGTCGGCTTCGGCCTCGCGATCCTGCTGCCAAGTTTGACCGGCGGAGCCAAGAGCGGCGGCGCCGGCTGCCCCTGCGACCTCGTCGTCTACGCGGCCAAGGACATCAGCCTTCGGACCCAGATCACCACCATCGACCAGGTGTCGGTCAAGTCGATCCCCGACACCTACAAGCCGGCCGGCGCGATCGTGATCGATAGCTCCAACTCGAGCAAGTCGTCGGACGTACAGGGCGCCGCGGCCCTGAAGGCGGTCAAAGACTTCATCGCCGAGGTCGACATCGCGCAGGGCCAGCCGCTCCTCACCAGCATGCTCGCCAAGCCGGGCGACACGGTGACCGGCGCCCAGGCGGCCTTCCTCCCGATCCCCTCCGGCTACGTCGCCCTCACGCTCCCGACCTCCGAGCTGACCGGCGTCGCCAACTACATCCAGCCGGGCGACTACATCGGCGTCCTGGCCGCGGCCGGCTCCGGCAAGACGGGGGCGACGGCCACCGTCTTCACCCAGCTTCATGTCATCCGGGTCGGAGCCGCCAACCTCAGCGTCACTTCAGCCTCCTCCACCTCCAACACAGCCCAATCGACGACGCCGGTCGCGCCGACCAGCATCACGGTCGTCGTCACGCCCTGCCAGGCGGAGCTCATCAAGTGGCTGCAGCAGAACGTGCAGGTCAGCTACGAGCTTGAGTCCTTCCAGGACTACGCCCCGGCGCCGACCGGTCCGGACCCGGCCTGCGCCGGACTGAGCGCCGCGCACGGCGTCCAGGTGACCGACATCGTGAGCAAGTTCCCCGTCTTCCAGAAGGCGCTGGGCGGCTAGTAGGCGACAGGCGCGTGGGAGACCGAGACGCCCGATAACCCACCCATCCGGGTCGTCATCATCGACGACGTACCCTCGACCGTCGACAACCTCAAGAAGCTGCTCAGCTTCGAGTCCGACATGGAGGTCGTGGGCACCGCGTTGAACGCGGAGGCGGCCATCGCCGAGGTGCGCCGCCTGACCCCCGACGTGGTGCTGATGGACGTGAATATGCCCGGTATGGACGGCATCAAGGCCACGCAGGTGATGACCGGCGAGCCGCCCTACGCGCCGGTCGTCCTGATGTCGGTCCAGGAGGACCGTGAGTACCTCCGGCGGGCGATGCAGGCCGGTGCGCGGGAGTTCCTCGTCAAGCCGTTCAGCGGCGATGAGCTGGCCGCGGCGCTGCGCCGCGTCAATCAGCTGGAGCGGTTGAAGCGCGTCAACATACCGGTGCCCGCCGAGGTGGCGCCGCCGGCGGCTGATCAGATCTCCGCAAAGCGGCCCGCCGCGGGCCGGGTGATCCTGGTCTTCAGCGGCAAGGGCGGGGTGGGCAAGTCGCTCCTCTCGGTGAACCTGGCGGCGTCGCTGGCCAAGGACACGACCCAGCGGACGGCCCTGATCGACCTCGACCTCCAGTTCGGCGATCTCGGCGTCCTGCTCGGGCTGGACTCGAGCCGCAACATCTACCAGGTCGTGGAGGCCTTCCCCAACATCGACGCCGAGTTCGTCGAGGCGTTGATGCCGAGAGCCCCGGGCGGTTTCCAGGTACTCCTCGGCCCGCAGAGCCCCGAATTTGCCGACCTGGTCACCGCCGAGCATGCCCGGGCGATCCTCGAGATCCTCAAGGAGACCTTTGACAACATCGTCATCGACACCAGTTCCCACCTGGGCGAAGTGACCCTGGAGGCACTCGAGAAGGCTGGCAGCATCGTGGTGCTGGTGGACCTCGGCCTGCCCGCGGTCAAGGAGGCCAAGCTGGCCCTTCGCGTCTTCCAGCGCCTCGGCATCCCGAGCGACCGGATAAAGGTGGTCGTCAACCGGGCGGACTCGACGCTCGGCATCACGCTGGTCCAGGTCGAGTCGAGCCTGGAGACCAAGGTTGCCGCAACGCTCCCCAACGACTCAAAGACGGTTCTGAAGTCCATCCAGCGGGCGGAGCCGTTCGTCAACCTGCTGCCCAACTCCGAGATCAGCCGAGCAGTGCGGGATCTCGCACTTTCTCTGGTACCCTTGCCAGCGGCCGACGGTTCCCACGCAGGCCAGGCCGGTCGCAAGGTCGGCTTTTGGTCGCGTACCTCGGCCGGGTAGGGACTGAAGAATGGGTCTTCTCGATCGCGTCAACCAGGCGAACCAGCAGCGCTCCGGCGCGCCTGGCCCGGCAACCGCCACGGTGGCCCCACCGCCGATCGAGCCGCCCAGCAACGGTGCGCCCCCCCCCGGCATGCAGCCGGGGCCGGCCGGTGTCGCGGCGCCGCCGCCACCCCCGCCGCCCAGCCCGGCCGCTCCCCCTCCGAGCGCGGGCAGCCTCGCCGACCGCTCGGGCGGCAACACCGGCGCGGTCGCGGTCACCCCGGCCTTCGCCGCTGCGAAGACGGCCGTCCACGCCAAGCTCCTCGAGCAGTACGCCAACAAGATCGACGTCACCGACCGTGAGTTCGTCAAGGAGAAGATCGTCGAGCTCTCCGAGGAGTACATCCGGACCTCGGGGATGACGATGACCCGGCCCGACCGAGAGCGGCTCATCGATTCGCTGATGGACGACATCCTCGGCCTCGGACCGCTGGAGATCCTGCTCAACGACAAGGACATCACCGAGATCATGATCAACCACCCGAAGCAGATCTACGTCGAAAAGAAAGGGCAGCCGATGCTTTCCGACGTCGTCTTCGAGAGTGACAAGCAGTTGATGCGGGTCATCGACCGCGTCGTCAGCTCGGTCGGCCGCCGCGTCGACGAATCGACTCCGATGGCCGACGCCCGCCTCAAGGACGGCTCCCGCGTCAACGTCATCATCCCGCCCCTGGCCCTCAAGGGCCCCTGCATGACGATCCGGAAGTTCTCCAAGGAGAAGCTCGGTCCCAACGACCTGCTCAGGTTCAAGTCGGCGACGCCGAACATGATCACCTTCCTCCGCGCGGCCGTCCGGGCGCGGCTCAACTGCCTTGTCTCCGGCGGCACCGGCTCCGGCAAGACGACGCTTCTCAACATCCTCTCGACCTTCATCCCGCCGGAGGAGCGGATCATCACCTGCGAGGACGCGGCCGAGCTCCAGCTGCAGCAGGACCACGTCATCACCCTCGAGTCGCGCCCGGCCAACGTCGAAGGGAAGGGCGCGGTGCCGATCCGCGACCTGGTCAAGAACTGCCTCCGGATGCGACCCGACCGGATCATCGTCGGAGAGTGCCGCGGAGGCGAGGCACTCGACATGCTGCAGGCCATGAACACCGGCCACGACGGCTCGATGTCCACCCTCCACGCCAACAACCCCCACGAGGCCCTGGGCCGGCTCGAGACGCTGGTCCTGATGGCCGGCGCCGACCTGCCGTCGCGCGCGATCCGCGAGCAGATGGCGGCCGCGGTCCACATCATCGTCCAGCAACAGCGCCTGCGCGGCGGTCCCCGCAAGATCGTCAGCGTGGCCGAGATCACCGGTATCGAGCAGGGCGACATCCACTTCCAGGAGATCTTCGTTTTCAAGCAGATCGGTCTTCGGGATGGGAAGGCGGTCGGGTACCATACCGCGACCGGCATCAAGCCCATGCGCCTCGAGTTCATCAAGGCCGGTGGCGAGGAGCTCGGCGACGATCTTTTCGTGCCGACCCCCGAGCCCGCGTTCGAAGAGCTCTACTGAGAAACCAAATGCAAACTGAGGAGCTGAGCCTGAGATGACGATCTATCTGGTCGCCCTGATCGCCGGAGTCGGCGTGCTGGCGATCTTCTTCGGCATCGCCCAGACGCGGACCGCCAGCGCCGACCTCCAGGCGCGGCTGGCCGAGTACGGCGTCGTCGACCCGAACGCGGCCGCGGCGGCGGCCGCCGAGGCGCCGCCCGCCAACTTCCGCGAGCGCATGGCACGGATCTTCCAGCCCGCTGCCGACCGGTTCGGCCAGGGAGACGTCAAGAAGGGCAAGCCCTCTCTCCAAGAGCAGCTCGCGAAGGCCGACCTGAAGCTGAGAACCTCGGAGTACCTGGGCATCCAGGTGGGACTCACGGTGCTCCTCTTCCTGATCGCCTTCATCCGCTTCGGCGGCTTCCCGGCCGGGATCCTGCAGGCCCTGATCGCCGCGGTGGTGGGCTACTTCATACCGGGCATCTATGTGAAGTGGCGCCAGAGCCAGCGGCTTAAGGCCTTTAACAACCAGCTCGGGGACACCCTCCTGCTCCTCTCCAACGCGCTCAAGGCCGGCTATTCGTTCGCTCAGGCGATCGACACCGTTTCCAAGAACGCGACCCCGCCGATCGCCGAAGAGTTCGCCCGCTGCGTCCGGGAGATGAACCTCGGCGGCACGGTGGAGGAGTCGCTCGGGCACATGGTCAAGCGGATCGAGTCGGACGATCTCGACCTGATGGTCACCGCGGTCGCCATCCACCGGACCGTCGGCGGCAACCTGGCCGAGATCCTCGACAACATCGCCTTCACGATCCGCGAGCGGGTCAGGATCAAGGGCCAGATCGCCACCCTCACCGCCTCGGCGCGGTCCTCCGGACAGCTGATCACCAGCCTGCCGATCATCCTCGCCGTGTTCATGTACTTCGCCACGCCGACGTACTTCAAGCCGATGACCGAGAGCCCGGTCGGCTGGATCATCATCGCCCTGGCCGCATTCATGATCTTCATCGGCAACCTGGTGATGGGCCGCGTCACGGCCATCGAGGTCTAAAGCAAAGCAATGAGCCTTCTCCTGGCGGTCATCGCGGGCGGCGGGATCTTCCTCGTCTTCTGGGGCATGTACGCAACGCGCGGGCAGGCCGTGAGCGGGGACATGGTCCAGGATCGTCTGGCCGCGTTCAGCGGTGAGAAGCCCCTCACCCTCGACGAGGTCGAGCTCCAAAAGCCGTTCGAGGAGCGCTTCATCCGCCCCCTGATCGACCGCCTCGGCAAATACCTGGCCGAGAACACGCCCGAGAAGCAGCGGCAGGATCTCCAGAACCGGCTGAACCTCGCCGGACGGCCCGGCAACCTCTCGCCGTCCGACTTCCAGGCCCTTCGATACGGCGCCGCCGTGGTCCTCTTCGTCGTCGGCCTGCTGGTCGGACTGCTCTTTCACAGCCCCGTCGGCCTGGTCGTCTCAGCAGCCGTCGGGGCGATAATCGGCTTCTTCGCGCCGACCTACTACATCACCAGCAAGGTGCAGGCGCGGCGCAAGGAGATCCAGCTCGCGCTGCCCGACGTCATGGACCTGCTCACCATCGCGGTCGAGGCCGGCCTCGGCTTCGACGCCGCCGTCCAGAGGGTGACCGACAAGTTCGACAATGCGCTGGCCGACGAATTCAAGACCGTACTCCAAGAGGTCCGGCTCGGCAGGCCCAGGCTGGACGCTCTCGACGAGATGGGCCGCCGCTGCGGCGTTGAGGACCTCCACAACTTCACCCAGGCGGTGATCCAATCGGAGCAGATGGGCGTCGGGCTCGCCAAGATCCTCCGCCTCCAATCGGAAGAGATGCGCCGCAAGCGCCGCCAGCGGGCGGAGGAGCTTGCCGCCCAGGCCTCGTTGAAGATGATGCTGCCGATGGTCGGGTGCATCTTCCCGACCCTCTGGCTGATCCTGCTTGGCCCGGCCGTGTTGATCATCATGAAGGCGAGGGGCGGCTGATTCACTACGCTTGAGTCGTGGGGGATCTCCTGCGACTCGGGGTGCCCTGGTACGAGCTGATCCTTCGGTCGGTGGTCACCTACTTGGTGCTGCTAATCGGGCTTCGGCTCTTCGGCAAGCGCGAGGTCGGCCAGTTCACGCTCTTCGACTTGGTGTTCGTCCTGCTGGTGGCCAACGCGGTGCAGCCGGCCATGACGGGATCTGACTCGTCGTTGCTCGGCGGCGTGATCATCATCCTGTCGCTGCTGGCGGCCAACTTCGCCATCGGCCGCCTCGACACCATCCCGGCCATCAACCGCTTCCTGACCTCCAAGGCAACCCTCATCGTCAAGGACGGAAAGTTCATCGACTCGGCCATGCGACGCGAGGGGGTGACGCGCGAAGAGGCGCTGATGTCGATGCGGGAGCACGGAGTGGCGAAAATCGAGGAGGTGCAGATGGCGGTCCTCGAGGGGGACGGGTCGATCAGCATCGTCAGCGACGACAAGGTGAACCGAACCCGGCGGCGGGTCCGCTACAACCGCGTCGGCGCCTGAAGCCGGGCCGGGTCAGGCGTCGAGGAACCAGAGCGCCCGGTCCTTGATCGCGCGCGATGGCACCGCGGTGGTGTGGTCCCGGCCCTCGACCTCGAAGTACTCGCCGTCCGGCAGCAATTCGGCCAGCCGGCGCGCCTCGCGAGCGAGCTGGTCGGCGCCGCCGACGGCCACCAGGACCGGCGTCCGGATCGCCGCCAGCTGCTCCTCGGTCAGGGGCTCGCTCCGCCCGGTTATGCAGCAGGCGAGCGCCTCCAAATCGTTGCCAGGCACCGCTTGCGCGAAGTTGCGGAAGAGGATCGCCGCCGGGCTCTCCTCGCTCTCGTCGCCCCGCAGCCGGCGGGCGATCGCTTCGCCTGCGCGCCAGGGGGTGGTCACGTTCATGCCGATTCCGCCCATGACGGCCCGGTTCACGCGCTCGGGATGCGAGACGAGGAAGCGCAGCCCGATCTGGCTGCCCATCGAGTAGCCGATGTAGTCCGCCTTCTCCAGCCCGAGGTGGTCCATCAGGTTGCCGACGTCCTCGATCATCAGCGGCCCATACGCATCGGGGTCGTGAGGCTTGCCGCTCTGCCCGTGGCCGCGGTTGTCCATGCCGATCACCCGTCGGCCGGCACGGCTCAGAGCCTCCACCCAGCGGGAGCCCAGCCAATTGACCTGGAAGTTGCTGCAGAAGCCGTGGACTAGGATCGTCGGCTGGCCGTCAGGTGGCCCCTCCAGGTAGTAGGCGATTGGGACCCCGTCGCTCAGGAAGTGGTGCATTCAGAGGTGGAGGGTACGATTTCGCATCGTGATGCCGCGGGCCTACACCGACCTCCGGCTGCTGCACCCGGCCTCCGGGCGC
>Ga0307374_10008483_pt1 | contig 15341 bp, 28 predicted proteins | sample OX3MG_FD_202532 | JGI IMG/M metagenome (GOLD analysis project Ga0307374, IMG submission 202532) | Soil microbial communities from Risofladan, Vaasa, Finland - OX-3 | ecosystem: Environmental > Terrestrial > Soil > Coastal area > Acid sulfate soil | place: Finland: Risofladan, Vaasa | collected... | reverse complement strand
GGAAGTTTGCGCGAACGAAGCCGCACGTGAACGTGGGGACGATTGGGCATGTGGACCATGGCAAGACGACTTTGACGGCGGCGCTGACGAAGGTGATGGCGGAGAAGTATGGCGGCGAGTACAAGGCGTACGACCAGATTGACAAGGCGCCGGAGGAGCGAGCGCGTGGGATCACGATAGCGACGGCGCACGTGGAGTATCAGAGCGCGGCGCGGCACTACGCGCACGTGGATTGTCCCGGGCACGCGGACTACGTGAAGAACATGATCACGGGTGCGGCGCAGATGGACGGGGCGATCTTGGTGGTATCGGCGGCGGACGGGCCGATGCCGCAGACGCGCGAGCACATATTGCTGGCCCGGCAGGTGGGCGTGCCGTACATCGTGGTGTATTTGAACAAGGCGGACATGGTAGACGACGCGGAGTTGCTCGAGCTGGTGGAGCTTGAGGTGCGCGATTTATTGACGACGTACAAGTTTCCCGGGGACAAGACGCCGATTGTGACGGGCTCTGCGCTGAAGGCGCTCGAAGGGGAGGCGGGCGAGCTTGGGGTGGGCTCGGTGCTGAAGCTGGTGCAGGCGCTGGATGAGTACATTCCGGTGCCGAAGCGGGCGGTGGAGGGGGCGTTTTTGATGCCTGTGGAGGACGTATTTTCGATTGCGGGGCGCGGCACGGTGGTGACGGGGCGCATAGAGCGCGGGGTGGTGAAGGTGAACGACGAGGTAGAGATCGTCGGGATCCGGGCGACGGCGAAGACGACGTGCACGGGCGTGGAGATGTTCCGGAAGCTGTTGGACGAGGGTCAGGCGGGGGACAACGTGGGGGTATTGCTGCGCGGCACGAAGCGCGAAGAGGTGGAGCGCGGGCAGGTGCTGTGCAAGCCCGGGAGCATCAATCCGCACACGAAGTTCGAGGCCGAGGTGTACGTGCTGACGAAGGAAGAGGGCGGGCGGCACACGCCGTTTTTCAAGGGTTATCGGCCGCAGTTTTACTTTCGCACGACGGACGTGACGGGGGCGGTGGAGTTGCCGGCGGGCGCGGAGATGGTGATGCCCGGGGACAACATCAAGATCATCGTCGAGCTGATTGCGCCGATTGCGATGGAGCAGGGATTGCGCTTTGCGATCCGCGAAGGGGGTAAAACCGTCGGTGCCGGGGTCGTGTCCAAGGTGATCGCGTAAGCGGCGTTTTTCGCCGCGTCAGGAAGCAACTATGGCTAATCAAAACATTCGTATCCGCCTCAAGGCCTTCGATCATCGGCTGATCGACAAATCGGCCCGGGAAATCGTCGACACCGCCAAGCGCACCGGCGCGACGGTCAAGGGTCCCGTGCCGCTGCCGATCAAGATGGAGCGTTTCACCGTGCTCGTTTCGCCGCATGGCGACAAGGACGCCCGCGATCAGTTCGAGATCCGCACGCACAAGCGCCTGATGGACATCCTGAACCCGACCGACAAGACCGTCGACGCGCTGATGAAGCTCGAGCTGCCGGCGGGCGTCGACGTGCAGATCAAGTTGAACTGAGGGCGGATTCGGGTATACTCCCGCGTCCCAATTTGAGAGGCCGGAGCGCGTGGGCGCCGACGCCAGGGTCCCGCTGCGGGGGTTCTGGGGTCACGAGCATCCAAACCGCCGACCTGGTGCAAGCAAAATCGCGTGGCCTTTGTGCAGTGCACGCGTCATGAGGATCGAAAATGGCCATTGGTCTGGTGGGCCGCAAGTGCGGCATGACGCGGGTATTCACCGACTCAGGGCTGGCCGTACCGGTCACCGTCGTCGAAGCCCTGCCGAACCGGATTTCACAGCTCAAGACCGAGAAAGCCGACGGTTATCGGGCCGTGCAGGTGACGGTCGGCACGCGTCGCGCGTCGCGCGTGACGAAGGCCCTCGCCGGGCATTTCGCCAAGGCGAACGTCGCCGCCGGCGCCGCTTCCCGGGAGTTCCGTCTCGCCAAGGGTGAGGCCGAGTCGCTCGCCGTCGGTACCCTGCTGAAAGTCGACATGTTCGCCGCCGGCCAGGTGGTCGACGTCACCGGCACGACGATCGGCAAGGGCTTTGCCGGCACGATGAAGCGGCACAATTTCCGCGGCGGACGCAAGACGCACGGCAACTCGCTCTCGCACCGGGCGCCCGGTTCGATCGGCCAACGCCAGACGCCGGGCCGGGTCTTCAAGGGCAAGCGCATGTCCGGGCACATGGGCGTGCGCAATCGCACCGTCGAGAATCTGCGCATCGTCGAAGTCGATGTCGACCGCAACCTGCTGTTGATCAGCGGCGCGGTGCCGGGGTCCGAAGGTGGCCGCGTCGTCGTCAAACCCTCGGTCAAGGCGCTCGCGCAGCAGCGCCGCAAGACTCTGACACCGAACAAGGCGCCCGCGGCGCCTTCCAAGGGTGCTCCCGCCGCCAAGGGTGCGCCCGCCGGCAAGGCTGCTCCCGCCGCCAAGGCTGCGGCCAAGCCCGGGAAGAAATAGTCGCCATGAAGCTCAAGCTAAGAAACGCGGGCTCGACCGCCGAAATTCAGGTTTCGGACGCCGCGTTCGGCCGCGCGTACAACGAACCGCTGATTCATCAGGTCGTGACCGCCTACATGGCTGCGGGGCGTGCCGGCACGAAGGCGCAGAAAACTCGGGCCGAGGTGCGCGGCGGCGGCAAGAAGCCGTGGAGTCAGAAAGGCACGGGCCAGGCACGCGCCGGCTCCTCGCGCAGCCCGATCTGGGTCGGCGGCGGCCGCACGTTCGCAGCCCGCCCGCGTGATTTCTCGCAGAAGGTCAACCGCAAGATGTATCGGGCCGCGATGCAGTCGATGGTCTCCGAGTTGGTCCGCCGCGACCGTCTCGTCGCGGTCGAGACCCTGGAGATCGCCGAGCCCAGAACGAAGCTGCTGATCGCCAAGCTCGCCGAGCTCGGCCTGACCCGTGCGCTGATCCTGGTCGAAGCGCACGAACAGAAGCTGCATTTGGCCGCGCGCAACGTGCCGCACGTCGAGGTTATGCCGGTCGCCTCGCTCGACCCGGTGAGCCTGATCAGGCACCAGCACGTGATCGCCACCGCCGGCGCATTGAAGCTGCTCGACCGGCGTTTCGGAGGCGACAGTGAATAAAGAACGCTTGATGACGGTGTTGATCCAGCCGCATGTGTCGGAGAAGGCGGCGACGGTGACCGAGAAGGCCAACCAGTACGTATTTCGCGTGCGTACCGATGCGTCGAAGGACGAAGTCAAGCAGGCGGTCGAGCTGATGTTCGAGGTCAAGGTCGAGGGCGTGAATCTGCTCAACAAGCCGGGCAAGACACGCCGCTTTCGCAACGTCGCCGGCAAGCGCAACGGCTGCAAGAAGGCCTACGTGCGCCTGCAAGCCGGCCAGTCGATCGATTTCACCGGCGGCACGGCGCGGTAGGGGCTTAGATCATGGCATTGATCAAGATGAGACCGACTTCCCCCGGGACGCGCTTCGTCGTCAAGGTCGACCGGTCGCACCTGCACAAGGGCGGACCGCTCGCGCAGCTCACGACGAAGAAAAATCGCACCGGCGCGCGCAATCACAGCGGCCGCCAGACGACGCGACACATCGGCGGCGGCCACAAGCAGCGCTACCGGATCGTCGACTTCCGCCGCGACAAGGACGGCGTTCCGGGCGTCGTCGAGCGCCTGGAATACGATCCGAACCGCACCTCGCACCTCGCCTTGGTCCTTTATCGGGACGGCGAGCGCCGCTACATCCTCGCGCCAAAGGGCGTGCAAGCCGGCGACGAGATACGTTCCGGTGCGGACGCGCCGATCAAGGCGGGCAATGCGCTGCCGCTGCGCCACATTCCGGTCGGCTCGGTCGTGCACAACGTGGAAATGAAGGTCGGCAAGGGCGGCCAGCTCGCGCGCAGCGCCGGCAGTTCCGCGCAGTTCGCCGCGCGCGAGGGGCTGTACGCGACCTTGCGGCTGAAATCGGGCGAAATGCGCAAGGTGCACGTGGATTGCCGGGCGACCATCGGCGAGGTCGGCAACGACGAGCACAACCTGCGCGTGTTCGGCAAGGCCGGGGCGGTGCGCTGGCTGGGCGTGCGACCCACCGTGCGCGGCGTCGTGATGAACCCGGTCGACCACCCGCACGGCGGCGGCGAGGGCAAGTCCGGGCAAGGCAACCCGCATCCGGTGAGTCCGTGGGGCCTGCAGACGAAGGGCAAGAAGACGCGCCGCAACAAGCGCACCGACGGCATGATCGTGCAGCGCCGCAAGAACAAACGACTGTAGTCAACGATTGGAGAATCCCCAGTGCCTCGTTCGCTAAAGAAAGGCCCGTTCGTCGATCTGCACCTCGCCAAGAAGGTGCAGGTCGCGAGTCAGAAAAACGACCGCCGTCCGATCAAGACCTGGTCGCGGCGCTCCATGGTGACTCCCGACATGGTCGCGTTGACGATCGCGGTGCATAACGGCCGGCAGCACGTGCCGGTGCTGGTGTCGGAGAACATGGTGGGCCACAAGCTCGGCGAGTTCGCGCCGACCAGGACCTTCAAGGGCCATTCCGGCGACAAGAAAGTCGCGGCGGCGGAGTAGGACGTGGAAACCAAAGCCATCTTGCGCTACGCGCGCATATCGCCGCAAAAATGCCGGCTGGTGGTGGACGCGATCCGCGGCAAATCGGCGACGCTCGCGGTCAACACGCTGAAGTTCATGCCGCAGAAGGGCGCGAGGATCGTTCTGAAGGTGCTCGATAGCGCGATTGCCAACGCCTACAACAACCACAACGCGGACGTCGATGAGCTCAAGGTGACGCGGATCGAGGTCGATTCGGCGCCGATGCTCAAGCGCTTCCATGCGCGCGCCAAGGGGCGCGGCGTGCAGATCGCGAAGCGCAACAGCCACATCCTCGTGCAAGTCTCCGACGGGAAGCGAGAAGACTAATGGGACAGAAAGTCAATCCGATCGGCATGCGCCTCGGCATCACCCGCGACTGGACGTCGAAGTGGTACGCCGGCTCCAAGGTATTTGCGTCGAACATTCACACCGATCATCTGGTGCGCGAATTCCTCGCGCGCAAGCTCGCCGACGCCTCGGTCAGCCGGATCCACATCGAGCGGGCCGCCCGCCGCGCGAACATCACGATCCACACCGCGCGCCCCGGCATCGTGATCGGCAAGAAGGGCGAGGACATCGAGAAACTGCGCGCCGCGGTGGCGAAGATCCTCGGCATGACGGTCCAGGACGTGCGCCTGAACATCGCCGAGATCCGCAAGCCGGAGCTCGACGCGAAGCTCGTCGCCGAAGGAATCGCGCAGCAGCTCGAGAAGCGCGTGATGTTCCGCCGCGCGATGAAGCGCGCCGTCACGAACACCATGCGCTCCGGCGCGCTCGGCGTGAAGGTGCGCATCTCCGGCCGGTTGAACGGCTCGGAAATCGCGCGCACGGAAACGAACCGCGAGGGCCGCGTGCCGCTGCACACGTTCCGCGCCGACATCGACTACGGTCTCGCCGAGGCAATGACCACGTACGGCGTCATCGGCATCAAGGTTTGGATCTTCAAGGGCGAGGTGTTCGACCAGCCGGAAGCGGAGGCCGCGGAGGCGGAGGGCGAGGCGCAGAGGGCCGCGGAAGCCGCGGCGCCCGCGGCCGGATGAGCGTGGGTAGCGACACATGATGCAGCCGAAGCGGACCAAGTTCCGCAAACAGTTCAAGGGCAAGATCGCCGGCAGCGCGCAACGCGGCAATCACGTGGCGTTCGGCGAGTACGGCCTGAAGGCGACCGACCGCTGCCGCATGACGGCCCGCGAGATCGAGGCCGCGCGGCGCGCCATTTCGCGCTACGTCAAGCGCGGCGGCCGGATCTGGATACGCGTGTTTCCGGACGTGCCGATCACGCAGAAGCCGCTCGAGGTGCGCATGGGCAGCGGCAAGGGCAACGTCGAGTACTGGGTGGCGCGGGTGCGTCCCGGCAAGGTCCTGTTCGAGATGGAGGGGATCAGCGAGACGATTGCGCGCGAGGCGTTCCGCCTCGCCGCGGCGAAGCTCTCGGTGTCGACGATGTTCGTCAAGCGACAGGTGCGCACATGAAGGCGAAAGATCTGCGCGGCAAGGGGGCGAAGGATCTCGGTGAGGATCTGCTCAAGCTGCGGCGCGAGCAGTTCAACCTGCGCATGGCGCGCGCGAGCGGTCAGGCGGCGAAGCCGGATCAATTCTTGAAGGTGCGCAGGAACATTGCGCGCGTGAAGACGGTACTCGGCCAGCTGAAGGCCGGGACGAAGGCTAGCGGAGGTGAGGGCTGATGGCGACCGAGACCGAGGTGAACGCGAGAGCGACCGCGCAGCAGGTCCCGGGGCAGCGCTTGCTCACGGGCAGGGTCGTCAGCCACAAGATGGACAAGACGATCGCCGTATCCGTCGAGCGTCTCGTCAAGCACCCGACCTACGGCAAGTACGTGCGCCGGACCACGAAGTTGCTCGCGCACGACGAGCGCAACGATTGCAAGGAAGGCGACACGGTGACGATCAAGCCGTGCCGCCCCATGTCGCGCCGCAAATCCTGGGTGCTGGTCCGCGTCGTCGAACGCGCCCGGGTTCAATGAGGGGAGCGAGATGATCCAGATGCGAACCATGCTGAACGTGGCCGACAACAGCGGCGCGAAGCGGCTCATGTGCATCAAGGTGCTCGGGGGCTCGAAGCGCCGTTACGCCGCCGTCGGCGACGTGATCAAGGTGAGCGTCAAGGACGCCATACCGCGCGGCAAGGTGAAGAAGGGCGAAGTCTACGATGCCGTCGTCGTGCGCACGCGCAGCGGTGTGCGCCGTGCCGACGGCTCCCTGATCCGTTTCGACACGAACGCGGCGGTGCTGCTGACCAACAAGCTCGAGCCGATCGGCACCCGCATATTCGGCCCGGTGACGCGCGAACTGCGCAATGTGCAGTTCATGAAGATCATCTCGCTCGCGCCCGAAGTCCTCTGAAAATTGGGAATGCGTCGATGAAAAAGATTCGTAGGGGCGATGTGGTGATCGTCATCTCGGGGCGCGAGAAGGGGCGCCGAGGCGCGGTGATTGAAATGCTCGCGGACGATCGCCTGCGGGTCGAAGGCGTCAACATGGCGAAGAAGCACCAGCGGCCAAACCCGCAAGCGGGCCTGCAGGGCGGGATCATCGAACGCGAGGCCCCGCTGCACGTGTCGAACGTCCAGCTGTTCAATCCGGCGACGCAGAAGGGCGACCGGGTCGGCGTCAAGATGCTCGACGGCGGCCGCAAGGTCCGGGTGTTCCGATCGAATGACGAAATGGTCGACACGAAGTAGCGGCCGAGAGACCGACATGGCAAGACTGCAACAAACCTACCGCGAGAAGATCGTGCCGGAACTCAAGCAAAAGCTCGGGATCGGCAACACGATGCAGGTTCCGCGGATACTGAAAATCACGGTCAACATGGGCGTCGGCGAGGCCGTGGCCGACAAGAAGGTCATGGATGCGGCCGTCGCGGACATGACGAAGATCACGGGACAGAAGCCGGCCGTGACCAAGGCGAAGAAATCGGTCGCGACCTTCAAGGTGCGTGACGGCCAGGCGATCGGCTGCAAGGTGACGCTGCGCGGCGCGCGGATGTACGAATTCCTCGACCGGCTCGTCACCATCGCGATCCCCCGCATCCGGGATTTCCGCGGCATCAGCGCGCGCTCGTTCGACGGCCGGGGCAACTACAGCCTCGGCGTTCGCGAGCAGATCATCTTCCCGGAGATCCAATACGATCAAATCGACCAGATTCGGGGCATGGACATCACGATCTCCACGTCCGCCGGGGACGACAAGCACGGCCGGGCGCTCCTCGAAGCCTTCAACTTTCCGTTTCGCAAGTAGGGCAGCAACCGATGGCAAAGACCAACATGCTCATGCGCGAGAAGCGCCGCCTCAAGGTCGCGAAGAAGTACGCGGCACGGCGCGCCGAGCTCAAGGAGCTGATCCGCGACCCGAAGACCTCGCCGGAGGAGCGCGCCGACTCGCAGGCGGAACTGCAGCGCCAGCCGCGCGATGCCGGGGCGACGCGGCAACGCAATCGTTGCGCGATCACCGGTCGCTCGCGTGGCGTGTACCGCAAGTTCGGACTTGCGCGCACGAAGCTGCGTGAGGCGGCCAATCGAGGCGAGATCCCGGGCCTCTCGAAGGCCAGCTGGTGAGGCGCACACAATGAGCATGACTGATCCCATCGCCGATCTTCTCACCCGCATCCGCAACGCCCAGGCGGCCGGCAAGCCGACGGTCGGCGTCGCCGCCTCGAAGCTGAAGACGGCAATCCTGAAGGTTCTGCAGGACGAAGGCTACATCGGCGGCTTCAGCGTCGAGACCGAGGGCGCGAAGTCGACGCTGTCGGTCGAGCTCAAGTATCACGAGGGCCGGCCGGTGATCGACCGGATCGAGCGCATCAGCCGGCCGGGTTTGCGCATCTATCGGAGCAAGGACGAGCTGCCGAAAGTTCTCGGCGGCCTCGGCGTGGCGGTCGTCTCGACCCCCAAGGGCATCATGACCGACCGCCAGGCGCGCGCCGCGGGCACCGGCGGGGAAGTCCTCTTTGTCGTTCATTAACGTCGCTGGTTGAGGCTTGTATCTTATGTCTCGAGTCGCAAAAATGCCGGTCAATCTCCCGCAGGGCGTCAGCGCCACGATCGGTGCGGACGCCGTGACGGTCAAGGGAGCGAAGGGTTCGCTCAGCCTGGCGCTCAAGCGCGGCATCAAGGTCGTGCAGAACGACCAGCACCTCGCGGTCGAGGCGGCCGCCGGTGTCGAAGGCTTGCTGGCGATCGCCGGGGCGACGCGCGCGCATCTCGCCAACATGGTCGACGGCGTCACCAAGGGTTACGAGAAGAAGCTCGAGCTCGTGGGCGTCGGTTATCGCGCCGGGGTCGCCGGCAAGAGCCTGAACCTCACCCTCGGGTTTTCGCACGCGATCAACTATCCGATCCCCGAAGGCATCGCGATCGAGACGCCGAGTCAGACGGAGATCGTCGTCAAGGGCATCGATCGTCAACGGGTCGGGCAGATCGCCGCGGAGATCCGCCGGTTTCGCCCGCCCGAGCCCTACAAGGGCAAGGGCGTCAAGTACTGCGACGAGAAGATTGCGCTCAAGGAAGCGAAGAAGAAGTAGGCCCATGAAAGCAGACAAGAAAGACACCCGCCTGCGCCGCGCGCGTCGCGGCCGGGCGAAGATCAAGGAGCTCGGCGCCGTCCGCTTGTCGGTTCACCGGACGCCGCAGCACATCTATGCGCAGATCCTCGCCCCCGAGGGGGACCGGGTGCTTGTCGCGGCCTCGACGCTGCAGAAGGAAGTGCGCGCAGATTTGCGCACGACCGGCAACGTCGCGGCGGCGAAGGTGGTCGGCCGCATCATCGCCGAGCGTGCGCGCGCCAAGGGCATATCGAAGGTCGCATTCGACCGGTCGGGATTCATGTATCACGGCCGCGTCAAGGCTCTCGCCGACGCGGCACGCGAAGCGGGTCTCGAGTTTTAACCCGCAAGTTTCCACCTAAGGGTCAAATAGCGCTATGGCAAGAGTAGAGAAACCGGTCTCCGGCGACGATCTGGTCGAGAAGCTGGTCGCGGTGAACCGCGTGGCGAAGGTCGTCAAGGGCGGCAAGCAGTTCGGCTTCACGGCCCTGACCGTCGTCGGCGACGGCGCCGGGCGCGTCGGCTTCGGCTACGGCAAGGCCCGCGAAGTGCCCGTCGCGATCTCGAAGGCGATGATGCAGGCGCGCAAGAGCCTGATGAACGTGTCGTTGAAGAACGATACCTTGTTCTATGCGGTCACGGGACATCACGGCACGACCCGCGTGTACATGCAGCCGGCCGCTGACGGTACCGGCGTGATCGCCGGCGGCGGCATGCGGGCGGTGTTCGAATGCGCGGGGGTGCGCAACGTGCTCGCCAAGAGCTACGGTTCGCGCAACCCGATCAACGTCGTGCGCGCGACCATGGATGCGCTGACGAAGCTGCGCTCCCCCGAGGACATCGCGGCGAAGCGCGGCAAGTCCGTCGCCGAGCTCATGGAATGAAGGCGATGAGCGGCAAACGGATCAAAGTGACGCTCGTGAGGAGCCTCGCCGGACAGCTCGCCAACATCGCGCAGTCGGCGCGGGGCCTCGGGCTGCGCCGCATCGGCCACAGCGTCGTGGTGGCCGATACGCCGTCGAACCGCGGCATGGTCGAGACTGCGGCGCACATGCTGAAAGTGGAACCTGCGACGGACGCGGAGAAGGGCTGATGCGACTGAACACGATCAAGCCGGCGACCGGCTCCAAGCGCGAACATTTGCGCGTCGGCCGGGGCGCCTCGGCGGGCCAGGGCAAAACGTGCGGCCGCGGCGTCAAAGGCCAGCGCGCGCGCAAGGGCGGCTATCACAAGAGGGGATTCGAGGGCGGGCAGATGCCGCTGCAGCGGCGGCTGCCGAAGGTGGGCTTCCGTTCGGCGCTGAAGGCCTCCCGCGCCGAACTCACGCTCACCGATCTGATGCGGGTGACGGAACCGGTGGTGACGCTGCAGGCGCTCATCGGCGCCAACCTCGTCGGCGCGCAGACGAAGCGCGTAAAGATCATCCTCTCGGGGAAGATGAGCAAGGCGTACACGGTCAAGGGGCCGGGAATCGCCGCGACCAAGGGTGCGAAGGGCGCGATCGAGGCCGCCGGCGGCCGTCTCGAGGCTTGAGGAACGCAATCCCAGTGTCGACGTCATCCACCAACATCGCCCAACTCGGGGAAATGACCCGCTTCGCGGAGATGCGCAAGCGTCTGCTGTTCCTCGTCGGTGCGCTCGTGGTCTACCGCATCGGCACGTTCATTCCAGTGCCGGGAATCGACGCCGCGCGCTTCGCCCAGTTCTTCTCGACGCAACAGGGAACCCTGCTCGGCGTCTTCAACATGTTTTCCGGCGGCGCGCTGCAGCGATTCAGCATTTTCGCGCTGAACGTGATGCCCTACATCACGGCGTCGATCATCGTGCAGATGGCATCCATGGTTTATCCGCCCTGGGCGCAGATCCGCAAGGACGGGCAGTCGGGGCAGCGCAAGCTCACGCAGTACACCCGCTACGGCACCGTCGGGCTCGCGGCCTTCCAGGGCTTCGGGGCGGCGCTCGCGATCCAGAACTCCGGCAATCACCTGGTGACGAATCCGGGCCCGCAATTCCTGATCGTCGCGACCGTATCCATCACCACCGGCACGTTGTTCGTGATGTGGCTCGGCGAGCAGATCACCGAGCGCGGTGTCGGCAACGGCATCACGATGATCATCGTCGCCGGCATCGTCGCCGGTCTGCCGACGGCGATCGGCAACACGCTGGAGATGGTCCGGTCCGGCGAGATGAATCCATTGATCGTGTTGCTGATCCTGATCGTGGTGGTGCTGGTGACCCTGTTCTGCGTGTTCGTCGAACAGGCGCAGCGGCGGATTCAGGTGAACTACGCGAAGCGCCAGGTCGGCCGGCGCATGATGCAGGGGCAAAGCACGCACCTGCCGTTCAAGCTCAACATGGCGGGCGTCATTCCGCCGATCTTCGCCTCGAGCCTGCTGGTCTTTCCGGCGACGATCGCGCAGTTCTTCGGCAACAGCCCCAACCCGAATCCGATCCAGCGTCTATTGCAGCGCATCGCCGCGATCCTCGGCTACGGGCAACCGCTGCATGTGCTGTTGTTCGCCGTGTTGATCATCGGCTTTTCGTTCTTCTACGTGGCCCTCGTGTACGATGCGCGCGATACGGCCGAAAACTTGAAGAAGGCCGGTGCCTTCATACCGGGGATACGGCCCGGCCAGCAGACCGGGGATTACATCGACAAGGTGCTGACCCGGCTCACGCTGTGGGGCGGCCTGTACATCATGGCCGTTTGCCTGCTGCCGGAGATCATCCGGATGGCGAACCCCGCCATCCCGTTCCAGTTCGGCGGCACGTCGCTGCTGATCATCGTGGTCGGCGTCATGGATTTCGTCGCGCAGGCCTACTCGCAAATGATGTCCCATCAGTACGAGGGACTCATGAAGAAGGCGAGCTTTCGCGGCATCGGGAGCAAGAAATGAAAGTACGTCCGTCGGTCAAGAAGATCTGCAAGAACTGCAAGGTGGTGCGGCGCCGCGGCGTCGTCTACGTGATTTGCAGCGACCAGCGACACAAGCAACGCCAAGGTTGAGGGGCAGCGCCTCATGGTCGCCGACGGCTTGATCTTTTGACGATTGTTTTATAGACTTGCACACTTTTTTCCCGTGCGCATAGCGGAGACATAGATGGCGCGTATCGCCGGCATCAACATCCCGATGAACAAGCACATCGTCATCGGCCTGACCCATATATTCGGCGTCGGCAGGACCCGTGCGGAACTGATCTGCGACGCCGCAGGCGTCAAGTACAGCGTCAAGGTCAAGGATCTGACCGACCCGGAAGTGGCTTCGCTGCGTTCACAGGTGGCAAAATTCGCCGTCGAGGGCGACCTGCGCCGCGAAGTGTCGATGAACATCAAGCGTCTGATGGATCTGGGGTGCTACCGGGGGATTCGCCATCGCAAGGGCTTGCCGCTGCGCGGCCAGCGGACGCGAACCAATGCGAGAACCCGCAAGGGTCCGCGCAAGCAGGCCGTCAAGATGAACGCACCCCCCGGTAAAGTTTGAGGTCGACCGAGAAAACCATGGCTGATCAAAAGCAGAATGCGGCGCCGGCCGCCGCGAAACCCGCCCGCAAGAAGGTGCGCAAGAACGTGCTCGATGCCATCGCGCACGTGCACGCCTCGTTCAACAACACGATCATCACGATCACCGATCGCCAGGGCAACACCTTGTCCTGGGCGACCTCCGGCGGCTGCGGTTTTCGCGGCTCGCGCAAGTCGACGCCGTTCGCGGCGCAGGTCGCCGCCGAGCGGGCCGGCACGGCGGCGCAGGAACACGGCGTGAAGAACGTCGACGTGCGGGTGATGGGTCCCGGTCCCGGACGCGAATCGGCGGTGCGCGCGCTCAACGGCTGCGGGTTGAAGATCACGAACATCGAAGACGTCACGCCGATTCCGCACAATGGATGCCGGCCGCCGAAGAAGCGCCGGGTCTAACTCAAGGGTTTGCAATGGCCAAATACACCGGACCGAAGTGCAAGTTGTCGCGCCGCGAAGGAACCGATCTGTTCCTCAAGAGCGGCTCGAAGCCGCTCGAGTCGAAGTGCAAGCTCGAGATTCCGCCGGGCGGCGTCAAGAGCGAGCGCAAGCAGCGTCTGTCCGAGTACGGGTTGCAGCTGCGCGAAAAGCAGAAGCTGCGCCGCATGTACGGCGTGCTCGAGCGTCAGTTCCGCAACTACTACCAAAAGGCGGCGGGGCGTCCGGGCGCAACCGGTGAAACCCTGCTGCAGTTCCTCGAGTGCCGCCTCGATAACGTCGTCTACCGCATGGGATTCGCCGTCACCCGCGCAGAGGCGCGGCAGCTCGTGAGCCACAAGGGTGTTGCGGTCAACGACAAGCTGGTGAACATTGCGTCCTTCCAGTGCAAGGCCGGCGACGTGATCAACCTGCGTGAAAAGGCCAAGAAGCAGACCCGTGTACAGGCGGCGCTCGCCGTCGCCGCGCAGGTGGGATTTCCCGATTGGGTCGAGGTGGACGACAAGAAGATGTCGGGCGTTCTGAAGTCCGTGCCCGATCGCCAGGAGATCCTGCCGGACATCAACGAGAGCCTCGTCGTCGAGTTGTACTCCAAGTAACACGCAACGGCGCCGGTCGACCGAGACCGCGCGCCCCGCATATTCAGGTGATATCCATGCAGGGATCGATCAACGAATTCTTGAAGCCCCGGGTCGTGAAGGTGCAGCCGGTGTCGGCGCGGCATGCGCGCATCGTGATCGAACCGTTCGAACGCGGCTTCGGTCATACGCTCGGCAACGCCTTGCGCCGCGTGCTTCTGTCATCGCTCCCCGGTGCCGCCATCACCGAGGTTGAGATCGAAGGGGTGCTGCACGAGTACACGGCGATCGAGGGCGTCCAGGAGGATGTCGTCGACATCCTCCTGAACCTCAAGACCGTCGCGATTCGCATGCATTCGCGCGACAGCGCCGAGATCCGCCTGCACAAGAAGGGCCCGGGACCGGTCACGGCGGGCGACATCGCCGGCGACCACGACATCGAGATCCTGAATCCGGATCTCGTGATCGCGAACCTGACCAAGGCGGGTGAGCTCGCGATGTCGCTGAAGGTCGAACGGGGCCGGGGTTACCGCCCCGCGGCGCAACGCCTCGCATTCGAGGAGCAAACGCGCGCGATCGGCAGACTCCAGCTGGACGCCTCCTTCAGCCCGGTGCGCAAGGTGACCTACAACGTCGAGAGCGCGCGTGTCGAACAACGCACCGACCTCGACAAGCTGATTCTCGACATCGAGACGAACGGCACGATCGATCCGGAGGAGGCAATCCGCCGCGCCGGGGGCATCTTGAAGGATCAGCTGTCCGTATTCGTCGACCTGCAGGGTCAGGACGAGTCGACCGCCAAGGCGACCGAGACGCAGTTCGACCCGATCCTGCTGCGCCCGGTCGACGAGCTCGAGCTCACCGTGCGCAGCGCGAACTGCCTGAAGGCGGAGAACATTCATTACATCGGCGATCTGGTGCAGCGCACCGAGGTGGAGCTGTTGCGCACGCCGAATCTCGGCAAGAAGTCCCTGACCGAGATCAAGGAAGTGCTCGAGAGCCATGGCTTGACGCTCGGCATGCGCATCGACAACTGGCCGCCTCCGGGGCTGAAGCGCGACGACGAGCGCGACGGCATCTGAACCAAAGAACCTAGGGCTTTGCACCATGCGTCATAGAAACAGCGGCCGGCAGTTATCGCGCAGCACGTCCCATCGGCACGCGCTGCTGCGCAACATGGCTGCGTCGTTGCTGCGTCACGAGACGATTCGCACGACGCTGCCGAAGGCGAAGGAACTGCGGCGCGTGGTCGAGCCGCTGATCACCCTGGCGAAAGTCGACTCACAGGCGAAGCGCCGCCTCGCGCTCGCGCGCCTGCGCGACGAGACGGCGGTTGAGAAGCTGTTCGGCGAACTGGGGCCGCGGTTCAGGACGCGACCGGGCGGCTACACGCGGATCCTGAGAATGGAGGCGCGCCCGGGGGATTGCGCGGACATGGCCTTGATGCAGCTGGTCGAGGCCGCGGCGGCGACGACCGCCAAGGCCGACGCCGACGATGCCGCCAAGGCGGCAAAGCCGAACCGGCGACGGGCGAAAGCCGCGGCTTGAGCAAGGGTTAAAAAAAAAGGACCCCCACAGCAAGAGGCGCGAGCGGCATGAGTCTGGCCGGCGAGTTCAAAGAATTTGCGATGAAGGGCAACGTCGTCGACATGGCGGTCGGCGTCATCGTCGGTGTGGCGTTCGG
>Ga0307374_10008482_pt1 | contig 15342 bp, 12 predicted proteins | sample OX3MG_FD_202532 | JGI IMG/M metagenome (GOLD analysis project Ga0307374, IMG submission 202532) | Soil microbial communities from Risofladan, Vaasa, Finland - OX-3 | ecosystem: Environmental > Terrestrial > Soil > Coastal area > Acid sulfate soil | place: Finland: Risofladan, Vaasa | collected... | reverse complement strand
TGGTGATGGCGCGGCGGCTAACTGCTTTACAATTTTGCAACCGTGTGATATTCCGTCGTCCACAACGGTGTGATCATTGCGTAATCATCGCTCGATCATTGCTCGGGGAGATAAAAATGAAATCGACGGCCACCAGATTTTTTTCGCAAGTTGCCATGTTTGTCATCCTTCTCGCGGGCATTTTGTATGTATTGCCGCAGCGGGCCCTGGCCGACCAGATTCCATCCGGTTGGGAAGCCAGCAATATGAAGCCGATCGGCTATAGCGATTTGGGCGGCCACGAGGCGTTCAAGATGGCCATCAAACATGTGGGCGATCACTGGTACCTCTACATGGGCCATTTTGTGCAGAGCGGCTGGAGCATCATCGATGTGACCGACCCAACCAACCCGAAGGAGATCAAGACCATTCCCGGTCCGGAGCCTACTTCCGCGGGCCAGGTGGACCTGCACGGCAATCTGATGATCACGGCGCTGCAGGACCGCAAAGGCTACGGCGGCAACCAGAATAAGAAGGTCAACGAAGGCGTTCTGATCTGGGATATCAGCGATCCGGTGAACCCCAAGCAGTTAGCGTGGTGGAAGACGGGCGCTACCGGCACTCACCGCGACGGTTACCCCGGCGGCAAATACGCGTATCTGTCCGCGGGCATGCCCGGCTTCAAAGGACAGATCCTGGTGATTCTCGATGTCAGCGATCCCTCCCATCCAAAAGAAGCGGGACGCTGGTGGCTGCCGGGCCAGAAGGAAGGCGAGCCGCCCTTGCCGGGACCCATTTATGGACTTCACGGACCGGCCGTGGTCGTGGGACACACCCTTTACATGGGGTACAGCCCCGACGTCATCATCCTCGACATCAGCGACATTTCCAAACCTAAGTTGATTGGAAAGCTCACCATCAGCCCTCCGTTCGGCACGAACATTCCCGTGCATGACGTGATGCCCATCCCCGGCAGGGATTTACTCTTCGCGCACGCGGAGGGTACCGGGGGAGGCGACACTCCCAACGGCGCGCCGGCCTGCACGGGCGCGTTGTTCCTGACGGGACTTGTCGACATCAAAGATCCCAGCAAACCGAAACTTATTTCCACGTTTCCTATCCCGGTTCCCCCCGCGGATGCTCCCTACACCGATTTCTGCGACAAGGGCGGGCGGTTCGGGCCGCACAATACGAATATCCTGCAGCACAACCCGGACGTGGAAAAGCAGGGCAACCTGATTTACCTGACCTACTTCAATGCCGGGCTGCGCGTGTTTGACATCAAGGATGCGCGCCTGCCGAAGGAAGTAGGATGGTTCATCCCCCCGACGCCCACCGTGCGCCGCATGCCGGCTCCGTACGACAAGCTGGTCAGCCAGACCGAGGACGTGCTGGTCGACACTCGCGGCAACATCTACATCAGCAACAAACAGTGGGGACTATTTATTCTGCGGTATACAGGTCCGGACGAGCCCGCGCCGACGGCCAAATAGGGCGGCCTTGCGCACCCGCGGGTGCGCTCGCTCTTGCGCGACACCCACGGCCAGATCGGGAATAAAAAAGATGTGGAGGAATTTGGGGTGAGCGACGGGGTTTGAACCCGCGACCCTCGGTGCCACAGACCGATGCTCTACCAGCTGAGCTACGCTCACCACACAACGAGTGCACACAGTTTAGGCCACATTCGGTTTGCAGTAAAGTGGAGACGGCACCTTGCTTGTTTTCCTGCGTGTCTTCCCTTGTCTTTACCTCGGCCGCAGGAATCAGGATGGCGCGGGGTTTGGTAGCACAGGCTTCAGCCTGTGCGCCTTTGCTTTTTGCCATTGGGTGGGTGGCAAAGCCTTTGGTGCGCAATTGAATTTGCGGGGGCCGAGCCCTCGCAATTTTCGAGGGTTGGAGGGCATAGTTTTGTTTCTTGAGTGACGTTTTTCTTGCGATGATCTGGATTCATTATCTACGTCGCGCCACTTGCCCCTATCGCGCCACAGGCCAGAAAGCAGCACCCCGCACAGGCTAAAGCCTGCGCTATCTATACCCTCCAAGTAGCACAGGCTTCAGCCTGTGCGCTTTTTTTTCAAGAGTAGGGGCAAAAGCAAAAGCAAACAGGCTGAAGCCTGTGCTACGGGTTCCTTCCTGTTCGATCGGCTGAACAAAACCTTGCGCTTCCACTGAAATGGTTTCATGCTATTATCTTGCGTGCATGTCGACTCGCCGGGTGATTTTTAGCGAGTGTCGGTCCGCTGGGGGTCTTCACAAATCCTGTCCGGCATTGGGATCGCGGGATGCTTCGATCCGAACGCAATTTGTCTGTGCTGCGGGGCCGCAGAGAATTCAGGCCTTAGAGGGAATCAACGGCGCGAGATTCGCCGCGCGAACACAGTTTTACTGCCTTGCTCTTAATTTTGGTACGTCATTCTAGATCAAACACGAAAGGATGTTTCACTCACAACTATGGATACTCGATTCATCGGTCAGCCACATTCCTGGGACCCGCGACGCCTCTACAGCCAGACCGGAGCGGATTGGCAGCAACGGGTGGATTTCGATCGGTTGCGCAAAGAGCGTCTGGAGAAGTTGCGCGCTTCGATGAAGGCGCACGATCTTGGCGCGCTGGTGCTGTTTGCCGGAGCGAACATTCGTTACGCCACGGCGTCGTACCAGGGCAACTGGAAATACAACATCAACATTCGCTACGCGGTGGTTACGCACACCGGCGATCCCGTGCTGTTCGAAACGGCGGGGTCGGACCTGCACTGCGCGGAAATCGACCTGCCCTGGATGGAAGGGAAGATTCGCCCCGCCATCACCTGGCAATGGGCCGAAGGCGCCGTGCCGTACATGGCCGACCGCATGGCCGAGAGCGTTCTGGACGTGCTGAAAGAGCATGGCGTCACCAAGGAACGCATCGGGATCGACAACTTTGACATGCCGGCGCTCGAAGCGTTCCAGAAGACCGGGCTCAAGATCGTCAACGGCTGGCCGGCGGTATCGGCCGCGCGCGTGGTGAAGACGATTGACGAAATCGAACTGCTCAAGCAGGCCTCCAGCATCGGCGACGCGGCCATGTGGAAGATCAAGTACGAATGGCTGAAGCCCGGCGTGCGCGAACGTGAAATCGAAGCCAAGGTGCACGAATTCATGCTCGAGCGCGGCTGCGAAATCATTTACGACATCATCGTGGCCTCCGGCGGAAACACCAGCCCGTACCGGCGCTGGGCAACCGACAAGCTGATCCGCCAGGGCGACCTGCTGATTGTGGACATCAATGCGGTCGGCCCGTCCGGTTACTTCATCGACTTCGTGCGCTGCTTCAAGTGCGGCGGAGCGCAGGGAATGAAGATGACCCCGAAGGAAATCGACCTGTACAAGGAAGTCTACGATTCGATGTACGCCGGAATCGAACAGCTGAAACCAGGCAATACCACCGCGGACGTCGCCAAGGCGTTCCCGGAATACGACGACGACAAGTTCGGTACCGTGACGCTGCAGCAGTTCGCGCACAGTATCGGCATCACCCTGTACGAAGGCATGTGGATGTCCCGGGCGTATTCGCTGAAGTACCCGGCCGAGATCAAGGAAAACATGTACTTCGCGATCGAAACCTTCGCCGGACACCCGGGCTTGCAGCAGACTTGCCGACTCGAGGAAAACGTTCTCGTGACCGGTAAGGGCCCCGTGGTGTTTACATTGATGGAACACATGGAAGAGGCCATGAAGCGATAGCCATGGCCCAACGACTCGTAGCCGTTTCTGATTCCGTGTTTCCGAACCTCGACCTGGCCCGCGACGTGGTGTCGCGGGTCGGGGCCGAGCTGCGCCTGGCGTCCGAACCCACTCCGGAAAAAATCCTGGAAGTGGCGCGCGAAGCCGACGGCCTGCTCGCCACCTACGCGAAAATTACCGCGGATATGATCAAGCAAATGAAGCGCTGCCGGATTATTTCGCGTTTCGGCATTGGCGTGGACAATGTGGACGTCGCCGCGGCAACCGCCGCCGGGATTGTCGTAACCAAGGTTCCCGACTATTGCATCGATGAGGTGTCCGACCACGCGATGGCGCTGTTGCTGTCGCTGGTGAGGAAGATTCCGGCTTCCAGCACGCGGGCGCATGCCGGTCGATGGGAAATGCCGGCCGTGGTGCCGATTCACCGGCTCCGGGGCACGACCCTGGGCCTGGCGGGCTTTGGCAGGATTCCGCAGCTGGTGGCGCCGAAAGCGAAGGCGTTCGGGCTGCGCGTGATTACGTTCGATCCCTATGTGCCGCAAAGCGTGCTGGACCAGGCGGGAGTCGAGCGTGTCGATTTCGACCAACTGATCAGCCAGTCTGACTACATTTCCATTCACACTCCCCTGATGCCGGAAACGCATCATTTGTTCAATGCCGAAGTATTCCGTAAAATGAAGCCCGGATCCCTGATTGTGAACACGTCGCGCGGACCCGTGGTGGATGAGGCGGCATTGGCCGCGGCGCTCGATGCAGGGCAGCTGGCGGGGGCGGCTCTGGACGTTCTGGAGCAGGAACCGCCGACCAGTTCGCCGCTGTTTGGCCGCGACAACGTGATTCTCACGCCGCATACAAGTTTTTATTCCGTCGAAGCACTCGAGGACCTACAGACCAAGGCAGCCGAAGAGGTGGTGCGCGTGCTTTCCAGCGAACCGCCCCGAAATCCTGTGAATCCCGAAGCGCTGAAGACGGCAAGGAACTAGATTTTAATTTATTGGAGGGTGTCATTATGTCAAAACAGCCGTGGAAGACAGACAAATGGTTCGTAAGTCCGTGGAATTTCGATCCCGCCGTGTGCGGCGACTTTCATTTCGCCAAGCAGGTTAAATTTCACGACATCACGCTGCGCGATGGTGAGCAACAGACCGGCGTGATCTTCACCAAGGACGACAAGATCCGCATCGCCGAAGGTTTGGCGGAAGCCGGCGTTCACCGCATCGAGGCGGGCATGCCCGTGGTGTCCCCCAGCGACGAAGCCGCCATCAAGGAAATCGTGAAGCGCAACCTGGGCCCGCAGATTTTCGCGTTTTCGCGCTGCATGGTCGACGATGTGAAGCGCGCCGTGGATTGTGGCGTTTCCGGCATCGTCATGGAAGTGCCTTCGAGCGAGCACATCATCAAGTACGCCTATAAGTGGCCCCTCGAGAAGGCCATCGACCTCTCCATCGAATCGACGAAATTCGCACACGAGCAGGGACTCGAAGTCGTGTTTTTCCCCATCGACTTCACGCGCGCGGAAATGAACTGGGTGCTGGACCTGATTCTGCGCGTCGCCAACGAAGGGCACATGGACGCCCTGGCCCTGGTCGACACGTTCGGCGTGCTCTCGCCCCATGCCATTCAGTACCTGGTGCGTTCGGTGAAGAAGCGCATCAACAAGCGCCTGGAAGCCCACTTCCACATGGATTTCGGAATGGGCGTGGCCAACACCATCATGGCGCTCGCGGAGGGAGTCGAGGTGGTTCACTCGACCGTGCTCGGCATCGGCGAGCGCGCCGGCAACACACCCATGGAAGAGACAGCGATGGCGCTGCTCACTCTCTATGGAATCGATACCGGCTTGAAGTATGACAAGCTTTACAGCCTCGCCAAGCTCGTGGAGAAATTGTCCGGGCACGCAGTCGCCTCCAACCGGCCTGTGGTCGGCGATGCGCTGTTCCAGATCGAGTCCGGCATCATCGCCAGCTGGTTCCAGAACTGCGGCGGCGAAAATCCCACCGAACTCTTCCCGTTCCATTGGGACGTGGTCGGCCAGGCCCCCGCATCCGTGGTATACGGCAAGGGCAGCGGCATCGATTCGGTGAAGTCGGGATTGAAGAAGCTCGGCGTCACGGCCACCGATGAAGAGGCCATGCGCGTAGTGGTTGCCGTGAAGGAATTTTCGCTTCGCACTAAGCGCTTGCTTACGGAAGCGGAATTCACCCAGGTGGTCAGCGCCACGCTGCCGAACAACGCTGCGAAAGGCGTCAAGTCGTCAGTTTGACGGACTGCATACTCTATGAAAGCTATGGTTCTCAGGGCCCCGGGTAAGCTGGGGGCCGGCGAAGTCGATCGGCCCAAACCGGGGCCCCATCAGGTATTGGTCCGCGTAACCAACAGCGGCATCTGCGGCACCGACCTGAAAATCTTTAAGGGTTCCATCCCTGTCCGCCACCCGCTGATCATGGGGCACGAAATGATCGGCGAAGTGGTGGAGGGGGGTGACGACCTCATACACAACGGGGATCGCGTCATCGTCGATCCCGCGATTTACTGCGGCATGTGCTTCAATTGCCGTGCGGGACAGACCAGCCTTTGTCCTTATGGTTCTCTGCTCGGGCGCGATGCCGATGGCGGCTTTGCGGACTTCCTGGTGGCCCCGCGCAGCCACGTATATTCACTCCCGGATACCATCGATAGCCAGACGGCGCCGCTGATCCAGGTGGTCACGACCTGCCTGCACGCCCATCGGCTGGCAGGCGTTTTTCCCGGCCAGGCAGTGGTGGTTGTGGGCCTTGGCGTGACCGGCCAGGTTCACATTCAGTTGGCCAAGTCGTGGGGAGCCTATCCCGTGATTGGGATCACGCGCAGCGCGTGGAAAAGAAGCCTGGCGCAGGAGCTCGGTGCGGACATCACGTTGCCCAGCGGGCCCGATGCCGTGCGCGGAGTCCTGGAGGCAACCGGAGGACGTGGAGCCGACCTGGTGATCGAGTCCACGGGCATCATTCCGGCGATCGCCGACGGAATTCTTATGGCGCGGCTGGGCGGCACGTTCCTGATGTTTGGGGTTTCGGCAGCCACGCAAGGGGCTTTGCCCTTTTACCAGATGTATTACAAGGAACTTAGGATCGTGAACACTCGTGCGGCGAAAAGCGAAGATTTTCCGGCGTCCATTGACCTGGTGGCGCGCGGCGTGGTCAAGCTCAAGCCTCTGGTTACGCACGTCATCGCGCTGCAGGATTTGGAAAGGGCGATCGGGATGCTTGAGTCGGACGAAGACCAACGCATGAAGATCATCATGGAAAACGCAAGTTGATGGCGCGTGCGGCAATTTCCCGGTGAACCTTGTGTGGCAATAGGGAAGCGAAGCCCGGGCAGTTCCGAAACTCAGGTATGCCGCCGCTTCGCCCGTGCTGTTTGCCAGGTTCTGAAAGCGCAGCAAGCGTAAAGTCACTCTCAGTGAGAAACGGGAGGATAAGACAATTCAGGACCAACCAGCCGTAAATCCAGCAACCCCTGCGGAAAATCAGCCCGGTACGAGCGGCGTTGCCATTGCGATGTATTGTGTGCTGCTCGCGGCATACTCGCTGATGGCGGCGGACCGCTACCTTTTTCCGTACCTCAACTCCGACGTGCGCCGGGAATTTGGCTTTTCCATTCCCACCATCGGTCTGCTCTCCACAATTTTCACGTTAGGACTGGGCATTGGCGGTTTGCCTACAGGCTTCCTGCTGTCGCGTTACTCGCGCAAGACTGTCCTGCTGATCGGCATCGCCATCTTCTCCGGCGCAACGATGTTGACGACGGTGGCCACGGGTTTCTGGACGATGCTGCTGATCCTGGCGGCCACGGGAATCGGAATGGCCATGCTGGCCACGTCCATGTTTGCGCTTGCGGCGAGTTACTTCGTCAAGTACCGGGCCGCGGCGATTGGGTCGGTCAATTTTTGTTACGGCATTGGCGGCTTCTATGCTCCCCTCCTGGCGGGCGCTTTCCTGATTTCGTATAAATCCTGGCGCGCTCCCATGCTGGCGTTCGGGTTGTTTGGCTTCGCCTTGTTTTTCCTGATTCTCCTGACGGTTCGTCCCTGGTTCAGCGAGACGCATCGTGTTTCGCAGGTTCGGGTGAATACCAGCGGTGCACCCAGTTTGAAAAACAGGAATTCCGTGATTCTGACGGTGCTCAGCAGTATTCACGGACTCAGCATGTACGGATTTCTAGGCATGTACACGCTTTACCTGAGGGATACCCTGCACTATAAGCCCGTCGCCGCGGCCGAAGTCATTGGATTTTTTGGGATCGGCGCCCTGGGATCGGTGATTTTCGGCTGGGTTGGCGATCGCATGTCGCCCCGCACGCTGCTCAGCGGAGCCTTTCTTTGCTCGGCCGTGCTGGGATACCTGTTTTTTCATGGATTGTCGCAAGATCCCATGGCAGCGCGAATTATGACGTGCGCCTACGGGGTGATTGCAAGCTCCATCCTGTACGTGAATCTCGCCGGCTATCATGTCAAAGCGGTGCAAGGCAGTCAGGCGAGCCGTGCCTCGGGGATGTTCGTCACCAGCCTGTACGGAGCGGCCGCATTTGCCGGCTACCTGATGGGCTGGCTCGAAGCGGGCCACGGCTGGGCATTTGCCGGGGAGATTCAGATGACTCTGCTTTCCATTTTAGGGGCAGTCCTGGCGCTGACTTTGCGCCCCAAGGAAATGTCACTCTAGGCGGGCCGTCGTCGAAGAATCGGAGAAATGATTCGGCGCGGCCCCGATTCGCGTTGATTTCCTTTTCCATGGGCCATTCAGAAACGCGTTGCTGAATTCACCGGCATAGAGGCTGGCGAAACCTTTGGCATTATCAGACAAATCGCAACGCGCGGCGATCCTCTGTGGCTGCATCGTAGGATTCGCCTATTCCGCCAATTACACCAATCACGCACCCCTGCTTCCTGCGCTGATGCGCCAATTCAGTTTCAATCAGGCCCTGGCCGGTCTGCTGACCACCGGTATTTTTGCCACCCATGCCGCCATGCAGATTCCGGGAGGCCATCTGGTCGACCGCCTGGGCGCCAAGCGCGTGCTTCTTTGGGCCCTGATTTGGGTGGCGCTGGGCAACCTGGGAATGGCCTTTGCCGGCGCCTACTGGCAGTTGCTGGCCTGCAAAATCTTTACCGGGATTGGAACCGGCGTGTGTTTTGTGGGCGGAGCGCGCTACGTTCACGCGGCAGCGGCCGGGCCTCGGCAGAATCTGGCGCAGGGGCTTTTTGGCGGGTCCGTCCAGCTCGGCGCGGGATTTGTGATCCTGGCGGTGCCCCGGCTGTACTTATTGGCCGGATGGCGGGCGACGTTTATAGTGTCGGGCGCAATGGCAATTGCCGCGGCGATTATCTGGACGACCGGGGCGCCGGACGTCTCATCGGGAGTATCCATCCCGGGACAGTTCCATGAGATGTTGCTCGCGCCGCAGCTCTGGATCCTGGGGCTGTTCCAGATGGCCACGTTTGGCCTCTCCCTGGTTGTGGGTTCGTGGGTGGTCGTTCTGCTGACGAAGGTCATGCGTATTCCCGTCACCCGGGCCGGACTGATCGGCTCGCTGGTCCTGCTGCTGGGCATCGTATCGCGGCCGCTTGGAGGAGTCCTGCGCCGGCATCTGGGGATTCGTCCGCTGATCGGCGGCAGCCTGCTCATGATCGCGCTGGGCTGTTTTGTGTTCGTGTCGACCTCGGTGTCATTGGGGAGCGCTTTGGCGGGAGTCGTGCTGATCGGCATGGGTGTTGGGCTGCCATACGCCGCGATGTTCTCGCGTGCGGGTGCGCTGTTTCCCGGCCGTGCCGGAGCGGCAATGGGATTGGTAAACATGCTGGGCATCGTCATGATTCTTGGCGGGGCTCCGCTGGTGGGGCACCTGGCGGATTTGTCCGGCAACTTCAGGACAAGCTTCGTAGTGCTCGGCGGGTTTTCGCTGCTCTTGTGCGCTGTCGTTCCTCTGCTCCATCGAGATGAACCTGTGGCGCGCGCGTAATCGCCGCAGTCCCGATCCGTACGTTGTGTTGTCTGGATAAGGTATTCGGAAGAAGTGTTGTGGAAAAGCCGTTTAGCGGGAGCGCTTCGGGCGAACAGCCATCTCATGGGACGGGGAACCGGCCCCCCCAGTGCCATATTGGGCCACTACCTGCCAACAAAATCATTTCTCATGCCCACTGTATTCCTATATACTACGCGCATTAACAGCAGGGGTCTTGGGTGGAATGGCGATTGGGACCTCTGGTACGGGGAAATACAGGGAAATCAGGCAGAAGGTTCTACGAGGCCATGCTTTAGAAGAGTCTCATGGGTGCAAAGAAAGAGAGTCCGGCAGTAAACCGCGCGCTAGATATCCTGGAGGCAATCTCCGGGCGTAATTCTGGTCTGACGAACGCCTATATAGCCCACCGTTTGGGAATCCCGAAAAGTTCAGCCAGTTCCATCTTGCATGTGTTGCAAGAACGAGGCTACGTATGCCGGCATCCGGAAAATGGGCGGTACAAACTCGGGTCCAACGTTCTCACACTCGGCCGGAAAGTTCTGGAAACTTCCGATATCCGGGATTTGGCGCTTCCATTCATGCGGTCGCTGGTCGAACAAATTGACCTGACCTGCCACCTCGCAATTTTGGGCCAGCATGAGGCCGTGCATCTGGAAAAAATCGTGGCGCGCAGGTATTTCAGACAGGACAAGTCGCGGTCGGTCGGTGAAAGCGTGCCTTTGCATACGTCCAGCGTCGGGAAAGCATTGCTGGCCTGGTGGCCTCGAACCTCCCTGGCGTCATTTTTCCCGGACACAAACCTTGATAAATTTGGGCCCAGAACGATCACCACGTTGCCGCGGCTCATGGCCAAGCTGGATGAAGTTCGCAAGCAGGGTTACGCTCTGGACGACGAAGAATGCAGATCGGGATGGCGTTGCGTGGGCGCACCCATCTTCGATCCGATGGGCCGAACGACGGTGGCGATTTGTCTGACCGGAACCGTACACGAACTCAACGATTTAAACCTGGCGACCACGGCAACTGCCGTGAAGGAGGCCGCGCAGCGCATTTCACGACTGCTGGCCATGGAGAACGTCCAGTTCGCCATGTAACCGTTCTCCCCCCGGATCACCGGGGGTGCATAATCCTCAACCCATCAGATTAATAGATTAACGCGCGGCTGCGGTTGCTGTATTTTTTCCCCGCGCCATTTTGCGAGCTATGAGCAGCAGTAATTTCAGGTCGCTTTCGCTTGTGCGGCTGAGGAGTTGGCGGAATTTTTCCAGCAACCGCGCCTCCTTGCCCGAAGTACCCCAGGCAAGGTCCGTGGCGCTCTTGCGCTTGTAAATATGAGGCATGGGTGGCGGGGCCTCGCCATCATAAAACAATTGATAGAGGGGAACTCCCAGTGCGCGAGCAAATTTCTCAATGGTTTCAAAGGAAGGAACGGTGTGCCCGTTTTCGACACGTGAGATATAGCAACGGAGCAAACCGGTACGCTTTTCAATTTCTCCCTGCGAGAGATTCTTTTCTTCCCGAAGCGCACGCAAACGATCTCCGATAATCATCTTGTTCTTTCCTTTCGAGCTTGAGTCTCTGAAATTCCAGTCCTTTGCCGGGCAAACGCAATCGGTGGCGCATTGATATGGCTACAAACCAAATCCAAGATATCCAATGCGAGATTCAATATTCCGTGCCGGCGGTTACATACTTCTGTGATCTGTATCACAATCGTTTGTAGAGGGCTCTGCTCCGCCATTTCTATCGAGTGCGCCGGAAGGGCGTCAATTTTCCGGTGGCTGGAGCGGACCCGTGGTTGCGATATTGGACGATGCGTGAGCGCGCAAATTCCGCCCACGGCCCATTGGGTTCGTAACGCACGTACAGGGACAAGTGATGTATCGCAGTCGGTCTTTGGCCGAGTTTCTCATAGGCCAGGGCCAGATTTAAATGCGCGTCCGCCAGTGCCGGAGCGATTTTCACGGCGCGCAACAAGTGTTCCATGGCATCCTCGGGCTGTCCAAGTTGCTGGAAGACGCAGCCAAGATTGAATTCGGCCAGAGCATTGTCGGGCTCAAACGCAATGGCGCAGGCAAATTCGTCGCGGGCCTGCTCCATCCGGCCGAGCTGATACAGCGTTGTTCCCAGATTGATGTGCGCCTCGACCCACTCCGGCGCCGCTTCGATGGCTTTCCGGTAGGCTTGTGCCGCTTCCTCCAGGGATTCGGAATTTGAATCGCAGGACATGCCCAGCTCAAACCATTCCTCGGCCGACCGCGACGCCATGGCATGAATTTTTCCAGCCAATTCCGAAGTTTCGAAATTCAAAACAAATTGCCCGGTCAGCGGTTCATAAGGCCGCGCCTCTTTCCGGGGCGGGGTAACCACCACCTGCCTTCCATTGGTTGAAATTCGCAGCATGGAAATTGGAGTTGTCGCCGATCCCATCTCGGCCTCAAGAGCGGTCACCGCGCGTCGAATGCGTCTCGCCGGAACCCGAAGCGCTGCGAGCCGCTTGATCGTTTCCAGTGCGACCAGGTCTGAAAAATTGAAGAATCGTTCTCCCCAGCGAGCGCGGGGTAGAACCAGGCGAAGTCTAATCCAGTAGTTCAGCTCGTGCCGGCTGACTCCCATCATGCGTTCGACTTCACTGCGCGTGTAACGATGTTCCAATCCCAACACCTCGCGAAAACAGCCCCAAGATGGACCGTATTATCGCTCCAAATTGCCGTATTTAAATGTAAAATTACAGGGGAAACGCCGGATATCCACAGAAACGCCGGGAACGGAAGTTGCCGGGAAGGAACGCGCGATTTGCATGATGGAACATTCTTGTTAGACTGATTGTCGTTCGATTGTTTTCTCACCAAATCTATGCAACCCCACGCAGCTGAACGGCGCCACCTGGAGCGGCAAATCGCATATGCGCGGCCCATCTTCATGGTCCTGGCGCTGGTGGATTTGTTGGAGCGGCCTCCCTTGCAGCGCGGCCCTTACGCCGTCTTGTTCGTTGCGGTCTACCTGTGCGTGGCCCTGTTTCTGGTGTTGATGCAGAATCGGCAGTGGATCGGAGAATTGACCCTGCCGCTCCCGCTGGATATAGCCGCGCTCGCTGTGTTTCTGGTTCTTTCGCGTTCCGTCGTGTCATTCTGGTTCGTTTATCTGTTCGTCGCTCTGGCGGCAGGGATGAGATGGGGAACGCGGAAATCGGTCATTTTAGCGGGTGTGGTCACATTCGCGCTCCTGGTTCGAACCGCCTTGAACGGCCCCCTTGTCTGGGAACAGATGCTTTCCTGGGTCGCCCTTTCCATAGGGACATTCGCCGCAGGCGCGGGAATGTCGTTTCTGGGCAGCCGCCAGCGGAATCATGCCGCCGAACAGGAGTTTCTTGCGCGGCTCACCGGGCTGCTCGAAGTGGACCGCGGCATGGCCGAATCCTTGCGGCTCGTCCTGACCCAACTGGTGAGCGCCTTCGACTGCGAAGAAGCGGTTCTGGCGTTTCGCGACCTGGACCTGGAGCGCATCTTTGTTTGGAGGTTCCGGGCGGGCGACGACTCGCGGCTTACTCCGGAAAACCTTCCCGCAACGCGCAGCGACGGCTTTCTGCTGGACCATCCCGACGCCAGCTTGTGCTGGAACCAACTGGATGCCCCCAGCGACGGCTTTGGCTGGAATCGCAAGAGTGGGCGCCGCCTGAAGGAACTGCCGCGCCTGCCCGGCCCCATGCGGCAGGAGTTGGGTTGGAGGTCGGCCCTGGGCGTAACGCTGGATCTGGGGGGATTGCCCGTTGGCCGCCTCATGCTTGGCAATGCTCGCCGCCGATTTGTGCACCGGGATCTGCAATGGCTTGAAAGGATCGTCAGGCACCTTGGACAGCCGCTGCAGAACCTGTTTTTGCTTCGCCATATCCGGGCCCACGCGATTGAAGGGGAACGCAGCCGCATTTCCCGTGAAATTCACGACGGCATATTGCAGACGCTGCTGAGCGTCGATATCCAGCTCGATGTCCTAAGACGCAAGGTGCCAACCGATCCGCAACAGGCCGTTGGAGCGCTTTCCTCCCTGCAACAGACGGTTCGAAACGAGACCGATGAACTGCGCCGCATGGTCACCGACATGCGCCCTCTTCGCGTACAAAGCGCGGATTTAGTGGACTTAATGCGGGGGTTTGCCGAACGTTTCCGCAACGAGGCCGGTCTGGGCATTGATCTGATCATTGACGCTGCCGAGCTGCAAATCCCGGACCGCATCTGCCGGGACCTGTTTCAGATCTATAGAGAATCGTTACATAATGTGAAAAAACACGCGCATGCTTCCCACGTCGTGGTAAAACTGTGGCAGAATGAGAGTCAAGTCGCCCTGGTTGTAGATGATAACGGGGATGGCTTTAGCTTTGCGGGACGCTTTAATGGCGATGAACTGGACCGCCTGAGGCTGGGGCCAATTTCAATTAAGGAGCGCACGCGCAGCGTTGGGGGTGTGCTGACGGTGGAATCCACTCCAGGGCATGGCGCACGTTTGACCGTCGAGGTTCCCCTCGGCTGATATGGCCAAAAATAACAAACAACAGATTCGAGTCCTGATGGCGGATGACCACGCCATCTTCCGTGAAGGTCTGCGCAAACTGCTGGATGGCGACGAAGAGATCACCATCGTCGGCGAGGCCTCCAACGGCAACGATTGCATCAAGATGATCGCCAAGCTCAAGCCCGATATTCTTTTGCTCGATTTGCGCATGCCCGATAAGGACGGTTTGGCCGTTCTCGAAGAGGTCAACTTTGACCAGTTGCCGACGCGCGTGGTGGTTTTGACCGCCGCCGAGGATGACCGCGACGTGGTGCGAGCCATGCGTTTGGGCGCGCGCGGAGTTGTATTGAAGCAATCCGCCACGGACCTGCTCGTGCGCAGCATCCATAAAGTCCATAGCGGCGAAATCTGGCTCGACAACCACATGACCGCGGAAGTCATGAAAGCGTTTTCGAAATCCTCTGATGGCGGGCCACGCCGCGACAAACCCCTGCTCAGCGACCGGGAAAAAGAAATCGTGCAACTGGTCGCGCAGGGCTACCGCAACAAGGAAATCGGAGAAAAGCTGTTCATCAGCGAGCAGACGGTCAAGAACCACCTCCACAATATCTTCGATAAACTCGGCGTTTCCGACCGCCTGGAACTTGCCCTGTACGCGATCCACCACCGCCTGATTGACCAGGCCTGACCCCCTTAATCCCTGTTCCTGCAGCATCCCGCGTTCGCTTTCGTTCTTCGCCCCGTCCCTATCTCCTAGTACCCGGGTACTAAATTCACGCCTTCATAATCGGGACTTCCGCGCTATTGATGCATTTATCCCCGAAACGTATTCTCGCTTGCATGAACGATATTTGGAAGAACCCGGAGGATGACATCTTGACAGCCGAAGAGCGACGCACCACACAACGGTTTCAGATTCGGCTACCCATGGTCGTTCGCTGGACCAACGGCGCAGGGATCGGGGAAGTGTCGACCGAGTCCAGGGACGTGAGTTCGCGAGGGGTTTATTTCTTCTTGCCGAAAGAGGTCACCCAGGGTTCTCCCGTGGAAATCCTGCTGACGCTGCCTCACGAAATTACTCTTGCCGGGCCGGTTAAAGTCCGGTGTCTCGGCCGCATCAAGCGCGCGGATATC
>Ga0307374_10008481_pt1 | contig 15343 bp, 11 predicted proteins | sample OX3MG_FD_202532 | JGI IMG/M metagenome (GOLD analysis project Ga0307374, IMG submission 202532) | Soil microbial communities from Risofladan, Vaasa, Finland - OX-3 | ecosystem: Environmental > Terrestrial > Soil > Coastal area > Acid sulfate soil | place: Finland: Risofladan, Vaasa | collected... | reverse complement strand
GACTGCCGCGATGACTCCGACGATCTACTCCGTGATGCCGCACCTGATCGTGTCGAAGCTGGACACGTCGGGCGGCAATGCGGTGGGCAGTCCGCTGGTCGACAAGCGAGTGATCGACGCGCTGGGGGCCGAGGAAGGCCCAGGCAATTTCGCGGCCGAAGTGAACGTTGGTGGGAAGATCGTGTACGGCTACAACCTGCGGGTGAGCGAGGCCGGTTGGTACCGGGTGGCGTTCGTGCTCGAGGGTTCGGCCACCAACGGCGTCATCAACGCGACCCGCAACGTGACCATCGACGCGCTCACCAACTCGGCGACCGAAGAGGAGTCGGGTGGATCCGGTGGGTCCGGCAGTGGCTCGGGGGGTTCGAGCACGGGGACCAAGCCGGCTCCGCACCTGGCGGGCGATGGATCGTCCACGTGGATCGATATCTATATCGGCGCGGGCTCCGGAAGCGGTGAGGGTGGCGGTGGCAGCGGCGGTGGAGACACCGGCGCCGGCAACAACCTGTCGGTCCCGATCACATTCGCCGAAGGTCTCGGACTTGGTGGTCTGCCGGTGACCGTCGACGGCGCGGCCAACTACGTCAACACGGGCCTGCGCCCCACGGGCGGCACGGAGCCGGTCGTGGGTTCGCTGCCCTACTTCCCGACCAGCTACAACGTGTCCAACTGCTCGCTGGGCGGCACGCAGTACTTCTGCCAGGGCGGGGCTCCCGTCTGGCAAGCGCAGTGGTTCGATGCGTCAGGACAGGCGTCGCGCGACGCGCAAGTGGCGTGGGGCGACAACCTGTTGACCAACCACTTCAACACGCACGCCAACGTGCACGTCGAAGTGTCGCTCACCGACCTGACCACGCCGGCCATGCAGGGCTTCAACATGACGGTGATTTCTGGCACGGGCTCCACCGAGCTGAAGGGCACCGACGGCACCACGGGCACGTTCTCGCCGATGGTGTACACGCGCGGCGCCAGGCTCAAGGTGGAGTTGCTGGACAGCGCGACCCACGAGCCCAGATACACGCTGTTCGACAAGGGCCTCTGGGAGCTCGTCGACGGATCGGGACAGTTCTCGACCGAGGTCTCGATGGGAGGGACGCTGGTGTATTCGTACAACCTGCTCATGGAACAGATCACGGTTCCAACAGAAGTGGGGCACAAGTACGGGTGGTATCGCTTCACCTTCTCCATCGACGGGTCGGCACCGGTCACTCCGAACGTGCGCATGACACTGCTCGCAGGCGGAGGCGAATCAGGGACCACCGAGGAAGGGGGCGGAACGGGCGGCAGCGGATCGGGTGGCAGCGGATCCGGCGGCATTCCCTCGAAGAACGTTCCCACGCTGAACGTCGGAGCCCAGTCGACGTCGATCGACATCTGGGTCGACAAGGGCAGCGGCAGCGGTAGTCACCTGTAGTCCGGCCCGAAGGGCGCCGGGGGGTTCGCCCCCCGGCGTTCTTCTCTCTGGCGGCGGTCCGTCGCCGGATCTCCATGGAGGGATAATGACTCGCACAGCGCGCACGGCCGCCGTCGCGGCAGCCTGCCTGACTTTCATAGCACTCGCGGCGCCCGGCGCCGCGCGGGCCCAGACGGTGGACTACCGGGTCTCGGCCGGCTACTCGACGGGTTCCTACATCTTCAGCGGCACCGCATGGAGCGCCGTGATGTTCCACGGGCTCGACGTGCAGGCGGGCCGCTTCCGGTTCTCGGCCTCCGTCCCCATCGTGGCGCAGAACAACACCGCGCTCACGTACATCGGCGGGGTGATCGTACCCACGGGCGGGCCCGACGACGCGGCCGTGGCCGCGCGCCGCAAGGGGCAGCCGGTGGACATGGGCGCCGGGATGGGGCAGTACGGACAGGGGGCGACGAAGGGGCAGGGAGGGCCGTCCGGACAGGGCGGCCAGCGCGGCGGGGTGGGTGCGTTGGCGGCCGCCGCGGCCACCGACACATTCACCGTGACGCAGCCCGGGAACACGCAGGTGAACGTGGGCGATCCCGTGTTCACCGGCGACGTGGCGCTCTACCGCGGCGACGGGCTGGTGCGCAACATGAGCGTTCACGCATTCGCCAAGGCGCCGGTGGCGTCGGTGGCGTCGGGCGTGAGCACCGGCAAGTGGGACTACGGCGGCGGCGCGTCAGTTTCGCTGGGCTCGGCGCGCACGTTCTTCTTCGCCGATGCCTCGTACTGGGTGCTGGGCGACATGCCCGCACTCGAGTTGATGGACAATGTGACCTACGGTCTGGGGCTGGGCCAGTCGTTGGGCGAGGGCCGGTGGTCGGTGCTCGCCTCGGCGTCGGGCTCGAGCCAGGTGATCAGGAACGTGGATCCGCCGCTGTCCGCCGGCGTGAGCCTGGGGTATCGTCATTCGACGGCACAGTCGCTCACGGCGGGCGTCAACTTCGGGCTGACCGAATCGGCGCCCAAGGTCTCGGCGACGATCGGGTGGCGGATATTGCTCCTGGGCACCCCATAGCCCCGCCGAGCGCGTGACGGTGCCGCGGGTTCATGCTACTATCCATGCCACGCGCACACTTCGCTCGGTATGGTAGGACGCCTCCAGGGTGAGCCCCCAGAGTAAGCACGCACCGCCCGCCATTCACATCGCGCCGCTCCTCGCCGAGGTAGCGGTGCTGGATGCTCCCGGGGCCCTGGCTCGCCTCGGGAGCGATTCGCAGGGACTGAGCGAAGCGGAGGCGGCGGCTCGCCTCGTGGCCGAGGGGCCCAATCAGATTGCCGAGTCCGAGCACGTCACCTGGTGGCAGCGGGTGCTGCGCGCGCTGCGCAATCCGCTCGTCATCCTGCTCGCCGTGCTCGCGTCGGTGTCCGTGGCCACGGGCGATCCGCGAGCGGCGTCGATCATCGGAGTGATGATCGTGATCGGCGTCTCGCTGCGATTCGTGCAGGAGGCGCGGGCCGATCGCGCGGCCGACGCGCTCAAGGCGATGATCCACGTGACGGCCACGGCTGTCCGCGATGGCGAGGCGCGTGAGATCCCGTTGCGCGAGATCGTGCGTGGCGACGTGGTGCAGCTCGCGGCCGGCGACATGATCCCGGCCGACCTCCGCGTGCTCACGGCCCGCGATCTGTTCGTGAACCAGGCCAGCCTCACCGGCGAGTCGCTGCCCGTGGAGAAGTTCCCGGCCCCCGTGGTGGCCGGGACCGCGTCCGCTTCGGCGGTGGACTGGCCCGATCTCTGCTTTCTGGGCACGAGCGTGGCCAGCGGCGCCGCCACCGGCGTCGTGGCGGCCACCGGCCCCCGCACGTACTTCGGGAGCCTGGCCGGCGCGCTGGCCGATCCCGAGGAGGAGACGAGCTTCGAGCGCGGCGTGAGCGGCTTTACCTGGCTCATGATCCGCTTCATGGCCGTGATGGTGCCGCTGGTGTTCCTGATCAACGGCGTGACCGGGCATGGGTGGCGCGAGGCCTTCGTGTTCGCGCTCGCCGTGGCGGTGGGGCTCACGCCCGAGATGCTGCCGATGATCGTGTCGGTGTGCCTGTCGCGTGGGGCGGTGGCGATGTCGCGCAAGCAGGTGATCGTCAAACGGCTGGCCGCCATCCAGAACTTCGGGGCCATGGACGTGCTGTGCACCGACAAGACCGGCACGCTCACCATGGACCTTGTGACCCTGCAGCACCATTGCGACGTGGCCGGCCAGGAGAGCGAGCGGGTGCTGCTCGATGCCCTGCTGGTGAGCCACTTCCAGACCGGGCTGCGCAACCTGCTCGACCGGGCGGTGGTGCGATTCGCCGACGAGCACGGCACGAAGATCCCCGCCGGCTACGCGTTGCTGGACGAGTTGCCGTTCGATTTCGTGCGCAAGATGATGTCGGTGCTCGTGGCCACGCCCGAGGGCACGCGCCGGCTGCTCGTGAAGGGCGCCCCCGACGATGTGCTGGGGCGCTGCACGGCGTTCGAGGCGGCGGGCGCGGTGACGCCCATCGACCAGACGGTACTCACCCAGGTGCGCGGCGCGTACGAACGGCTGAGCGCCGACGGATTCCGCGTGCTCGCGGTGGCGACGCGCGACGTGCCGGCGCGCGAGCACTACACCACGGCGGACGAGTGCGACCTGGTGCTCGTGGGGTACGTGGCGTTTCTCGATCCGCCCAAGGAGAGCGCCGGCCCCGCGATTGCCGCCCTCCGCCAGCACGGCGTGACCGTCAAGGTGCTCACGGGCGACAATGAAGTCGTCACGGCGTGCGTGTGCCGCCAGGTGGGGCTGCCCGCCGAGGCTCCGCTGCTCGGGCCCGCCATCGATGCGATGAGCGACGACGCCCTCGGCGCGGCCGTGGAGCGGACCAGCGTCTGCGCGCATCTGTCGCCGGCGCACAAGCAGCGGATCATCCAGGTACTGCGCGCGCGCGGGCACGTGGTGGGATACCTCGGCGACGGCATCAACGATGCGCCGGCGCTGCGCGCCGCGGACGTGGGCCTGTCGGTGGATTCGGCCGTGGACGTGGCCAAGGAATCGGCGGACATCATCCTCATGGAGAAGAGCCTGCTCGTGCTCGACGACGGCGTGCAGGAGGGGCGCAAGGTATTCGCCAACATCCTCAAGTACGTGCGCATGGGGGCGAGCTCGAACTTCGGCAACATGTTCAGCGTCATCGGGGCGAGCGCTGTGCTGCCGTTCCTGCCGATGGCGCCCATCCAGGTGCTGACCAACAACCTGCTCTACGACGTCTCGCAGGTGCCGATTCCGGGGGACCACGTGGACCCGGAGCAGGTGGTGGCGCCGCATCCGTGGTCGGTGGACCGGATCCGGCGGTTCATCCTGGTGGTCGGGCCCATCAGCTCGGTGTTCGACTACACGACGTTCGCCGTGATGTGGTTCGTGTTCGGGGCGCGGGACGGGGCGCACGCGGCCCTGTTCCAGACGGGCTGGTTCGTGGAGTCGCTGATGACGCAGACCCTGATCATCCACGTGATTCGCACGCGCAAGATCCCGTTCCTGCAGAGCCGCGCGAGCTGGCAGTTGATGGCCACGACGCTGCTGGTGATGGCGATCGGGGCGTGGCTGCCGGTGTCGCCGTTCGCGGCCTCGCTGGGCCTGACCCGGCTGCCGTCGGCGTACTGGGGCTATCTGGCGGTGACGCTGGTGTGCTACCTCGGCGTGACGCAGGGCGCCAAGACCCTGCTGGCGCGCAGAGGCTGGATCTAGCGCCGGCGGCCGGCAGGCGGCCTTGTCTGTACGCGTCCCGAGGGTAGTGTTGTCTCGTCCAGATCCGGAAGCGCGATCATGCCGTCCGTCCGTCCCGTTCTCATGGTGTTCGTTGCCGCCGCGCTCACGGCTTGCGCCGCGGAGCCGAAGGCGCCGCCCCCTCCGGCCTACGCACCGCACGCGCGCTACGTGACGGTGACCACCGTGGCGCTGATGGTCAAGGAAGACGCCGGCGTCCTGCCATTCCTGAAGAAGGACTTTGCCAAGGGCGGAGTGCTCGACGGCAAGGAGGTGTACGGCTTCGAGCCGAGCACGATCACCGTCGTGGCCGGCGACACGATCCACTTTCACTTCGTGAATCCGGAAGACGACGAACACAACTTCGTGCTGCACGATCTGTTCGTGAAGTTGCCGGGCCAGACGGTGGTGGACACCACCTACGTGGCCCGGGCGCCCGGGATCTACGACTTTGCGTGCGCCATCCCGGCTCACCTGCCGATGATGCACGGCCAGCTGGTGGTGTTGAGTCCGTCCGCGGTGAGCGCCCAGTGACGTCCGTCCGGCGGAGTCGCCGCGCATGATGTTCCTGTCGCGCGGGCTCCGCGATCGGTTCCGGCGCATCCTCCCGGAATTCATCAAACGTCCATTGCGCGGGCGCCTGTACGGCTTCGTCCCCGCGCGCTCGGCGCTGCGCGCGGCCATCCACGAGGCGGCCGGCGGCAGCATCGTGACGGTGAACGGCTCGGTGGAGCTGCGGGTGCCGGCCAGCGCGCTGCCCGACGTGCGGTACCATCTGGTGGACAACGGCGAATCCATGGATGAGATCGCCAACCTGCTCCAGGTGGCGCGCGAGCCGGGCGGGCTCCTGTTCGACGTGGGCGGCCACAAGTCGCTGCTGTCCGAACTGTTCTGCCTGGCGTCGCCGCGGAACCGCGCGATCAGCTACGAGCCGTCGCCCTCGCTCCGGCGCGATGCGGCCCAGATCCGGTCCCTCAATGGTCTCGACGACCGGCTGGTGCTGAGCGCCAACGCGATTGGCGACCGGTCGTGTCGCGTGGCCGGGTACGTGGATGGCAACGGGCTGATCGCGTTCGGCGACGCGCCAACTCCCGCCGCCGCGATCCCCGTGGAGTTCACCACCCTCGACGCCGAATGCGACCGGCTGGGGGTGAGCCCCGAGGTCGTGAAGATCGACATCGAGGGGTTCGAGGACCAGGCGCTGGCCGGCGCCGAGCGCCTGCTGGCCGAGCACCCGCCCATCCTGCTGCTGGAATTTCACCTGGATCTGCTGGAGCAGCGCGGCGTTCGCCCCCGCGACCTGCTGGCCGGCCTGGAGCGTCGCGGCTACGGCTTCTTCAGCACCACCGGCCGGCGCCTGTCGGCCCGCGACGTGTACGGGTCGGCACGGGCGGTGATGCGGTTCATGGCTCGGCCGGCCTCGGCGCGGTAGACATTTGGCGCGGCGGCCGCCGCCGCTTCCATCGCGGGCCCGGATTGCGCATTTTCCGAATGCCGTCCTCACCCTCCGCCCCCGGGTCCCCTCATGCGTTCCTCCCTCATCGCGCTCGCCGGCGCGTTGGCTTTCGTGTGCACGGCCGGCGCCCAGACCTACTCGCCCTCCAGCGGCGTGCGCTACCATCGTCTGCTCATCCGCAACGCGCTGCTCATCGACGGCGCCGGCAACCCCACGCGCGGCCCGGTGGACATCGTCGTCGAGGGAAAGACGATCACCGGCGTGTACGCCGCGCACCCGGTGGCCGAGTCGGGGAGCGCCATGCCCACGCTGGACGGCGGCAACTTCGACCGCGTGATCGACGCCACCGGCATGTACGTGATGCCGGGCATCATCGACGTGCACTCGCACATCCAGTTCGACCGCGGCGGCATCCCGATGCCGCACGACTACGAGTTCAAGCTGCTGCTCGCCCACGGCATCACCACCATCCGCGATCCCGGTTCGATGCAGGGCCCCGACACGATCGTCCACTACGCCAAGCTCTCGGACGAGAATCTGATCTCGGCGCCGACGATCATCCCGTACGTGGTGGTGCAGTCGGAGTACCCCGACTCGGTGCGGGCCCAGGTCCGCCATGTGAAGGCCATCGGCGGCAAGGGGCTCAAGGTGTTCATCAACCGGCCCGACGTGTGGGACGCGATCTCCGACGAGGCCCACAAGCTGGGGCTGCCCATCGCCACCGACATGAAGATCCAGGAGACCGACGCCATCCGGGCGTCGCAGCTCGGGGTGGCCTCCATCGAGCACTGGTACGGCATTCCCGACGCGGCCACGCCGGGCCCGCAGAACTTTCCCGACTACTACAACTACGACAACGAGGCCGACCGCTTCCGTTGGGGCGGCGACATCTGGCGCCAGGCCGATCCGGCCCGGCTGTCGGCGGTACTCGACACCATGCTCGCGCATCACGTGACCTGGGACCCGACGTTCGCGATCTACGAGGCGAACCGGGATCTGGGCAAGGCGCAGAACGAACCCTGGTTCAGGGACTACGCGCTGCCGGCCATGTTGAAGTTCTACCAGCCGAACCCCGGCGCCCACGGCTCCTACCAGGCCGACTGGACCACCGCCGACGAGGTGATGTGGCGCAACAACTACCGCATCTGGATGCACTGGGTGCGCGAGTACGCGGCGCGCGGCGGCAACGTGACGGTGGGCTCCGACGCGGGGTTCATCTATGCGTTGTACGGGTTCACGACGATTCGCGAGATGGAGATGCAGCAGGAGGCGGGGTTCCACCCGCTGGAGGTGATCCAGCACGCCACCTCCAACGGCGCCAAGCTGCTGGGGCTGCCGCGCACCGGCGTGGTGCGCACCGGGTTCGACGCCGACCTCGCGATCGTGGACGGCAATCCGCTGCACAACATGAAGGTGCTGTACGCCCTGGGCATGGACGTGCCGGGTCCGGACGGCAAGCTCGTGCACCGTGGGGGCGTGCGGTACACCATCAAGCAGGGCATCGTGTTCGACGACCATCAACTCCTGGCTGACGTGCGCTCCATGGTGCGCCAGGCCAGGGCCAACACCGCAGGGGAGAAGAGTCAATGAGTGTGCGTCTGTCGCAGCTGGCCCAGGGCCTCGTGGGGTCCGAGATCCTGAAGATCGCCGCCGAGGTGCGCGAGCTCGTCGCGCAGGGGCGGCCGCTCTGCAACCTGACGGTGGGCGACTTCTCGCCCACCGAGTTCCAGGTGCCCGAGCGGCTGGCGCGGGGCGTGGCCGACTACGTGGCCAAGGGGCAGACCAACTATCCGCCGTCCAACGGCGTGCTGGAACTGCGCAAGGCGGTGGCGGCGTTCTACAAGCGCGGGCTCGGGCTCGACTACCCGGTGGACGGCATCGTGATCACGTCGGGCGGGCGGCCGGTGATCCACGGCATCTTCCAGACCGTGGTCAATCGGGGCGACCGCGTGGTGTATCCGGTGCCGAGCTGGAACAACAACCACTACACCAGCATCGTCGGTGCCCAGGCGGTGGAGATCGCGTGCGGGGCCGACACCAACTTCCTGCCCACGGCCGCGATGTTGAAGGCGGCGGTGCGGGGCGCCACGCTGCTGTCGCTCAATTCGCCGTCCAACCCCACGGGCACGATGTTCTCGGCCGAGCAGCTGGCCGACATCTGCGATCTGGTGCTTGAGGAGAACGCGCGGCGCGGCCCCGACGACCGGCCGCTGTACGTGTTGTACGACCAGATCTACTGGATGCTCACCTTCGGCGGCGGCCGGCACGTGAATCCGGTGAGTCTGCGGCCGGAGATGGCCAGGTACACGATCTTCGTGGACGGCATCTCCAAGGCGTTCGCGGCCACGGGGCTGCGGGTGGGCTGGGGCGTGGGGCCGTCCGACGTGATAAAGAGCATGGCCGACCTGCTCACGCACATCGGCGCCTGGGCGCCGCGCCCGGAGCAGATGGCCACCGGCGAGTTGCTGTGCGCCCCCGACGACATCAAGGTGTATCACGCCGGAATGCTGGCCGGCATCCAGGAGCGGCTGTCGCTCCTGGCGGGTGGCATCGAGCAGCTCAAGGGCGACGGATTTCCCGTGGAGAGCACCACGCCGCAGGGGGCGATCTACCTCAGCGCCCGGTTCGCGCTGCACGGCAAGCGCACGCCCGAGGGCGAGGTGCTGGGCAGCAACGAGGCCATTCGCCGGTATCTGCTGCATGCGGCGGGTCTGGCGGCGGTGCCCTTCCAGGCGTTCGGGCAGCACGAGGAGACGGGGTGGTTCCGGCTCTCGGCGGGGGCCGTGTCGCCGCAGGACGTGCGGGAGCTGATCCCGCGCCTCAAACACGCGTTGCACGCGTTGGCCTGATGCCCGCGCAGGCGTTGGCGCCCGAGACGCTCGAGGGCTGGTACGTGTTGCAGCAGGCGTTCGCCGTGGATCGCGCGGCGCTGCGCCGGCTGCCCGACGCGGAGTTCGATGCCGCATGGCGCGAGTTCGCCGCCGTGATGGCCGAGCTTGCCGGAGGCGACGGCGCGGATGGGTGGAGCGCGCTCGCGCCCCTCGTCGGGTCGAGAGCCGACGTGCTGGTGATGCACTTCCGGCCCACGCTCGACGCCGTGGGAGCCGCGCAAGCCCGCGTGGCGCAGACGCGCCTGGCGGACTTTCTCACGCCGGTGGAGTTCTTTCTCAGCGTCACCGAGGCCGGGCTGTATTATCTGACGGCGCAGCTGGCGCGCGACGCCGTGGCGCGGGGCGGCAAGGTGGGGGACGACGTCTACAAGGAGGAGCTGAAGAAGCGCGTGGACGCCGAGTTGGCCACCGAACACGTGCAGCGGCGGCTGTATCCGCTGCCGCCGGGCGAACGCATGCCGTACGTGTGCGTGTATCCCATGGACAAGAAGCGCGAGACCGGGCAGAACTGGTACGCGCTGCCCATCGACGAACGCAGCGAACTGATGAAGTGGCACGGCCTCACCGGTCGCAAGTACGCCGGGCGCGTGCTGCAGGTGATCAGCGGGTCGATCGGGCTCGACGTGTGGGAGTGGGCGGTGACCCTGTTCGCCGCCGATCCGCTGGAGTTCAAGAAGATCGTGAGCGAGATGCGGTTCGACGAGGCGAGCGCGAAGTACGGCGAATTCGGGAACTTCTATGTGGGCCGGATCGCCGCGCCCGACGTCTGGGCCCGGGCACTGCGCGCCTAGTTCGCTTCCATCCGGGATCTGGTCACCGCGCGCTCGTACAGGCTGAGCACCTGGCTGCGCGTGATCAGGCCCAGGTAGGCGCCGGCCGGGCCGTCCACCACGGGCACGGCGTCGGCGCCCCGCACGCCCATCTTCCGCACGGCGTCGAGCAGTGAGTCCTGCGGCGTCACCGTTTCGGTGGGGCGCGCCAGGTCCGCCGCCAGGATGAGCTGGGCCAGGTTGCCGGAGTTGGCCGCCACCTCGCCCAGGTCCGCCAACGCCACCACGCCGATCAGGCGCCGCTCGTCGTCGACCACGGGGAACACCAGTTGGTCGCCCCGGCCCAGCGTGTGCAGAAAATCGAGCATCACGGCGCCCTCGGCGAGGACCGCCGCCGCGCGGTCGTAGGCGTCGGCCACGCGCAATCCGGCCAGCGCGTCGCGGTCGGCGCCGTGCTCCAGCCGTTCGCCGCGCCGGCGCAGCCATCCCGTGTAGAGCGAGTCCGGCTCGATGCGCCGGGCCACGACGTGCGCGATCACCACCGTGAGCATGAGCGGCAGCATGATCGCGTAGTCATTGGTCATCTCGAATACCAGCAGGATGCCCGTGATGGGCGCGTCGGTGGCGGCGGCGATCATCGCGCCCATGCCCACCATGGCGTAGGCCTCGGGGTGGAGCCCTCCGGCCGGCCAGGCCGCGGCGAGGGCACTGCCCACGGCGCCCCCGGTGGCCACGCCGATGTACAGCGATGGCGTGAAAACGCCGCCCGAGCCGCCGGAGTTCAGCGTGATGCTCGTGGCGAGGATCTTGCCGATGGCCAGCGCGAGCAGGGCGTACCAGGTGAGCTGGCCGAACACGCTCACGCGCATGGCCAGGTGTCCGTATCCTGCCAGCCGTCCGTGCGAGATCGACACGAGGATGCCCACGAGCAGGCCGCCGAGTGCGGCGGTCATCGCCGGCGAAAGCTTGAGTCGCGCGACGATCTCGCCGGCGCGAAAATAGCCGCGCACGAAGCCGGCCCCCACGATACCGATGATCACCCCGAGCAGTGGGAAGAACACCAGCACCTCGCTCACCCGTCCATAGCCGTACTCTTGCGGGACGGCGAACGCCGGATGGTTGCCGAACACGGCGCGCGACACCACGGCGGCCACCACGCTCGACACCACCACGGGGGCGAATGCGGCGCCGGAGAGCGCGCCGAGTGTTTCTTCGAGGGCAAAGAACGCGCCGGCGAGCGGCGCGTTGAAGGCGGCGCTGATCGCGGCGCCCGTGGCGCACGCCACGAGGACCGTGACGCGGCGCGGCTCGAAGCGGAACCGGCGTCCGAGCCAGGAGGCGATGGCGGCTCCGAGCACCACCACCGGCCCTTCGCTGCCCGCCGAGCCGCCGCTGCCCAGGGTCACGGCGCTGGCCGCGGTGCGGGCCAGGGCGGGCCGGGACGCGATGTACCCGCCGCGGCGCACCACGGCGAGCTGCACGTCGGGCACGTTCATGCCGTCGTGGTCGTGGCCAATGCGGTGCATGATCCACCATGCGCCGGCGAAGCCCAGGGCGGTGATGACCGGCCGGTACGTCTGCACGGTGACCGGCGATACGTACCTGCTCGGCCAACGGTAGAACACGTTGTAGGCGAGGTCGATGCCCTCGTAGAAGCCCACCACTCCCAGCGCGGCCAGGATGCCGACGGCCACGGCAAAGCCGAGGAGGACCGAATTCTCGCTGAACTCCCTGGCGTTGAACCACCGGACGAATTCGTCCCAGCCGATCTGGCCCGCCACGAGGAGGCGGCGGATCCGTTGGCCTGCGAGCGCGCGACCGCTAGATTTTTCCGGGTCTGAGGCCGGCTGGTGCATCGACGGGAGAACTGGGTGCGGCCGTGCGGCGCCAGGCGCCGCCGATCGTTAGATTACTAAGGCTGAGATGACCTGTGTGCTCCAATCTAATCGGATTGCTGCACGCCGGTGCCAATCGGGCCTACCGGCCCGTTCAACCCTGGGGAGGGCATTGAAATGAAGGTTCGTTTTGGACTGGCCGCGGCTGCGGCCGCGCTGTCGCTGGTGATCGTGGGATGCGGCGGTGGCGACAAGGGTGCCGCCACGAAGACTGATACGACGGCTGCCGCGCCTGCCGCGGCGCCTGCGGCTACAGCGACGCCCGCAGCGGGCAGCGCCACGTACATGGCGCCCACGGGCAAGACGTGGGAAGTGAAGATGATCGGCGATGCGCAGGGCTATCGCTTCGATCCCAAGGCGCTGACGATCAAGGTGGGCGACGCGGTGAAGTTCATCATGGTGTCGGGCGGCCCACACGACGTGACGTTCTGGGCGGACAGCATCCCGAGCGCCGCCGTATCGCAGCTCACGGCCAACATGCAGAACTCCACGGCGCCGCTCACCGCGCCGATGACGATCAACCCCAACGACAGCTACACGGTGTCGTTCGCGGGCGTTCCGGCCGGTCTGTACAAGTACTATTGCACGCCGCACCTCGCGATGGGCATGGTCGCGCAGATCACGGTGCAGTAACGGCGGATTGCAGTAGGCAGTAGGCGGTAGGCAGTGAGCAGGCACCCCGTCATCGGCGATCCGGTGGCGGGGCGCTTTGCCTTGCGGCGCCCTGGGTGGCAGCGGTTCGGACTCCGATTCCCACGCATATGGTTGACCTCGCCAACATTCGCATCGTGCGCGCGACGCGCGCGCATCTCCCGGCTCTGGCGGAGCTGTTCTCGGCGTACCGGGAGTTCTACGGATGCACCACCGACTCGCGCCGGGCGCACGAGTTTCTGCTGGAGCGCATTCGCGGTGAGGAGTCGCTGATCCTCATGGCGTTGGAGGGCAGCGGCGCGGCGGAGCGGGCGGTGGGGTTCGTGCAGCTGTATCCGAGCTTCTCGTCGCTGCGCATGGCAAGGATGTGGGTGCTGAACGATTTCTACACGCGTCCGGACTGCCGGCGGCAGGGGGTGGGGCATCTGCTGCTGGGGGCGGCGCGGTCGATGGCGGCGGGGAGCGGGGCCAGCTACATCGAGTTGCTCACGGCGCGCGGCAATCGCGCCGCGCGGCGCGTGTACGAGTCGGTGGGCTACCGGGCGGACCAGCAGTATTGCCGGTACACGCTGGACCTGGCGGGCACGTCCGCCGCCGGCGGGGACGCGGAGAACGTCTGAGCGGAGCGTGGCGCGGGGCGCGCGGCGGCCGGTGAAACGCGGCTGACGCGCGGGCCGTAGGGAGGGGTGCCTATACTCCTCGAGGCTCGCGAGATGTTCACGCTGTTCAGTGCAGTGATCGGGCTCATCGGCGCCGTGGTGCTTGGCGTGCTGTTCCTGCTCGGGCTGCCATTCATCATCATGTTCGTGATTGCGATCGTGGCGTTCGTGCTGCTCGCGGTGGTGTTCGGGCTGGCCATCGGGCTGCTCAAGCTGGCGCTGTTCGTGGTGCTGCCGGTGTTCGTGGTGTTCTGGCTGGTGAAGAATCTGCTAGGACTTGGGCGGGAGCGCAGTTCGGCGCCGTGAGTTGGGAACCCTGGGCGGGAGCGGCGGGTCAGAGGTACGGAAGGTGGCGCTCCCGGAGTGATTGGGGGGGCAGGTTGGCAGGGTGGGGTATCTGCGTGGACGTGGGGCGGGTATTTCGCCAGGGTGGCCTGTTCGACCGGACTGCGGCGCCGTGGTTGTATGACCGCGGTGCTGGGGTTAGGTTTCGCGTTCTGCCGTTGGAGCCGGGTGGCAGCGTAGTAGTGGTGTGAGCTGCACAGGGACATCCGGAGACACGGACGGGACGTAGCGCAGTCCGGTAGCGCACCTGAATGGGGTTCAGGGGGTCGCGGGTTCGAATCCCGCCGTCCCGATATGATAAGTGAAAGGCCTCCAACGTTTTGGCGTTGGAGGCCTTTCTGCATCTAGCCCGTGCTCACTCGCCGGGCCGCAAATGCTCGCCGAAGAACTGGTCCACGCGCCGCCAGGCGTCCTCGAGCACAAACGCCCGGTCAAAGTAGTGAAATTCCCCAGGGTACATCATGAATTGCACGAGGTCTCCCTTGCCCGCCTTGAGAATCGAGTCGAGCAGCAGCGCGGTCTCCCAGAAGGGCACGTTGACGTCAGCGGTGCCGGCGAGGACGAGCAGCGGGTCCTGCAGCCGCGCGATGCGGGTCGTCACGGCAGCGCGGGCGTAGATGTCCGGATTCTCCTGCGGCGTGCCCATGCGCTGCTGCATCCAGCCCGAGTGGTACGGGTCGAGGTAGTAGTAGCCCGGATTGACCAGCCCGGCGACGTCCACGGCGCAGGCGAACAGCTTGGGCTCGCGCGTGATGGCGGTGAGCGTGAAGTACCCGCCGTAGCTCAGGCCCCAGACGCCGATGCGCTGCGGGTCCACGTAGGGGAGGGTTTTGAGATACGCGCCGGCAAGCCGGGCGTCGGTCGCGTCCTGGCCGCCGACGTCGTGGTAGACGGCCTCGCGCCAGTCGCGGCTGTACCCAATGCTGCCGCGGTAGTCGGGCGCGATGACGATATAGCCCTCTTGCAGCAAATACTGATGGAAGGCGTAATAGACGCCTTCCCTCCGGTCGGGGTGCCAGCCGTCGTAGTTCTGGTTCACGCCATCGGGATGGATCCAGACGATCGCGGCGTGCTTGCGCGATTTGTCGAGATGCGGAGGGAGGAAGAGCCAGGCGGGCACGGACTTGCCGTCGGCGGCGCGATAATGGATCAGCGTGGGCGCGACGAAGTCGTGGCCATTCATGCTGGCCGGCATGGAGTGGGTCAGGCGCAGTGGCGTGCCGCCGGTGGAGGCGACAACGTAGAGGTCGGGCGACTGTTGCGCGTCGGTGTGCTGGTAGGCGATGCGGCCATCGTCCGGCGACCAGACGGCATCGATGTTGGTGCCGCGGCCGTGGGTGAGCCAGGCGACGGTGGCGTGGGCGGGTGCGCCGTGCAGGTCGACGACCCCGATCTGGCGGTCGCCGGGGCGGCCGGGTTCATTGGCGTCGAAGGCGATACGGTCGCCGTCATGCGACCACACCGGCCGCCAGGAATCGAAGGCGCCCCGGGTGAC
>Ga0307374_10008480_pt1 | contig 15343 bp, 13 predicted proteins | sample OX3MG_FD_202532 | JGI IMG/M metagenome (GOLD analysis project Ga0307374, IMG submission 202532) | Soil microbial communities from Risofladan, Vaasa, Finland - OX-3 | ecosystem: Environmental > Terrestrial > Soil > Coastal area > Acid sulfate soil | place: Finland: Risofladan, Vaasa | collected... | reverse complement strand
CTGCTCGCCGCCACCCCGGGCGTGTGAGCCGCCTCCTGCGGCTCACAGCAGGAACTGCTTGAGCAGCTGCAGCAGGATCAGCAGAATCCAGGGCGAGAAATCGAGGCCGCCCAGATCCGGCAGCACCCGCCGGATCGGGTCGAGCACGGGATCGACCAGGGCACCGGTGAACCGCGCCACCGGATGGTCCGGCGGCAGCCGCATCCAGGAGACGACGACGCTGGCAATCACGACGAACGAATAGAGGTCGATCAGCCTGAACAGCAGCATGGGTGTCGAGGATCAGGGCCTGCGGCCAGCCCCTCATTCCTCATTCCTCATTCCTCATTGCTCATTCCTCGTTCTCATTCCTCCCCCTCACATCCCGCTCGGGCCGGACGCGGCAGGCCCGGCGTCCTGCGGACCGGCAGCGGGAGCCGGCAGACCGGCGACGGCCGGAGCGGACGAGCCGAGGTGGTGGCCGAAGCGGACGAGCACGGCCGCGCCGAAGCCGGTCGTCCAGGCCGCCCATTCGATCAGCGTGCCGAGCCCGACGAACATCACCGCGAACAGATCGAAGAAGCTGCCGATCATCCCGGCCAGCCGTCCCGCGAGGGTCAGCGCCACGAGCGCGACGATGCCGATGATGGTCGGCGCGTACGGCCCGGCCAGCCGCCAGCCGAGGCGGGCTTCCAGCCAGCGTCCGACCTGATACGCCACACCGGTGAAGCCGACGAGGAACACCAGCAGCACCGCGATGACGGCAAACGGCACCAGCACCAGCAGCGGAATCCCGATGATCGTGACGGCCAGGATGATGACCGTCAGGACCAGCACCGGCAGGAACAGCAGCTCGGCGGCGAGGCCGACGAGGCCGGATTTCCACGGCTCGGCCGCCGCCCGCGCGCCGATGAGCTCGACCGGCCGCTGGGCGATCAGGACGACGAGACTCCCGAGCAGAATCAGCAGGGCGATGCGGAAGACGGTCGCGAAGAGGCCGATGAACGCGAACGGGAAGCCGCCGAAGAACGGCGCCGCGTCGAAGAAGTGCGGGAACCGCCGCCCGTGCAGCATCCGCCCGCCGAAGCCGATGAGGCTGACCTTCCCGTCGAGCCGGGCGTTCGGATTGCGGTCGAGCACCCCGCCGACGACCGTCACGTCGCCGTGGACGTGCGCATCCGGTCCGATGTGGCAGGTGCCGCCGACGACCGCCACCTCGCCGGTCACGTCCCCGTCGATCCGTGCGGTTCCACCGATGACGACCACGTCACCGTCGACCACCTCGTCGCGATCGACCGTGACGCTGCCGCCGATCCGGACGCGGTCACCGGTGTGGGTGAACTGATCGCCGGACGGCGGCGTCGGCGGGGCCGGCGCTTCGGGCGGCGTCGGCGTCGATGGCACGGGCGCGGCGGGGGCGGCTGCGCCGGCGGCCGGTGTTTCGCCGGCCGCGGACGCCGCCGGGGCCAGGCCGAACAACGTCTGCCGCGTGGCGACGTCGAGGTACGTCAGCGGCAGGATCAGATCGGCATCCGCGCCGAGCCGGGCGCGCAGTTCGCCGCCGGTCACCGCAACGCCGTTGATCGCCACGCTGCCGCCGGCCAGCTCGATGCTGCGGACGTCGCCCAGGCGGGCCTTCGGCATCAGGACGATGCCATTCTGCACCGGCAGCACGTCGAAGCGGCTCTGGATCCGCGCGGCCAGCGCACGATCGGCCGTCGTCGGCGGCGCCGGGGTCCGGGCGCGCGCGACGGCCGGCGTCACGACCGACAGCCCGACGAGCAGCGCCAGGAGCGGGGCGAGCCGGCGCGCGCGGCCGCCGGCAGATCGGGATGAGCGCGGCGAATTCAGCGTCCTCATGATCGAGACGACTCCTTTTCCGACGCCAGTACCCGCTGGATGACGTACAGCGCCAGCGCGCCAATGACCTCGATGACGACCAGCGTGACCGCCACCCGCGGCGTCGTGATGACGACGCCGACCCACCGGCCTGCATGGGCCAGCAGCGTCCAGAAATCCAACCCGGCGCTCAGGCTTACGCTCACCCAGAGCACGCCGTCGAGCAGCAGCGCCACGCCCCGGACGAACGCGGTGACCAGCAGCGGCAGCAGCTCCCGGCCCAGCACATACAGGCCGATGAGGCCGGCCGTCGTCCCGAGGCCGAGCCGGGTGGCGCGCTGCCAGCCCGACCGCAAGGCCCGGCGCGCCGGCGCCGGCGTCGCCCGCCGGGCCGCCGCGACACTCCGCGCGGTCAGTCCAGCTGACGGCTCGGGGTCCGGCAGCGCCTGGAACACGAGCGCCAGCGCCCCCTCGGCGCCTGCCTCGTCTCCCTTCCGTTCCAGGGCGATCCAGCGCCCGACGGCCAGGTGGAGTTCGTCAGACATCCTTGCCTATTGGATCCTACGGATTTCCGACACCTCAGGTTTCACCGGGCCCAGCCGGCGGCCTCCAGGTACACCGCCAGCTCCTTGCGCGCCCGATGCAGATACGTCTTGATCGTGCCGAGCGGGAGGTCCGTGATCTCGGCAATCTCGTCCTGCGACAGCCCCTCGCGATACTGAAGGAGCACGACCTCGCGGTAGGCGGGCCGGAGCTGCGCGATGGCGGCCTCCAGCGCCCGGGCCAGTTCCCGGCCGGCGGCCGCCTCCTCCGGCGTCGGCGACCGCGAATCGACCAGGGCCGCTCCGCCGCCGGCGCCCGCGTCCTCGTACGGGATCGTGGCGGGCTGCGCGCGGCGCAGCGCATCGACGGTCAGATTGTGGGCGATCTTGAACAGCCAGGCGGCCAGCGGACGGCGGCGGTCGTACGTGTCGAGGCGCGTGAACGCCCGCAGGAAGGTCTCCTGCGCGAGATCCTCGGCGACCGGCGCGTCGCGGATCATCCGGACGATCAGGCCGTAGATGGACCGTTCGTACCGGCGCACGATCTCCCGGAACGCGCGCTCCGATCCGCCCAGTGCCCGTGTGACGAGCTCAGCATCCGTTGCGGCCACGTGTTCTGTGGATTGGCGGTCCGGCCCGTCGTGCGCCGGCGCGCACTGCGCCGTGGGCGGCCGTCCTCTGGATAGACGTTACGGAACCTGGACGGCCGGAGTTTCAGCGCCGGTCACGAGTGCGTGCCGTCCGGCCGCCCCGTGCGCCCGGCCCGGCGCGACGACTCCAGCTCGGCCTTGACCATGCGCGGACGCGGTTCCGCGCCGCCCGGCCACCAGGTGCGCTCGTACCGGCCGGCGCCGCCGCGCTGGAGAAAGCCCTCGGCGACCAGCGCGTCGAGCGCCGCGTCGATCGACGCCCGGTTCTGCTGCCAGAGGCGCTCCGCCTGATCGAGCGTGAGCTTCAGGCTGGGCAGATCGGTGTATTCGGCGCGAATGCGCGCCGCCAGCTCCGGATCCACGGGCCGCTGGCCACCGTCGCCGCCGCGGCGCAGCGCGGCGTGACTCCGCTGCTCCCGGACGAGGCGGGTCAGATGCCGGATCTCGGCCAGCAGCCGATCGGGCGTGCAGGGTTTGGCCAGGTGCGTCTCCGCCTCGTCTCCGGGCTCGGGCTCGGGATCGGCCGCCGCCCCGGCCCGGCGGCTGGCGAGCGTGATGAGCAGGATGTCGCGGCGGCGCGGCTCGGTCCGCAGCCGGCGGCAGAACGCCAGCCCGTCGATGCTGGGCATGTCGAGATCGGCGACGATGAGGTCCGGCGCGCTCAGCACGCCCGCTTCCAGGGCCTGCAGGCCGGTCTCCGCTTCCACCACCTCGAGGCCGGCGGCGCGCAGGCAGTCGGCGTACCGGCCGCGTGTCTCCCGCTCGGCCTGCACCAGCAGCACGCGCAGCGCCGGCGGAGGTGACGGGATCGCCGTGTCGGAGGAGCTGGCCATGTGAGCCTCTATCGCAACGAGGCGCGTGACGCTCGCGCGCCGGGGCCAGGCGCGTGGACGACACCGACGCGTACGGCCGAGCCGAAGCAGGAAGGCATCGAGTATAGGAACCGGCCTGCCGGCTGGCAAGCAGTTTCGCGCCGGCGACGATTGCGCGTGAAAACGTCAGGACGAACGCTTCATCCTTGACATTCTTCACCGCAACACGGTCGCGTCGGCCTGCGCGATCCGCAACCGGCGCGGCGTGCGCCCGGCTCAGAAGAGACTCAGAAGACTCTGACGAGCAGGATCGCGAGCACCGAGACCATGGAACCGGCCACCATCAGCAGCAAGGTTCCCATGCAGATGGCATCGAGCAGATCCCAGGCCTGCGAATGCTCGTACTGGCCGGTCCGCAATTCGTGGACGAACTGCCGCCAGACCAGCGGGTGCGGGTCAGCGAAAACCTCCGTATGCACCATGGTGAGATCCTCCCCGATCGATCCCGCGTGGCAAAAGTGCTGCCAGCTGCTGGCCGTCCGAATGCCGGGAATCATGCGTGCAAGCCGTGGGAACGGCTGGATCGAACCGTCGAGGTGTCCACCAGGGGAAGCAGGCGTCACCGGCCGGCCACGGTCGTGACGGTCCTGACGGCCGGACGGGCGGAGGAGCGCCAGGCCGCCCTGAGCGGGTCCTGTCGCCGGACAGCCCCACCCGTCCTCGGCCCGAAAGGCGCTCGTCGCGGTCGTCGGGCCTGCGCGGCGGGCGGGGCGGCCCCGTCCGCCGCCACCCGAGCCCCGAGCCCCGGGCACTTATGCGATGATGCCGACACCCGATGCCCAGTCCGCATGACGACTATCTCGATCGCCTGGCGCGGCGGCGCGGCGAGGTGGCGCGCTTCGATCGCCTCGACGCGCGGCTCGCCGCCGGCCGGCTGGCGGTCGCCGCGCTCGGCGCCGCCGGCGCCTGGCTCGTGTTCGGCCGCCACGCGCTGAGCGCCGGCTGGCTTGGCGTCCCGGTCGTCGCGTTCATCGCGCTGGCCGTCCGCCACAACCGCGTGATCGCCGATCGCACCGACGTCCGGGAGGCGGTGCGCTTCTACGAGCGCGGGCTCGCCCGGCTCGAGGATCGGTGGGCGGGAACCGGATCGACCGGCGTGCGCTTCCTCGAGGACCACCACCTCTACGCCCGCGACCTCGATCTGTTCGGAGAAGGCTCGCTGTTCGAGCTGCTGTCGACCGCCACCACGCCGACCGGTGAAGCGACGCTGGCGGGCTGGCTGTGTCATCCGGCCGATCCGCGCGAGATTGCCGGTCGCCAGGCGGCCGTCGCGGAGCTCCGCCCGAACCTGGCGCTGCGCGAAGACCTCGTGGTCGCCGGCGCCGGCGCGGTGGCGCCGGAGGCGCCCGGCCTCGGCGACTGGGGCGGCCGCCCGCCGCTGCTCACGTCGCGGGCGGCCCGGGCGCTCGCGGCGCTGCTGGCGGCCACGACGGTCGTCACGTTCGCCGGCTGGATGGCGGCCGGCTGGGGCTCTGCGCCGCTGGTCGGCGCGCTGCTCGTCGAGGCGCTGTTCGCCGCGGGCTTCCGGCGGCGGGTGCACCTGGTGCTGGCCGATCTCGAGCCGGCGGCCCGCCATCTCGAACGGCTGGCGCGCCTGCTGGCGCGGCTCGAACGGGAACGGTTCACCGGCGACCGCCTGGTCGCGCTGCAGCGCCGGCTCGAGACGGACCATCGTCCGCCCTCGGTCCGGATCGGCCAGCTGACCCGGCTCGTCGCGCTCGTCGATTCGCAGAAGAACCAGTTCTTCGCGCCGTTCGCCGCGGCGCTGCTCTGGTCGACGCAGCTGGCGTTCGCCGTCGATGCCTGGCGCAGGCGGGCCGGCCCGGGCATCGCGGACTGGCTCGCGGTCGCGGGGGAATTCGAGGCGCTCTGCGCGCTGGCCGGCTACAGCTTCGAACATCCGGCCGACCCGTTTCCGGAGCTGGTGGAGGCCGGCCCGATCTTCGACGGCGAGGCGCTCGGGCATCCGCTGATCGCCGGGGCGCGGTGCACGCGGAACGACGTGCGGCTCGGCGGCGCCGCGCCGCAGGTGCTCCTCGTCAGCGGCTCGAACATGTCCGGCAAGAGCACGCTGCTGCGGACGGTCGGCGTGGCGGCGGTGCTGGCCCTGGCCGGCGCGCCGGTCCGCGCGGCGCGCCTGCGGATCTCGCCGCTGGCGATCGGCGCGACGCTGCGCATCGAGGATTCGCTGCAGGCGGGGCGGTCACGCTTCTACGCCGAGATCACGCGGCTGCGGGAGCTGGTCGATCTCGGCCGCGGCCCGCGGCCGCTGCTCTTCCTGCTCGACGAGATCTTCCACGGCACGAACTCGCACGATCGCCGTCTCGGCGCCGACGCGGTCGTGCGATCGCTCGCCGGCCTCGGCGGGATCGGGCTCGTCACGACCCACGATCTCGCGCTCACGGCGCTGGCCGACACGGCCGGCGGGGCGGTCGCCAACGTGCATTTCGAGGATCAGTTCGAGGCGGGCCGCATGACGTTCGACTACCGGCTGCGCCCGGGCGTCGTGCAGCACAGCAACGCGCTCGCGCTCATGCGGGCGGTGGGGCTCCCGGTCTAGGGCCCCGGGGCCCGGCACCGTCTAGCCGAACCGCGTCCCCGTGCCCTGGTCGGCGCCGGCGACCGGGCGGTACGCGAAGGCGACCAGCGCGGTCACGAGCAGCACGGCCGCGGCAGACGTGTACGCCGTCCCGGCGCTGAACCGTTCCAGCGCGCCGTTGCCCCACACCGGACCGAGCGTGCGGCCGAGGCTCTCGAGCGATCCCGCCGCCCCCTGCACCCGTCCCTGCTCCTCGGCGTGCGCGGCGCGGCTCAGCAGGCTCGACAGCGAGGGGTTGCAGAGGCCGACACCGACGGCCGCCGGGATCAGCGTGAAGGCGAACGCGAGCGTCGACGGCGCCCAGGCGGCCGAGGCCAGGCCCAGCGCGCCGCACACCAGCCCGGCGATCAGCGTCCAACGCTCGCCGAACCGCTTCACGACCGGCCCGACCAGGCCGACCTGCACGACCACGCCGATCGCGCCGAAGCCGGCCAGCAGGTAGCCGGTCATCGACGCGTCGAAGTGGAACCGCATCGCGCCGAACAGCGCGAAGGTCGTCTGGTACACGGCGAACGAGAACCAGTAGAGGAAATCGGCGCCGAGCAGCAGGCGGAGCCCCGGCCGCTTCAGCGCTTCGGGCAGCACGCGGAACGGCGACAGGCCGCCTGCCTTCCCCTTGTGCACGGTCTCCGGCAGCCAGAACCACGCCAGGCCGGTGGCGACGAGCGTGAGCCCGGCCGCCACCCAGATCGGCGCGGTATAGCTGATGCGCGCGAACAGGCCGCCGAGCGCGGGTCCCAGGATGAAGCCGAGGCCGAACGCCGCGCCGATCAGGCCGTAGGCCTTGGCCCGATCCTCCGCCTCGGTGATGTCGGCGATGTAGGCCCGGGCGGTGGAGATGTTGCCGCCCGACAGCCCGTCGACCACGCGGGCGAGGAACAGCAGCCACAGGCTCTGCGCCAGGGCCAGCATCACGAAGCTGACCACGGTGCCGAGCAGGCTGAAGATCAGGATCGGCCGCCGGCCCCACCGATCGGAGAAATCACCGAGCGCGGGCGCGGCAATCAGCTGGCTCAGCGAGTAGGCGGCGAACAGCAGCCCGACCGCGAGCGGCGAGGCGCCGAAGGTCTGCGCGTAGAACGGCAGCAGCGGAATGATGATGCCGAAGCCGATCAGGTTGACGAAGACGGTGAGAAAGATGATGAGCAGCGGACGGCGCATATGAGTGGGCCTGGCGGTGATGGCGCGCAACCAGTCTATACTTGAGGCGGCTCCGGCGCATGTCGCGTCGGACCGGCGCGCGGCCGGGAACAGCCTACCATCCTACTCCCGCCGCCGCGCTCCGCCAGCGACCGTCTCCATGGCCCGACGGATGCTCGTTCGGCTCGCCCTCGCGCAGTTCCTCGCGATGACGCTGTGGTTCTCCGCCACGGCCGTCACGCCGGCGCTGGTCGCGACGTTCCGGATGACCACCGGGGAGGCGGCCTGGCTGACGATGGCCGTGCAGGCCGGCTTCGTCGCCGGCACGCTGGTGACGGCGCTCTTCAGCCTGCCCGACCTCATCAACGCGCGGTACCTGTTCGCGATCGGCTGCCTGGTCGGGGCGGCCGCCAACGCGGGCGTCGCGCGGTCCACCGGCGCGCTCGACGCCATCGTCCTGCGGTTCGTCACCGGCGTCGCCCTCGCCTGCGTCTATCCGCCCGGCATGAAGATCGTCGCCGGCTGGTTCGAGGGGCGCCGAGGCACGGCCCTCGGCATTCTCATCGGCGCCCTCACGATCGGCTCGGCGTTCCCCCACCTGCTCGCGGTGCTGTCGGCGAACCTCTCGTGGCGGCTGCTGGTGCTGACCTCCTCCGGCATGGCGCTCGCGGGCGGCGCCCTGGTGGCGCTGACCGTCCGGGACGGCCCCTACGTCACCGCCAGCGCCCCGTTCGATCCGCGCGCGGCGCTCGGGGTGTTCACGAACAGGGGCACGCGGCTGGCGACGTACGGTTATCTCGGCCACATGTGGGAGCTGTACGCGGTCTGGACCTGGATGGAGGCGTTCGCCGCGGCCAGCCTGGGAACGTACGCCGCCGCACACGCGGGCGTCCGGCCCGGACCGGGCGCCGGATCGCTGGCCGCCTTCGTCGCCATCGGCAGCGGCGCCTTCGGCGCCGCCTTCGCCGGAGTGGCCGCCGATCGGCTCGGCCGGGCCCGGGTCGCGAGCTGGGCCATGCTGGCGAGCGCCACGTGCGCCCTGCTGTCGGGGTTCGTATTCGGCGCGGCGCCCGGGTGGCTCTACGGCCTCCTCGTCGTCTGGGGTGTGGCGGTCGTCGCCGACTCGGCGCAGTTCTCCGCGCTCGTCGCCGAGTACAGCCCGCGCGACCACGTGGGCACGGCGCTGACGGTCCAGACCTGCGCCGGCTTCCTGCTGACGATGGTGTCGATCCGTCTGCTGCCGGCGGCGGCGCAGGTCGTGGGCTGGCAGTGGAGCTTCGTCGTGCTGGTGCCGGGCCCGCTGCTCGGCACCGTCGCCATGCGCCGGCTGTCGCGCCCGCCGCGCGCGGCGGCCCGCGGCCCGGCCGGGGCGGTCATTTGAGCTGCTCGCGGAACGTGCGAAGCACTTCCCGCTGCCCGGAGTACCGCCCGCGGACCGCGAGGAACTCGTCGTGCGCGATGCCGAGCTCGCTGGCGACCTGCCAGATCTGGCCCTCCTCGGCCGAGGAGATCGTCCCGTCGGCCGCCGAGACCGCGAACAGACAATCGATGAGCTGCCGGCACTGATCGAACGACGCGATCTGCCGGAACTCCCGGGTCACCAGGAAGTCCTCGGTGCCGCCGATCAGCCGGTTCTGGGTCTTGGCGATCTGGACGACCAGCACCGCCTGTTCTTCCGGCAGCTGGCCGACGCGCGCGACGATCTCCTCCATCGTCCGCGTTTCCGCGTCGGTGATCTGCAGGTCCGCGTTCGCGACCCGGCTCAGCACGTACGCGAACGCCGCCAGGTAGCGGGCCCGCCCGGGCTCCATCTGCTCCAGCTCGCCGACGATGCGGCGGACCGTCTCGGTGTTGCCGGGCGTCGTCTCGCGCGGCTCGAGTCCCAGGAACTTCAGCAACGACACGTTACATCCCCCCACACGGATAGGACGGCTCGAGCGCAGAGCCGGTTCCGTCAGTTTACCGCACGTTCTCGCGCGGGCCCGCCCCGCGCGCGGCTGAGCCTCTACGGCTCGCCTTGCAACCCGCGCGATCTCTCCGCTAGAATGCCCGCACATTCCGTGTTGCACCGCCTGATCCGCCACCACGCGCGAACGGCCATCCTGACGGCACTGCTGCCGTACGTCCTGGCCTCGATGTTCGTGAATTTCTTCCACACGGACTCGGCCCCGGCCTTTGCGCTCTGCGCCGATCATTCGGTGACCTCCGTCGAGGCCGCGCCGGTCGACGGCCAGCAGCCGTTCCAGCATCCGCAGGATCCCTGTCCGGCCTGCGTCTGGCTGAAGGTCGGCGGCACGCGCCTCGAAGCCCCGGTGTCCGTCGTGCCGGTCCTGCACACGGTGGACGTCGCACCGGTCATCGCGCCGGCCATCGTGCCGCTCAGTCCCGTCCGCCATCGCCTCTCGCTTCGCGGTCCTCCAGTCTCCGCCACCCTCTAGTCCCCGTTCGATCTCCTTTGCGCGCGGGCCACGTCCACCGGAGTGGCCGGCGGCAACCCCGGCGTGTATGGAGCCGGCCGGCCGGTTCCGCGACGATCGCGCGCCGGAGGAGATCGACCATCGCAACGTCCAGTCCGGCTGCGCGCTCTGCGCGCCGTCACCGCTGCCGCGTGTGACGGATCCGGAGTCTCCGGCCGGCCGCAGCGAGTTCCCGGCGTGACGGCGCCCCTCGTGGGGAATGCCGCGCCGGGCGAACGGTCGAGCAGCAGGAAGAAGGAGAACGACTTTGATGCCCGTACGGCCTGCGCACGTGAGCCGGTTCCTGATCGGTGTCCTGGCGGGCTTCTGTCTGGCTGCCACGGCGGCGGCCCAGACGGGGCCGCCCCCCTCGTCGTCGTCGCCGCCGCTGCAGGCCGTCACGCTCGAGCAGGCGGTGCAGCTCGCCTTCGCGCAGAACCAGGCGCTGCGGGCGGAGCGCCTGGCCATCCAGGCCTCGCGCGCGGACGAGATCACGGCCGGGCTCAAGCCGAACCCGACGATCAGCTTCGTGGCCGAGGATCAGCCGCTGCTGCATCCGAGCGACTTCGGCAGCCTCGACTACATGAACGACAATTCGGTGGCGACCCCGTCGATCAGCTACACGTTCGAGCGGGGCGGCAAGCGGATGAAGCGGGTGATGGTCGCGCAGGACTCGACGCACATCACGACGCAGAACGTGCAGGACGCCGAGCGGCAGCTGCGGTTCCAGGTCGTGCAGGCGTACGTCGGCGTCCTGCTGGCGGAGTCCAACCTGCAGTTCACGCAGACGGCGCTGCAGGACTTCACGCAGGTGGTCGACATCAACCGGCGGCGGATGGAGTCGGGCGACATCTCCGAAGGGGACTACCTGAAAATCGCCATTCAGAAGCTGCAGTTCCAGCAGGACGTCTCGTCCGCCCAGGTCGCCCTGACGCAGAGCCGGGCGGCGCTGCGGCAGCTGATGGGCTACGAGACGGTCACGGACGACTTCAAGGTCGTGGGCGCGCTGCGCTACCGGCCGTACCCGGTGGCGCTGGACGCGCTGAAGCAGCAGGCGCTCACCGACCGGCCGGATTATCAGGCGGCGGTCTCCGGGCTGAAGCTCGCGCAGGACACCGAGACCCTGGAGTACAGCAACCGGGTGCCGGACATCACGGGCGAGCTCGAATACCAGCACAACACGACCGTCGCCGGCTTCGGGTTCGGCCTGTCGATGCCCCTGCCGATTCACGACCGGAATCAGGGCAACATCGCCCACGCGAAGGTGGCGGTGGAGCAGGCGACGGAAGCCGAGGTGGCCGTGAAGATCGGCGTCCTCACCGACGTCGTCAGCGCGTACGCCGGGCTGAAGACGAGCGACCAGGTGGCGTCGCTGTACGAAACGGGCTATCTCAAGCAGGCGCAGCAGTCGCTGGACATCAGCCGGTACGCCTACGAGCACGGCGCCACCAGCCTGCTCGATCTGCTGGACGCCGAGCGGACGTACCGGCAGACGGAGCTCGACTACCGGCAGGCGCTGGCGAACGCCATGATCAGCGCCGCCCAGGTCAATTACGCGGTCGGAAAGCAGGTGATTCCATGACGAGACTGTTGGATCGTTCCGGCCGGGTCCATCGGACGCTGCGGCTCGGCGCACTGCTCGCCCTTCCCGCCCTGGCCCTCGCCACGGGCGCCTGCGGACAGCGGAGCGCGGACACGGTGGCCGCCCAGGCGGCGCCGACGCCGGGGTATTTCAGCGTCCCCTCCAATCAGATCGGCCAGCTGAAGATCATGCAGGTTCAGCGGACCTCGCTGCCGATCGACGTGCGCACGACGGGCACGGTCGACTGGGACAACGACCAGACGACGCAGGCGATCACGCAGGTGTCGGGGCCGATCACGCGGATCGCGGTCGACCTCGGGGCGTACGTGAAGGCGGGGCAGCCGCTGCTCTACGTCTCGAGCCCCGACGTGGCGGGGGCGTTCTCGGCGTACCGGTCGGCCGACAACCGGCTGGCCCTGGCCGGGCAGACGCTCGCCCGCAACCGGGACCTGCTGGCGCATCACGCGATCGCGCTCAAGGACTTCCAGAGCGCGCAGGCCGATTACAACGACGCGCAGACGGCCGTGGAGAGCGCACGCCAGACGCTGCGCATCTACGGCGTGACGGCGAAGGAGCTCGCGGCGGCGCAGCGGCCGGACGCGCCGATCGTCCCGGAGCTGGCCATGCGGGCGCCGATCGCCGGCCGGATCGTCCAGAAGCTGGTCTATCCGGGGCAGTACATCCAGGCGGGCGCGACGACGGCGTTCGTGATCAGCAACACGTCCACCGTGTGGGTTCAGGGGTATCTCTACGAGCAGGATCTGCGGCAGGTCCGCGTCGGCAACCGGGTCGACATCCGGACGCCGGCGTTCGACCGGGTGTTCCACGGGGTGGTGTCCTACGTCGGCGCGATGCTCGATCCGTCGACGCGGACGACGCCGGTGCGGATCGTGACGAAGAATCCTGACGGGCTGCTGAAGAAGGATCAGTTCGTCGACGTCACGATTCATTCGGGGCAGCGGCAGAACGTGCTGGTCGTGCCGACGTCGGCGGTGCTGTACACGAACGAGAACTTCCCGTTCGTCTACCGGCAGGTCGGCCCGGATCACTTCGCCCAGCAGCTCGTGACGACGGGCGTGCAGCAGGGCCCGCAGTTCGAGATCGTGAAGGGGCTGAAGGCAGGCGACGCCATCGTGTCCGAGGGCAGCGTGTTCCTGCAGTTCGCGCAGAGCAACCAGCAGTAGCGGCGGGCCGGTCCGCGGCCTGTCCCGGGCAGGAGTGCCATGATCAACCGCATCGTCTCGTTTGCCCTGTCGCAGCGCTTCCTGGTGGTGGTCGCGATGGCGGCGCTGATGGTCTGGGGCGTCATTTCGTTCCAGCGGCTGCCGATCGACGCGTATCCGGATCTGTCGCCGCCCCACGTCGAGATCATCACGCAGTGGCCGGGGCACGCCGCCGAGGAGATCGAGCGCCTGATCACGATCCCGCTCGAGGTCGAGATGAACGGCATCCCCAAGCTCCAGGCGCTGCGGTCGATCTCGCTGTACGGCCTGTCGTCGGTCGAGATGAACTTCGACTACGGCGCCGATCCGTATTTCGTCCGCGAGCAGGCGTTCGAGCGGATGGCGAGCGCGTCGCTGCCGGCCGGCGTGACGCCGAGCATCTCGCCGCTCTACAGCCCGAGCGGCCTCATCTACCGCTACGTGCTGCAGAGCACCGACCGCTCGCCGCAGGATCTGAAGATCCTGGAGGACTGGGTGCTCGAGCGGGCCTACCGCTCCATCCCGGGCGTGGCCGACGACTCCGGCTTCGGCGGAACGACGATGCAGTACCAGGTCCTGCTCGATCCGCGCAAGCTGTTCGAGTACGGCGTCACCGTGCCGCAGGTCGTCCAGCAGCTGGCGAGCAACAACGCGAACGCCGGCGGCGGGTTCTATTCGCAGGGCGGGCAGTTCTACTACGTCCGCGGGCTCGGCCTCGTGAAGAACCTGCAGGACATCGGCAACGTCGTCCTGGCGAGCCACCACGGCGTGCCGGTGTACGTGCACAACGTGGGCAAGGTGGTGATCGGCCACGCGCCCCGCCTCGGCGAGTTCGGCTACATGAACCAGCCGGACGCCGTCGAAGGCGTCATCCTGATGCGGATCGGCGAGCAGGCGCAGGTGGTCCTCAAGCGGGTCGAGGCGATGACGGCCCGGCTGAACAAGTACGTGCTGCCGCCCGACGTGAAGATCGTGCCGTACTACGACCGGTCCGATCTCATCCACGAGACGACGCGGACCGTCGAAGGGAACCTGCTGCGGGGCATGATCCTGGTGCTGATCGTCCTGGGGCTGTTCCTCTTCAGCGTCCGCACCGCGCTCATCGTCGCGGTCACGATTCCCTTCGCGCTGCTGTTCTCGTTCATCTGCCTCGACCGGGCGCACATTCCGGCCAACCTGCTCTCGATCGGCGCCATCGACTTCGGCATCATCGTCGACGGCTCGGTCGTGATGGTCGAGAACATCTTCCGCGAGCTGGCGGCGCACTACGGCCGGGACTTCAACTTCTTCGACGTCATCCGCGCGGCCGCGCGCGACGTCGAGCGGCCGATCTTCTACGCGATGGCGGTCATCATCGCGGGCTACCTGCCGATCTACGCGCTCACGGGCCCCTCGGGCCGGCTGTTCCACCCGATGGCCGACACGATGGCCTTCGCGCTGCTCGGATCGCTCATCTGCGCCCTCACCCTGCTGCCGGTGCTCTGCTCGTTCTTCCTCAGGAACGTCAAGGAGCCGACCGTCGGCCTCTATGAGCACGTCCGGGCGATCTACGGGCGGATCCTGACCTGGTGCCTCGGCCACCGGGCGGTCACGCTCGGCGCGGCGGCCGCCATCTGCGGCGCCTCCCTGCTGCTCATCCCGTCGATCGGGGCGGAATTCATGCCGCACCTGGACGAAGGGGCGCTCTGGGTGCGCGCCACGACGCCGTACACGATCTCATTCGACCAGGCCGAAAAGCTCGCCCCGCAGATCCGCACGATCCTGCGCAGCTTCCCGCAGGTGACGATCGTGGCCAACGAGCTGGGCCGGCCCGACGACGGGACCGACGCCACCGGCTTCTTCAACGACGAGTTCTACGTCGGCCTCAGGCCGTACGACGACCCGACCTGGCACGGCGCCCTCTCGACCAAGGCCGAGCTGACCGCCGCCATCCAGAAGAAGCTGTCGAAGTTCCCCGGCGTGATCTTCAACTACACCCAGCCGGCCGAAGACGCGGTGGACGAGGCGGAAACCGGCCTGAAGAGCGCGCTGGCGGTCAAGATCTTCGGCTCGGACCTGTCGATCCTCCAGCAGAAGGCCGACGCCGTGAAGCAGGTCATCGAGAAGGTCCCCGGCATCACGGACATCACGATCGTCAAGGAGCTCGGCCAGCCGAGCCTGACCATCGTCCCCAACCGGGAGAAGATCGCCCGCTACGGCCTCAACGTCAGCGACATCAACACGCTGATCGAAACGGCGATCGGGGGGACGCCCGCCACGCAGGTCATCCAGGGCGAGCGGGAGTTCGACCTGGTCGTCCGGATGGAGCGGCCGTTCCGGAGCAACATCAACGAGATCAGGAACCTGCTCGTCGCGACGCCCGACGGGCAGAACCTGCCCCTGAGCCAGTTCGCCAGCGTTCAGGTGAGCAAGGGGGCCTCGTTCATCTACCGGGAGAACAACTCGCGGTACATCGGCGTCCAGTTCAGCGTCCGGGGGCGCG